>Ga0335069_10002713_pt1 | contig 27027 bp, 33 predicted proteins | sample Lox_Sample_11_FD_206714 | JGI IMG/M metagenome (GOLD analysis project Ga0335069, IMG submission 206714) | Soil microbial communities from Loxahatchee National Wildlife Refuge, Florida, United States - Lox_Sample_1.1 | ecosystem: Environmental > Terrestrial > Soil > Wetlands | place: USA...
ACAGGACCTGCAGCCGTTCGACGCCAAACGGTTCGCCCAATCCCTGGTCGGGCTGGAGGCCGAATGAGCGCGTCGGACAATATGGATCAGGCCAAGTCTTCACCCGCCAAGCGCCGCAAGTCCGGACCGTTGCGCGCCGTCGTCGACTACGGCGGCTTGGCGGTGTTCGTGGCGGTCTACTTCCTGACCGGCAAGGACATGATCAAGGCCAACTGGGCGCTGGCGGCGGCGTCGGGCGTGGCGCTGGCGATCGGCGTCGCCCTGGAGCGCCGCGTGGCGCCGATGCCCCTGATCACGGGCCTGTTCGCCCTGGTGTTCGCGGCCCTGGCCCAACGATTCCACGACACCACCTTCGTCAAGATGCAGCCGACAGCGATCGACCTGTTCCTGGGCGCGGTGATGCTGGGCGGGGCGGCGATGAAGCGCAATCCGCTCAAGGCGTTGCTCGGATCGGCGATCCACATGGACGCGCCCGCGTGGCGTATCCTGATGATCCGGTACGGCTGCCTGTTCCTGATCACGGCCGCGGTCAACGAAGCCCTGTGGCGGACCCAATCGGAGCAGACCTGGGTGGTGTGGCACCGGCCAATCCTGCTGGCGCTGTCGATTCTGTTCTCGCTGTCGCAGATTCCGTTCCTCATCAGGCACGCGCAGTTGGGCGAGTCCGCCGAGGCCGAGGCGGAAGATCAGACCCCGGTTCAGCAACCGCCGGACTAGGCCCTCACAGTCCACGGACGGTCTGTCGTCAAATTGACGCCAAGGGCGTATATTGAACGCAGCGGGCTGGGACGGGGCAGATGGTCAAGACACATTCCACGGTTTCCGCGCTGGAGCGCTCGCCCAGCCACTTGCTGCACCGGGCGCTGCAACTGGCGCTCGATATCTACGCCGAGGAAGCGGGTTCGGGCGCCGTCACCCAGCGCCAGTTCGCCGTGCTGGCCGCGGTCCAGTCGCGCGAGGGCTGCACCCAGAGCGATCTGGTCAAGGCCACCGGCATCGACCGCTCAACCCTGGCCGAACTGGTCGCGCGCCTGATCGGCAAAGGCCTGCTCGCCCGTGAACGCTCGACCCTCGACGCCCGCGCCAACACCGTCACCCTGACCGAGGCCGGCCGCGCCGCCGTGGCCGAGGCCGAACCGCGCGTGGCCTTGGCCGACGAGCGCATCCTGGCCCTGGTGCCTTCGGCCAAGCGCGAATCCTTCCTCAAGACCCTGGCCGACATGGCCAAGGCCGCGGGCAAGCCCCACGCCGAACCGGAGGCCGAAGCCGCCGAGAAGCGCAAGGCCAAGGCCGAGAAGAAAGCCAAGACCGAGAAGGTCGAGAAGGCCGAAAAGAAAAAGAAGAAAAAGAAGGCCAAGGCCGAAAAGAAGGCCAAGGCGGCGGTCGTCGAACCCACGGCCTGACGCTCGAGAGCCTAGCTGGCCTGCCAGAGCCAGTTAGGAAATTTTGTTGACTATCAATTTTATTGATAGTCCAATAAAGGGCATGGACAAGCCCTGGTACGCCGACGTCGTCACCCCCGCGCTTCTGCGCCACGCGCGCACCACCTACGGCTTCGCCATGCGCCAGGCGCTGGATGAAGCGGGTTATGACGACATCCCGGCCAACGGACTCTATGTCATCGGCGGCTTGGCCCTGGGCGCGGGCGATGTCCCTCTCGGCGCCCTGATCCGCGACCTCGGCGTCTCGCGACAGGGGGCCGGGCAGTTGGTCGACACCCTGGTCGCGCGCGGCTATCTCGACCGCGCGATCGACACGGAAGACCGGCGCAAGCTCAACATCACCCTGACCGCGCGCGGGCAAGCCGCCGCCGCCGTGCAGGCGGACGCCCGCGCGCGGATCGACGCCGCCCTTGCGGAGCGCGTCGGATTCGAGACGGTCATGGTCATGCGCCAGGGGCTGGCGGCCCTGGTCGACCTGGGCCGCGACTCCCGCGACGCCGAGTGACGCCGCCAACCGACCGGTTCACGGCGGCGTGGCAATTGCGCTAGGGTCAGCCGCGAGAGGCCTGGACCCTCGGGGAGGAACAACATCATGCGGATCGGGCCCCTGCTCGCCCTTGGCCTTGGCCTATGCGCGCCGCTCATCGTTCGCGCGGCCGATGCGCCCCGCCCCACCGTCACCACCACCGCCGGCGTGCTGCGGGGCTTCAAGCCCGACGGCGCTCCCGGCGCGGTGTTCAAGGGCGTGCCCTTCGCCCAGCCGCCCGTCGGCCCGTTGCGCTGGCATGAGCCCCTGCCCGCCTTGGCCTGGAGCGGGGTGAAGGACGCGTCCGTCGCCGCCCCGGCGTGCGCCCAGATCAGCCGCGAAGGCCCGACCAGTCGCGAGGACTGCCTCTATCTCAACGTGTGGACGCCGGAATGGCCCTTGCGCGGGCCCCATCCGGTGATGCTGTGGCTGTTCGGCGGCGCGAACGTGGTGGGCTCGGCCTCGATGCCGGGCTTCGACGGCGCGGCCCTGGCCCGGCGCGGCGTGGTGGTGGTTGCGGCCAACTACCGCGTGGGCGTCATGGGCTTCCTCGCACACCCGGCCCTGTCGGCGGAATCCAGCCATGGGTCGTCGGGCGACTACGCGCTGCTCGACCAGATCATGGCCTTGCGCTGGATCCATGAGAACGCCGCGCGGTTCGGCGGCGATCCGGCCAACGTCACCGTGTTCGGCCAGTCGGCCGGCGCCTACGACATCCTGCTGCTGATGGCCTCGCCCCTGGCCCGGGGCCTGTTCCAGCATGCCATCGCCGAGAGCGGCCAGATCCTGTCGTTCGGCGGGTCCATGCCCAAGGCCAAGGCCGAACAGATCGGCCTGAACATCGCCGCCGACCTGAAGGCGCCCGTTGGCCCGGGCGCCTTGGCCTATCTGCGCGCCCTGCCCGCCGATCAGGTGATGGCCGCCGCAGCCAAGCACATGCCCACGGGCCTGACATCCGACACCGGCCTTCTGACCAATGTCGACGGCTGGGTCCTGCCCCAGTCGCCCGCCAGGGTGTTCGCCGAGGGGCGCGAGGCGCCCGTCGATCTGATGATCGGCAACAATGCGCGCGAGATCACCCTGCCCGGCAGCCTGGACGACCTGCGCCGCCAGATCGCCGACAAGTACGGCCCGTTCGCGCCTCAGGCGCTCAAGGTCTACGGCCTGGCCGACGGCGGTCCGGGCGTGAGCGATCCGTTGCTCGGGGGCGCCGGCGCCCAGTGGATGACCGACACCGTCCAGCGCTGCGCGGCCAGCATGGAGGCCGACTGGCACGCCGCCGCGGGCCACAGGACCTGGCGCTACCAGTTCGAGTTGCCCGTTCCCGGGCGCGAGGCCATGGGCTCCACCCACGCCGCGGAGATCCCCTATGTATTCGGCAACCTGGGCGGCGGGGCCGACAGCCCGCCCTATGGCGCGGTCGACCGCCAGGTGTCGACCGAGATGCAGGACTACTGGACGCGCTTCGCCGCCACGGGCGACCCCAACGGCCCCAACGAGCCGGCCTGGCCGCGCGCGGGCGACGGCCGCTATCTGGCGTTCACGCCGGACGGGCCAAAGGCGCTGGCGAACCTTCAGGCCGGCCCGTGCGCGGTATTCCGGCAGTGGGCGCTGAGCCCGATCGGCCCTGCTGCTAGACCTTGATGTCGATCAGCGAGCCCGGCCGCAGGGTGCGCGGCGGCGGGGTCTCGCCATTGCTGGTGGGCGGCGCCTTAGTCGGCGCGCTCTGGGCTGGCTGAACTGGGGCGGCGATCTCGGCGACCGCGCGCATCGGAGCCGCCGGGCGCGCGGCCTGCGGCGCGGGCGCGGCGGTGGAAGCGCCCGCCTGGCCCAGCGCGGCGGCGAAGAACGCGCGCTGGGCGGCGACGGCCTCGGCGCTACGGGCGGTGGACGCCGGCGCGGCTGCGGGGGCGACGGTCGTTCCGGACGAAAGCGGGCGAAGCGGCAGGGACATCGGCGACCACGTGGTTAACCGCCGATGAATCTGGCTCAAACGTGGTGAATCGAAGGTTAACGGGAAAGGGCCTTCAGGAGGCCGCGCGAGCCTGCAATTGCCGCACCTGATTGGCCAGGGCCTGAACGTCGGCGTCTTCCATGGGGCCGATGTGCTTGGCCACCACCATGCCTCGGGCGTCGACCACGAAGGTTTCGGGCACGCCTGAGATGCCCAGGTCCACGCCCGCGTCGCCCGAACGGTCCTGCAGCACCGCGCCGAACGGATCGCCGTACTTGTCCAGGAACGCCTGGGTGGCGCTGGTCTGGTCCTTGTAAGCCACGCCGACCATGGGCACGCCGGCGGCCTTGAGCTTCATCAGTTCGGGCGCCTCCTCGGCGCAAGGTGCGCACCAGGAGGCGAACACATTGACCAGCATCGGCCCGCGCTGAGCGCCTGCCAGCGGTCGCGGCTGGCCGCCGTCCAGCGGCGGCAGGGTCTCGGCCGGCAGGGGCTGGCCCACCAGGGCGGCGGGGTTGACGTGCGGGTCGTGATGCAGGCCGTAGCCGGCGAACAGGGCGATCAGCAGGGCGCACACGGCCAGCGGGATCAAGGGCAAAAGGCGCTTCACAGCTCAGCCTCGTCCTTGCCCAGCAGCTGTTGCAGGCGCTTGACCTCGGCGCGCCAGCGGCGCGCGCGGGCCAGGGTGTCGGCCGCAAGGGCCCCGATCACCACCGCGCTGACGGCGTAGGCCGGAATCACATACGAGGCGTATTTTCCCAGGGCGATCATCCGCGCGCCGCCTGCACGGCCAGGGCGCCGGCCCGCCTGCGCCACACCTCGGCGCGGATGCGCACCAGCCACAGGGCGCCGAAGGCGAACATGTAGGCGAAGCTCATCAGCGCCAGCGGCCACAAATAGACCGCCGCCAGCAGCGGACCGCCTTTGACGAAGATCGACTCGCCCTGATGCAGGCTGTTCCACCACACCACCGAGTAGTGGACGATCGGGACATTGATCGCCCCCACCAGGGCCAGGATCGAAGCCGCGCGATCGGCCTTGGCCTCGTCGTCGATCGCCGCCTGCAGCGCCATGTAGCCCACGTAGAATAGAAAGAGGATCAGCTCGGAGGTCAGGCGCGCGTCCCACACCCACCAGGCGCCCCACATCGGCCGGCCCCAAAGCGAGCCGGTGATCAGGGCCAGCAGGGTGAACCCGGCGCCCAGCGGCGCCGCCGCCCGCGCCGCCGCGTCGGCCAGGGAATGGCGGAACACCAGTCCGAAGAAGGCCGAGGCCGCCAGGCAGCTATAGGCCATCAGGCCCAGAAAGGCGGCGGGCACATGGATGAACATGATCAGCACCGTGGAGCCCTGCTGATAGTCGGGCGGGGCGTTCAGTCCCATGCCCAGGCCCACGCACGCCAGGGCCGCGGCGATCACCCCCAACGTCGGCGCCAGCCAGCGCGACAGGGCCATGAACCGCTTGGGATTGGCGAGAGCAGTTATCATTGCCCTGGGACATAGCGCGGCCGGCGCCCGGGAGCAAGCGGGCGCGCGGCGGGTGAATTCTAGGCCCTAGTCACGGCCCCATGCGTGTGGCGACCCGGCTGCCCCTTCAGAGGAAGCTGTAGGGATCGATATCGACGGTGATGCGCACCGAACTGGGAATCTTCACCCGCGCGCGCCAAGCCGCCATGAACGCCGACAGGTCCACCGTCCGGTCCGCCCGCACCAGGAAGCGCTTGCGCCGTCGCCCGCGCACCAGGGCCAGGGGCGCATCGGCGGGGCCATAGACCTCCACGTCCTCGGCATTGGGCGCGGCGGCGGCCAGGGCGCGGACATAGGCGTCCAAGGCCTCGGCGTCGGGGCCGGAAGCGATCAGGGCGGCCAGGCGGCCGTAGGGCGGCAGGCGCGCCAGCTGCCGCTCGGCCATCTCCACGGCCACGAAGCCGTCGCGGTCCTGGGCCTTGAGCGCCTGCATCACCGGGTGCTCGGGGGCGTAGGTCTGCAGTAGGGCCCGGCCCGGCCGCACCGCGCGCCCGGCCCGCCCCGTCGCCTGGGCCAGCAGCTGATAGGTGCGTTCGGCCGCGCGCAGGTCGCCGCCGCGCAGGCCGAGGTCGGCGTCGACCACGCCCACCAGGGTCAGGTTGGGAAAATTATGACCCTTGGCCGCGGCCTGGGTGGCCACCAGGATATCGATTTCGCCCCGCTCCATCCGGCCCACCAACGCGCGCGCGGCCTCGGCGTCCATCACCGTGTCGGACGAGAACACCTCGACCACGGCGCGCGGGAACAGCCGCCGCGCCTCCTCCTCGACCCGCTCGACCCCCGGCCCGATCGAGACGAGCGTGTCTTCGGCCTGGCAATGGGGACAAAGCCGGGGCTTGGGCATGGAAAAGCCGGTCAGGTGGCAGATCAGCCGGCCGGTGTAGCGATGCTCGACCAGCCAGGAGTCGGTGTCCGGCGCCGTCATTTTCTGGCCGCACGCCCGGCACAGCACCAGGGGCGCATAGCCCCGCCGGTTGAGGAACAACAGGGTTTGCTCGCCGCGCGACAGGGTGTCGACCATCGCGGCGATCAGGGGCGGCGACAGCCAGTGGTCGGGCTCGGGCGGGGTCTCGCGCAGGTCGACCAGGCCGATCTCGGGCATCACCGCCTCGCCGTGGCGCGACCTGAGCTTGAGCCAGCGATAGCGGCCGGTCTCGGCGTTCCACAGGCTTTCCAGCGAGGGCGTGGCCGAGGCCAGCACCACCGCCGCGCCCTCGATCTTGGCCCGCGCCACCGCCAGGTCGCGTGCATGGTAGACGAAGCCTTCGCCCTGTTTGAACGAGCCGTCGTGCTCCTCGTCCACCACCACCAGGCGCAGCTTGCGGAACGGGAGGAACAGGGCCGAGCGCGCCCCGACCACGATGCGGCAACGTCCGGCGATCACCTCGTCCCACACCCGGCGGCGCGCGGGCGGAGCGATGCCGGAGTGCCATTCGGCCGGGGCGGCGCCGAAGCGCGCGGTCACGCGGGCGATAACGGCCTGGGTCAGGGCGATCTCGGGTAGGAGGATCAGGACCTGGGCCTCCGGATCGCGTCTCAGCGCCTCGGCCGCCGCCTCCAGATAGACCTCGGTCTTGCCCGACCCGGTCACGCCGTCGAGCAGGGCCGCCTGGAATCCGCCCTCGGCGATCATGCGCCGCAGAACCGCCGCCGCCGCGCCCTGGCTGTCGCTGAGCGCATTGGCCGGACGCTCCGGATCGGGCGCGGCGAAGGCCGGATCGGGCAGATGCAGGTCGTGATCCAGTATGCCTTCATCGACCAGGCCCTTGATCACGCTGGGCGAGACGCCCGCCTTGCGCGCCAGGTCCGCCGCCGTGGTCGCGCCGGCTTCCAGCGCCTCCAGCGCTTTCAGCCGTGCGGCGGTGGGACGCGCGGGGCGCTTGCCGGTGGCGACCAGCCGGCGTTCGGGCCGCGCCTGGGGCGCGCGGGCGCCGCGCAGGGCCATGTGCAGGGGCAGGCCCGGGCAATCCACCGCGTAGCGCGCGGCCCAGTCGATGAAGTCGAGCACGCCCCGAGGCAGGGCCGGCAGATCGTAGCGGTCGATCAGAGCCTTGAGCGGCCGATTGACCCCCGCCGCCTCGCGCAGCCCGGTCACCACGCCCACCATCTGTCGCGGGCCCAAGGGGGCCATGACGAAGTCGCCGACCTGGAGCGCCAAGCCCTCGGGCTCCAGATAGTCGAACGCCTCGGGCAGGGGCATGGGCAGCAGGACCTGGGCGATGCGCATGACTAAGCCGCCCGGCGCGGCGCGGGGTGTCTTTTGTCACGTCGCGGCGGTACAAGGCCCGGTGTGCTCATATCCGGATCGTGACCCATGAACATCTTCCTCGACACCACCGACACCGCCGAGCTCAAGGCCCTGGCCGAGGGCGGATTGGTCGACGGGGTCACCACCAATCCCACGCTGATCGCCAAGTCGGGCCGTTCCATGGTGGAGGTCATCGCTGAGATTTGCGCGATCGTCGAGGGGCCCGTCAGCGCCGAAGTGGCGGCGATGGACACCGACACCATGATCGCCGAGGGCCGGCGTCTCGCCGCCATCGCCCCTAATGTGGTGGTCAAGGTGCCGCTGACAAGCGAAGGGCTGCTCGCGGTGCAAACCTTCTCGGCCGAGGGCATCGACACCAACGTGACGCTGTGCTTCTCGGCGGTGCAGGCCATGCTCGCGGCCAAGGCCGGGGCCACCTACATCTCGCCCTTCATCGGCCGGCTGGACGACCAGGGCGCCGACGGCGTGGCGCTGATCCATGACATCCGCACCATCTACGACAACTACGGCTTCGACACCGAAATCCTGGCCGCCTCGATCCGCACGCCCGAGCACGTCAAGGCGGTGGCGATCGCCGGCGCCGACTGCGCCACCATCCCGCCAGCGGTTTTCAAGGCGCTCTTCAAGCACCCGTTAACCGAAAAGGGTCTTGAACAGTTCATGAGCGACTGGGCCAAGACGGGACAGTCGATCCTCTAGCGGAGGACGCGGTGCGGGACGGCGGCAAGGCCAAGGCGGGCAAGACCCAGACAAACGAAGCGATGGCCGGCCAAGCCCCCGACTGGGGCGCGGTGCGCGATTTCCTGCAGGCGCACCCGGCCCTGGTGCGCGAGGACGCCGACCTGCTGTCGCACCTCGGCCTGCGCATCAACGCCGCCAACGTGGTGGAGTTCGGCCCCGCCGCCCTGGCCCGCCAGGCCGCCGCGCACCGCCGCGAAAGCGACGCGCGGCGCGAATTGGAGGCCACCGCCCGCGCCAATTTCGCCGCCCAGGCCCAGTGCCACGCGGGCGTGGTCGACCTGCTGGAATCCCGCAACAACGCCGATCTGGCGCGCCGCCTGGACGAGACCGCCCGCATCCGCTTCGACCTTTTGGGCGCCGCCATCGGCGTTGAGGGTTCCGCGCCCGCCGGCTGGCGCCCGCTGGCGGCGGGCCAGGTCGACCGCATGCTCGGCGCGCAAGGCCAGGCATGGATGGGCCCCAACGCCTTCGCCGACTCGCTGTTCGGCGCCCTGCCCGCGCCGATCGAGAGCTGCGCCCTGGTCCGCCTGGCCCTGTGGCGCGATGGCCATCCGGGCGTGCTGGCCTTCGCCTCGGCCGAGCCGGACGGCTTCACCCCCGACATGGGCGTGGAGCTGATCGCCCTGCTCGCGCGCGTGGTCGAACGCACGGCCGAGCGATGGCCGGTGCTCTGAACGCCCGCGAGGCCCTGGCGGACTGGCTGACTTATCTGGCCAATGAGCGGCGCGCCTCGCCGCGCACGGTGCGGGCCTACGGCGACGGCGTCGGCGCCTATCTCAATTTCCTGCAAACCCACAATGGCGGCCCGATGACCGCGAGCGATCTGGGCCAGGTCAGGGCCCAGGACGTGCGCGCCTATCTGGCGCACCGCCGCGCGGGCGATCATGCGCTGGCGCCGCGCAGCCTGTCGCAGGCCCTGTCGGCCATCCGCAGTTTCCACCGCTGGCTCGACCGGCGCTGCGGCATCGCGGCCCCAGAACTGGCCCTGGTGCGCGGGCCCAAGGTCAAGCCCGGCCTGCCCCGGCCGGTCAGCGCCGACCAGGCGTTCGAACTGATCGACGAGGCCGGATCGGACACCGAGCGTGAGGACTGGGAAATGGCCCGCGACGCGGCGGTGCTGACCCTGCTCTACGGCTGCGGTCTGCGTATTTCGGAAGCCCTGTCCCTAACCCGCGCCGAGGCGCCGTTGGGCGACAGCCTGAGGGTGACGGGGAAGGGCGGAAAGACGCGCGTCTGCCCCGTGCTGCCGGCGGTGCGCGAGGCGGTGAACGCCTATGTCGCCGCTTCGCCCTTTGTCGTCGGTCCCAAGGAGCCGTTGTTCCGGGCCAAGCGCGGTGGACCGCTGGGACCGCGCCCGGTGCAGCTTCTGATGCAGCGGATGCGCGCGCGCCTGGGCCTGCCCGACAGCGCCACGCCCCACGCTCTGCGCCACGCCTTCGCCTCCCACCTGCTAGGGGCGGGCGCGGACCTGCGCGCGATTCAGGATTTGCTGGGCCACGCCTCGCTCTCGACCACCCAGCGCTACACCGCGGTCGATGCGGCGAGCCTGCTGGCGACCTACGCCAAGGCGCACCCGCGGGCCTGATCCGCGCGTCAGCGCGAAAGGGCGCGTGCGGAATCCAAATGCGTTTTACTCCGGCCCTTTGGCGTCGGAGTCAGTCCTCCGATCATCGAAGATCGGTCCACCGTTGTAAGTGAAATAGATCTTGAACTGACTATTGGCCACGTAGACATGGTGGGCGAGAAAAAAATCCGCACCCAGGATCATGTCCGCTTCGTTGGCGACCGGATCGAAATCAGCCACGATCAGACGCGTATTTCGAATTTCTTCCCCGCCAAGCTTGAAGTCCGCAACGGGCGCACTCCAACTCTTGACTGGATTGCCGTCAATTCCTCGCACGATGCTGTTGGGCTTCACGTCGGGCCCATCGAGCTTAACGCCCGCATCCAGCGCGGCCTTCCGCGAAAGCAGAGTGATCGGCGCACCGGTGTCGAATAACACCCTGACCTTGGCGCCATTGACGAAAGCGTCTCCGACCGTGTGGTCTCGAAAGCCCTCCCGGCTGTCGATCGAGGCCACCGAATAGTTCCTGTCCCTCACCCAGAAGGCGAGGACTGTGTGGGCGCAGTCGCCCTCGGGCGTGACAAGACGCACCATGCCTCCCTTGAGGTCGTACTCGACATCCTTCAGTCCGAGAATGTTCTGGCCGAACAGCCCGGCCCTTCCGCCCAGGCCTGGTGACACCAGGAACTCGATACCGTGCACGACTTGGCCCGCTATCGTCAGGTTCGGCACCGTGGTGATGTAATTTCCGAACGCCAGTCCGCCTAAGCCATCGATCCGCATGCCATCAGGCATGGGCAGCTTGGGTAGATGCAGCGCGTCGACCGTCGCAGGCGTGATGGTGCTGTAAAAGGCGCCGCTGTCGACCACGAACGTCTCGTCCACGCCATCGATCTGGGTGTGAACCAACGCGCTCCGGCCTTGCATGGTGACCGGCAGGTCGATCTTGCTGGCCGTACAGGCCGCTCGCGCGGACGGGCAAAAGGCCGAAGTAGCCGCCAAGACGGCAATGGCGACGATGAACCGGTCGCGCATGCCACTTCCCCGAAAATTAGCGATCTCCGAGTTTAGGACAGAGCTTGCTGCACTCAAAGCTCCCAGCGAAGGGCGGGCGCAGCTGAGCCTGAATCTTGTGAATGAGCCAAGGGGAGCGCGGCGGCCGTCCGGCGCCGCGCTCCCTTTTTTACGCCACGCCCCCGTGGCGTCCCCCAACGCTTGCCCCGGTTATGGGCTCGCGCGGCGCGATGGTGAATTGGACGCCCGGTCGCAGAGGCGGCCTGTCGCAGGTCGAACCCACAGGGCCCTTAGGCCTGCATCGTCCAGCCTTCGACGCCCATGGCCGCCTGGCGCAGGGCCTCGGAGCGGGTGGGGTGCGGGTGGCAGGTGCGGGCCACGTCTTCCGAAGCGGCGGCGAATTCCATGGCCACCGCGTATTCGGCGATCATTTCCGACACCATCGGGCCGATCATGTGCACGCCGAGGATGCGGTCGGTCTTGGCGTCGGCCAGCACCTTCACGAAGCCCTCGGTCTCGTGGTTCACCTTGGCGCGGCTGTTGGCCAGGAAGGGGAACTTGCCGACCTTGTAGGCCACGCCGGCGGCCTTGAGCTCGTCCTCGGTCTTACCCACCGTCGCCACCTCAGGGTAGGTGTAGATCACGCCCGGGATGATGTCGTAGTTCACATGTCCGGCCTTGCCCGCGATCAGCTCGATGCAGGCCACCGCCTCGTCCTCGGCCTTGTGCGCCAGCATCGGGCCGGAGGTGACGTCGCCGATCACCCACACGCCCGGCGCGCCGGTCTTGAAGTGATCGTTGGCGATCACGCCGCGCTTGTCGGGCGTGATTCCCACGCTCTCCAGACCCAGGCCTTGGGTGTAGGGGCGCCGTCCGATGGCCAGCAGCACATAGTCGGCGCTGAGGGTCTCGGCCGCGCCGCCGGCGACCGGTTCATAGGTCAGCTCTACGCCGCTCTTGGACGCCTTGGCGCCGGTGACCTTGGCCCCGAGCTTGAATTCCATGCCCTGCTTGGTCAGGGCCTTCTGGAAGGCCGTGGCCGTCTCGCTGTCCATGCCCGGGGTGATGCGGTCGAGGTATTCGACCACCGTCACCTTGGCGCCCAGCCGGCGCCACACCGAACCCAGCTCCAGCCCGATCACGCCCGCGCCGATCACGATCAGCGACTTGGGAACCTCGGGGATCGCCAGGGCGCCGGTGGAGTCGATGATGCGCTGGTTGTCGACCGTCACGCCCGGCAGGCCCGAGGGCTCCGAACCGGTGGCGATGACGATGTTCTTGGCCTCGTGGGCAGTCTCGGTTCCGTCCGCGGCCTTGACCACCACCTTGCCCGGCCCATCGATGCGGCCCCAGCCCTTGAGCCACTCGACCTTGTTCTTCTTCATCAGGAACTCGACGCCCTTGGTCAGGGCGGTGACGCCTTCGGCCTTGTTGGCCATCATCTGGGCCAGGTTCAGCTTGGGCTTCACCTCGATGCCCATGCCGGCGAAGTCCTTGTTCGCCAGCTCGAACAGCTCCGAGGCGTGCAGCAGGGCCTTGGACGGGATGCAGCCGACGTTGAGGCAGGTGCCGCCGAGGGTGGCGCGGCCTTCGACGATGGCCGCCTTCATGCCCAGCTGGCCCGCGCGGATCGCCGCGTTGTAGCCGCCGGGGCCGCCCCCGATGATGATGACGTCGTATTGGGCCATTTCGCTTCGCTTCCCATGCCTGGCGGCCGCTGCGAGGGGCGGCCTTTCGCGGGCGCACACTAGTTATGCGGATTGCGAGGTCAACCGAAAGCGCGGCCTAAGACACAGGTGGCAAGGCCGCGCCTGTTCAACAGGCCTCGGCCGGCCCGGTCAGCCGCCGCGCGCGACGAACCACCCGTTCTTGAAGCCTTGGTCGGCCTTGCCGTAGAAGAAGGGCGCGCCATCGGGCTGGCGCACGGCGCCCCCGGCGGCGGCCAGCACCGCATGGCCTGCGGCGATGTCCCACTCCATGGTCGTGCCGTGCCGGGCGTAGATGTCGGCGCCGCCCTCCGCGATGATGCAGAGCTTGATCGAGGAATCCATCGCCAGGCTGTGGGCGAAGCCGTACTGCGCCTTGAGGGCCTCGAGCGCCTCGGGCCGCATGGTGTGGCTGATCAGCGCCAGGGACTGGGCGTCGTCCCAAGGGCGAACGCGCACCGGCTCGGCCGCGCCGCCAAAGGGCCGGCGCAACGCGCCGTCCGCGCCGGTGAACCAGGTGCGGCCCTGCACCGGCGCCGCCACCGCGCCGGCGACCGGGACGCCGTGCTCGACCAGGCCGATGTTGACGGTGAAGTGCTCGTCGCCGCGCACGAACGCCTTGGTGCCGTCGAGCGGATCGACCAGGAAGAAGCGGGGACCGATGGCCGAAGGCGTGCCGAACTCGGCGGCGTCTTCTTCGGAGATCACGGGCGTATCCGGAAAGGCCTCGGCCAGGCGGCGCAGGATCACCGCTTCGGCGCGCCGATCCGCCTCGGTCACCGGGCTGTCGTCGGCCTTGCGGTCGACCGCGACGTTGTTGCGCCACAAGGGCAGGATTTCGGCCGAGGCGGCCTCGACGATGTCGGCCAACAGCGCGCCGACGGCAGGGGAATCGATAGGGATCATGACGCCTTGAAGGGTGGCCGGAGGGTTATTCGCGCGGATCGGGGCCGACATAGGCCAGCCGAACCTGGCGAGCGTCTATCGTCTGCTTGCCCGCGTGCTCGAAATTGACGGTGATCTTCTCGCCCACCACCGTCTGCACCTGGCCAAGGCCCCAGTCGGCGCAGTCGGGGTGGCGCACGAGCACGCCGGGTTCGAGAAACAGGTCGATCACCGCGCCTGTTTGGCATGATGGCCAGGTTTGCCAAAGCGGCAAATCAGGCCAGTGTCGCGCCTTATGTCGACGCCTGAACCCCTTGGCTCCGCCTTCACCGCGCCTGAGGCGCCCGTCGCCGAAGAGCCGGCGCCCCCGCCGCCCAATCGGGCCGATCTGGCCGCGCACCTGGCCGGCCGGCTATGCCACGACCTCATCAGCCCGGTCAGCGCCATCGTCTCGGGCCTGGACCTGCTCGACGACCCTTCCGCCCAGGACATGCGCGACGACGCCATGAACCTGATCGCGCAGAGCGCGCGCAAGCTGGCCTCGTCGCTGTCGTTCGCCCGCGTGGCCTACGGCTCGTCGGCCTCCGCCGAAACCTTCGATCCGAAGGATCTGGAAACCCTGACCCAAGGCGTCTTCTCCCATGTGCGGGCGGAACTCGACTGGGCGGTGGGCGAGGAGCGGCTGCCCAAATCGGCGGCGCGGGCCCTGCTCAACCTCGCGCAACTCGGCGCCACCGCCCTGCCGACCGGCGGCGTCGCCCACCTGACGCTGGAAACCGGCGAGGACGAGATCGTGCTGCAATTGAAGGCGCAGGGCGCCCGCGCGCGCTTGCGGCCCGAGGCGCAATCGGGCCTGCGCGGTGAAGCGGCCCGAGAAGGCCTGCCTGGTCAATGGGTTCAGCCCTATTACCTAGCCACCCTGGTCGCCGACGCTGGCGGCGCCCTGCGCTACGAGCTGGCGGAAGACTGCGTCACCGTGGTCGTCAACGTGCCAAAGCCGGCCTACTGAAGGAATTTCTCACGGCTCCTTAACCAAGCCCCACGCACTATGGGGCCTGGATGGGAGTCCTGTTTTGAGAACCTGTCTCGTCGTCGACGACAGCCGTGTGATCCGCAAAGTCGCCCGCCGAATCCTTGAGGACATGGGATTCGAGGTGGCCGAGGCTGCGGACGGACTGGAGGCGCTGGCCTGGTGCCGCACCGCCATGCCCGAAGCGATTCTGCTCGACTGGAACATGCCCGAGTTGAACGGGCTGGAATTCCTGCTGCAGCTGCGGCGCGAACGCGGCGGCGATGGGCCGGTGGTGGTGTTCTGCACCGTGGAGAACACGCCCGAACGGATCGGCCAGGCCTTGGAGGGCGGGGCCAACGAATTCATCATGAAGCCGTTCGACAGCGAGATTCTGCACTCCAAGTTCTCGGAAGTCGGCCTCCTATGACCGCGCAGGAAATCGCCTTCATCGCCGATCTGGTCCGTCGCCGATCCGGCGTGGTCGTGGACGTCGAGAAAACCTATCTGATCGAAAGCCGCCTGGCGCCCGTGGCGCGCAGAGAAGGCTTTCCTGGCGTCAGCGGGCTGATCCGAGAGATCGCCGAGCGACGCGACGAAAAGCTCATCTGGCCCGTGGTGGAAGCAATGGCGTCGACCGAAACCCTGTTTTTTCGTGATCGGACACCGTTCGATCAGTTGCGAAACGATATCCTGCCCGTACTGGCCCGAACGCGACAGGATCCCATCCGTGTGTGGAGCGTCGGCTGCGCCACCGGTCAGGAGCCTTACTCCCTGGCCATGCTGATCGACGAGGAACGCAGCGCCCACGCCGGCCTGCGGGTCGACCTGTTCGCCAGCGACCTGTCCGAGCGGTGCCTGGAGAAGGCGCACTCGGGGCTCTACACCCAGTTCGAGGTGCAGCGGGGCCTGCCCTCGCGGCTATTGATCAAATATTTCGACAAGGTCGACGACGCCTGGGTGCTGTCGCCTCGCATCCGCCAGATGGTGCGCTGGCGGCGCATGAACCTGATGAGCGACCTCAAGGGCGTGGGGCCGTTCGACGTGATCTTCTGCCGCAACGTGATCAGCGCGTTCGAGGACGTCACGCGCAAGGCGGTGCTGGAGCAGTTGGCCTCGACCCTCGCGCCGGACGGCTTTCTGATCCTCGGGCTGAGCGAACCGGTGCTGGGCCTGACAGAGGCGTTGCGGCCGGTGCCCGGCCGTCGCGGTCTCTACGTGCGCACGCCCAACAGCCGCGTGGCCGCCTAGGCGCCGTCAGGCCGCGCTTTTGGTCCGCCGCCGCGGCGGGGGCGTTTCGCGAACGTCGGAGGCGGGCGGCTCGGGCTGATCGACGCCGGGCGCCGGGAAGCTCAGACGCACAGTCATGCCGCCGGCGTCGTTGGGCGCGATGTCCGATGTCCCGCGCAGTTGCCGCGCGAAGGCGGTCATCAGGGTGCGTCCCACCCCCGCCCCGATCACCGGGGGTTCGGTCTTGGAGCCTTCGTCGGCGATTTCCAGGACCGCCATGTCCTCTACCCGATGGAAGCGCACGTGCAGCACCCCGCCCTGGGCGAAGGCGTGCTTGCGCGCGTTGGAAATGGCCTCGACCGCGAACAGCGCCAGGGGCGCCAGCTTATCCGGGTCGATCGACAGGGCGTCGGCCTCCAGGTCGGTCTTGATCGACGGATGGCTGGCGCTGTCGGTGCTCATCACCTGGCCGATCAGTTCGTCGAGGAACTGGCGCACGTCCACGCGCCGCAGGTCGGGCCCCTGATAGAGCGCCCGGTAGATCAAGGCCAAGGCGCCGATCCGCTGGCGGGTGTCGGAGATGGCCGCGCGCGCGGCCGGGTCGGCCAGGGCGCGCTGCTGCATGTTGAGCAGCGACGAGATGACCTGCAGGTTGTTCTTCACCCGGTGATGGATCTCGCGCATCAGCGCGTCTTTCTGCGCCAGGGATTCCCTGAGCGACAGGTCGCGGGCGATGATCGCCTCGGCCATCACGTCGAGCGAATGGGCCAGGGCCTGGATTTCCGGCGGCCCCTGCGCGGCCTTGACCGGCCGCACGGTGAAGCGGCCGCGGGCGTAGATCGCCGCCACCCGGTCCAGATAGTGCAGCCAGCGCACGGCCACCTGGTCGGCCACGACCCACACCGAGGCTAGGGCGCAGAAGAACGCCGCCAGCGGCAGCAGCACCGCCGACCAGGGATTGAGCTTGGCCCAGGAGAACACGCCCTCGGTCGGCGCCGACAGCACGATGCTGACCCCGCCAATCAGCGGCGTGGCGGCATAGACGCGCGTGCGCCCGGCCGCGTCGGGCGCCTTGTAGAACACCGCGTGCTGGGCGCTTTCGTCGAACGCGGCCCGGGGCGGGGCGGCAAAGGCGGACGGGTCGGAGCGGATCAGGAATCCGCTGTCGCGGCTGGCCAGGGCCACCTGAGTGTCGGCGGGAAGACTGCGGTCGCCGAGATCGGGCTTGAGGCTGGACAGCAGGATCACCGCCGACAGAACGCCGGCGAACCGGCCCTGCTGATCGGTTTCACGCACCGAGGCGATGACCGCTGGCGCGGAGGCGTAGGCTCCTGTCGGGGCGCTGGCCAAGGATACGGCCTGGCCGGCGCGGAGGCTGGAGAACCAGGCCGAGGCGGCGCGGCCGGGGTCGGGGCCGACGGTGGCGGCGGCGCAGGCCACCCGCCCGGCCGGATCGAAGCGCACGAGATTGGCGTAGCCGACCAGACGACGCATCAGGAGGCGCAGTTCAGGGGCGCAGTCGAACCCGACGGCCTGGGGCGTCACGGCCTCCAGGACGGCCTCGGCGCTCTGCATCCGAGCCCGGGCGATGGATGCGCCGCGGTCGGCGGCGGCCGTGAGTATGATTCGGCGTTCATCAGCATCGCGCTGAACCGCGACGATGGATTGGGCCGCGCCCAGAACCAATATCGGGGCCAGTGCGGCCGCCAGCGCAGCCCCCAGCCGGACCCGAATGGTTAGAGGCCCCCACTCCAACCGCTTCATCCACTCACCTTACCGTGCTCAACCTCTCGGACTCGTCGAGGATGGAGCGCATGGCGTCGCCGGCGGGCGCGCCGTCACGGTCGTAACTGCCGTTGGCCAGCACCGCTTGCAGCGCCTTGCGCGCACGGCTGACCCGGCTCTTGACCGTACCGACCGCGCAACCGCAGATGTCCGCCGCTTCTTCGTAGGCAAAACCACCGGCGCCGACCAGGATCAAGGCTTCCCTCTGCTCGGCGGGCAGCATGGCCAGGCTCAGGCGCAGTTCGTCCAAAGCCACCTGTGCTTCGGGATTGTCCACCGCGACCAAGGTGCGTTCGGCGGCGTCCTGGTCCAGCTGGGTCGATCGCCACGACCGGCGCCGCTCGGAATAGAACTGGTTGCGCAGGATCATGAAGGTCCATGCCTTCATGTTGGTGCCCATTTGGAAGCTGGCGCGGGCGTCCCACGCCTTGAGCATGGCCTCCTGGGCCAGATCGTCGGCCTGGGTGGCGTCGCCCGTCAGACTGCGGGCGAAGGCACGCAGATGGGGAATGAGGCCAACCAGCTGCGCTTTGAATTCGGCGTCGCTACGAGCCTGGGCGTCAGTCATCGCTTCCACCCGCCGCACTACCGTCTGCGCGACGTAGGATATCAAGAAATTCGTCCGGGACGGGCTCGCTGACCACTTCGTCGAACATCTGACGAAGCTTCACGCCGATGGCCTGCTGCCGCAACCGCGCTTCATCGACGACTGGGTCGCTCTTGCGCCGCGGCTGGTAAGGCTTGTGCTCAATCATTTTATCTCGCCGCTCGGGCGACCGCCCCATGGTGACCTCGAATGGTGTGCAAACGTCGGCTTTTGCGAAAGGTTCCCAAGCTTAACCGATCCCAACGCTTTCGTCTGGAACCGATGTTGGAAAGATGCGTTTCCTATCTTGGCTGTGGCGCGCATCTGTGCGCCCGTTTCACGGCGCGCCGTCCGCAAGGCCCGGCCGCCTCAATCCATCGCCTCGTCGGGGAGGTCTTACTTGAGTTTGCTCTCGCGCTTCGCGCCTCATCTGCCCTACCTGCGCCGCTACGCGCGCGCCCTCACGGGCGACCAGACCACCGCCGATAAATATGTGCGCGTAACGCTGGAGGCCCTGGCCGCCGGCGAGCGTCAGGCCCTGGCGGGCCTGCCGCCACGCGCCGCGCTGTATCACGCCTTCCACGCCATCTGGTGCACCAGCGGCGCCCAACTTGAAACGCCGGACGACGACGTGCAGACCTCGACCGATCCGTCGCGCCGCCTCCTGCGGATCGCCCCGCGTTCGCGCCAGGCGTTCCTGCTGACCGCCCTGGAAGGCTTCACGCTCAGCGAGACTGGCCAGATTCTCGAGGCCGACTTCGATGAGGTCGAAAGCCTGATCGCCGAGGCCCAGGCCGACATCGACGCCGAACTGGCCACCGATGTGCTGATCATCGAGGACGAGCCGGTGATCGCAGCCGACATCGAGGCCCTGGTGCGCGAGCTCGGGCACCAGGTGTCGGATATCGCCGCCACCCGGCGCGAGGCGACCGACGCGGTGGCGCGCAAACTGCCCGGCCTGGTCCTGGCTGATATTCAGTTGGCGGACGGTTCCTCGGGAATAGACGCGGTCAAGGACATCCTGGCCCGTGAAAGCGTTCCGGTGATCTTCATCACCGCCTTCCCCGAGCGTCTGCTGACCGGGGAGCGGCCCGAGCCGACCTTCCTCATCACCAAGCCGTTCCAGCCCGAGACGGTCAAGGCCGCCATCGGCCAGGCGCTGTTCTTCCATCCCCTGCGGGCGCGGGTCGCGGCTTGAACCAAGGTCTGCGCAGCACGATGGCGGCGGCGGCCTGCGGGCTGCTGTGCGCCGTCGCGCCCGCCCTCGCGCCTGCGGCCAGCGCCCAGCCGACCGACGCCGCGGCGCAAGCCGGGCCGCAACCCGGCCAAAAGCTCAAGGACTCCGGCGGCGCCTCGGTCGGCCAGATCGAGAGGGTCGTGCCGGGCCCCGATGGCCGCCCGCGCCAGATCGAGGTTCGCATCGCCGGCCAGCTGCGCGTGCTGCCCATCGCCGGCCTGACCCGCTCGGGCGACGCCTGGGCCAGCGTGCTGAGCCGCGCTGAACTGGAAGCGCTGCCGGGGTCCTGACCGCAGCGGTTGGCCGCGCGTCGCCAAAACGCCCGCTCAAAAAATATCGAGAAACTGCCGGAACCCCTGGCGCGTGAACGTGTTCTCTATTTGCGGAGGCGGCGACGCCCCCCGACCCAGGCCGGAACATCCCGGCCTGCCGCCTCCGCGCCCCTCCCCTTTCCAACGCTAACTATCCAAAGCGGCCACGGCCCATAGGTCGTCGCCTGCGCCTGATCCAGAGCGCATGAAAAAGGCGCGCCCCGAAGCCCGGGGCGCGCCTTGAATTCACGCTTGGCCTCGATCCGCCGAGGCGGCGTCAGGGATAGGTCCACACCGCGCCCGAGCTCTTGGCGGCCGCCAACTGCTCGCCGGCGAAGGCCCAGTTGGGCAGGTTGTCGAACCACGCCTTGAGGAAGCCCTCGCGGTCGTTGCGGTAGTCCACATAATAGGCGTGCTCCCACAGGTCGCACACCAGCAGCGGCGTCAGGCCTGGCTGAGTGAGCAAGTTCTCGCCGTCGTGGGTCGAGACCACCGTCAGGGCGCCGTCGGCCACGGCCAGCCACACCCAGCCCGAGCCGAAATGGCCCACGCCTTCGGCCACGAACTTGGTCCGCAGGCCCGTCAGGCCGCCTTCGAACCCATCGACCAGGGCGGCCAGGTCGCCCGACGGCGCGCTCTTGTCCGGGGTCATGCAATCCCAGAAGAAGGCGTGGTTCCAGGCCTGGGCGGCGTTGTTGAACACCTTCTTCTGGCCGTCGGCGGCGGCCTTGGTGATCACGTCTTCCAGCGAGCCGGGCTCGGCCACATCCTTAAGCAGGGTGTTGAGCGTATCGACGTATTTGGCGTGATGCTTGTCGTGGTGGATGTGCATCGTCTCAGCCGAAACGGTCGGCTGCAGCGCGTCGTAGGCGTAAGGAAGGTCGGGTAATTTGAACATCGGGCAACTCCACGGGCGGCGCCCGGGGAGGGGCCCGCTATGATTTCGGCTTGGACGGACGCTTCTGGTTGAGGAGCGTCTTAACAACGCCAACAAGCACAGCCGGGTTGCGGACCGCAAGGGCCGCGGCGGCCACCACAGCGCCGGCCGACACGATGGGCCGCTCGCGCGCCAGGCCGATCACCTGGTCAACCAACGACGGAGCGTCCGGCCCGTTGGCGCGCTTGTAGGCCCGGCGCATCTGCGACGCCTGTAGGCCGGCGGCAAGGGCGACCACGGCGATCAGCAGGCCCGCGCCGGCGCACACAGCAGCGGCCGCGCCGGCGGGACCGAGATAGACGCGCACCCAGGCGTAAAGCGCGAAGGCGGCGGCGAACACCATCACCGCCGACGCCGCCAGTATGGCGGAGGCCGCCACCAGGGCGAAGACGATCTTGCGAACGATCAAGAGCGCTACCGGGCCAGCAGGAAGCCGAGGACGAACCCGACGCCCAAGGCGGTCAGGGCCGCCTGGACCGGCTTTTCCTTGATCTTGGTCACCAGGTACTCCTGCGCCGTGTCGAGCTTCTCGCTGGCGTAGTCGGCGTACTGGCGCGGATCGACGCCGATGGTGTCGAAGCGGTCCTGAACCGCCGCTCCGGCGCGCTTGGCCAGATCGTTGATCGCGCGGCCGGTTTCGGCGGCGGCTTCGGTGGTGGCCTTGTGGGCGTCTTCGAGAGACGGGCGAGGCTGCTTGGCGGGCATGGACGGCTCCGTGACAGGACAGGGCGCATTATCGCCCGCCAGAGGTAAACGCCAAGCCCAATCTGGCGCACGCTTTTGCGACGACCCGGGCCAGGGCGCGGCCAATGGACCATCCCACTCTTGCCTCGAGGCGCGTTTGTTTCTACCGACGCGGCATGGTCCAGCAACTCCTGATCAACAATCGCGCCTGGTCGCAGGGCAAGATCGACAACGATCCGGCCTTCTTCCACCGCCTGGTGGGCCAGCAGGCTCCCCTCTACCTGTGGATCGGCTGCGCCGACAGCCGCGTGCCCGCCAACGAGATCGTCGGCCTGGATCCGGGCGAGATGTTCGTCCACCGCAACGTGGCCAACATGGCCCCGCCGCAGGACGCCAATTATCTGTCGGTGCTGCAGTACGCGGTCGAGGTGCTCAAGGTTCAGCATATCCTGGTGGTGGGTCACTACGGCTGTGGCGGCGTGGCCGCGGCGGTCGATGGCGAGCGCCACGGTCTGATCGACCACTGGCTGCACCCCATCCGCCAGACCTTCGAGGAGCACCGCCACGAGCTGGAGGCGCTGGACGTCACGGCGCGCCACGATCGACTGTGCGAGCTGAACGTGATGCAGCAGGTGCACAACGTCGCCTCAGACGTGATCGTGCAGGACGCCTGGAAGCGCGGGCAGCCGCTGAAGGTGCACGGCTGGGTCTATTCGCTGGCGAACGGTCTGGTGACCGACTTGCAGGCGACCATCGCCTGCAAGGCCGACTACGACCGCACCATCAGGCCGTCTGACGACTGATCGGCGGCGGCGCGGCCTGTCGCGGCGCGCTTTAACCGCCGATATGGAATTTCCTTCTCAATTCGGCCGCATCCGTGTGTAACTTTCGCGCGTTGAAGGGCGGACGTGGGAAGCGACGAGGTAGGCCTTGGTTAGAATGTGGCGCGAACTGACGACAGTGACGGGCGCGGGCGTCGCCGCCGTGGCCTTGATCGCCACGAGCGCGCCCGCCGCCTGGGCTGACCCAACCGACCCGCCCAATCCGCAAAAGCCGGTCGACATGCAGCGCCTGGCCGGGCGCTGGTATGAAGTGGCCCGCGTGCCCAACCTGGCCGAGAGCGACTGTCCCTTCGCCACCACCGACTGGGACCCCCAGCCGAACGGCAAGTTCAAGGTCACCCAGGTCTGCTCCAAGAGCGCTTCGGGCCCGCCCGGACGCACCATCCACGCCACCGCCGATCCGCTCGACCCCTCGAGCAACACCAAGTGGCGCATGAACTATTTCGGCGGCCTGATCCGGCGCGACTATTGGGTGCTGGACTATGCGCCGGACGACAGCTGGGTGATCCTCGGCATGCCGGGTCCCAAGCACTATGTGTGGATCCTGGCGCGCCAGCCAGTCCAGCCCCAGGCCCAGCGCGAGCAGGTGGTGCAGAAGATCGCCGCCCTGGGCTATGACGCCAGCCGCCTGGTGTTTCCGGTCATGCTGGCCTCGCGCGGCGGCTAGTGGCCGCGCGCGCCGCGCGACAAGCATGGCGCCCGAGCCGGCGAGCGCCTATCATCGTCAGATGGAATCCTCGGCTGAGATCCGCGAGCGCTGGCGTTATCTGCGCGACCTGCTGACCGAACAGCTCGAACGGTTTCAGAGCGGCGCGCTCCAGCTGCATTCCCACGACCTCAACATCAGCCCAGACGTCATCATCCGGCTGAAACGCGAGATCCGGGATTTCGACCAGATGATCGCCCGAAGCGAAGCGCGCGACAGCTGACCGTCGGGCGAAGAGCCCGTTCAGGACTTGCGCTAAGAACGAAAGATGAACAGGATGGGCCGGTGGAAACCCTGGTCCTCACCGCCCTGTCGCGCCCCCAGACCACCGGCGCGGTCACGCGCGGGGCGGCGCGGCTGATGATCGACCTGGGCTATGCGCCGCTGCTCGAAGTGGGCCTGCCCAACGGGCGGCGGGCCGACGTGATGGCCCTGGGCCCCAAGGGCCAATTCGTGATCTGCGAGGTCAAGTCGGGGCCCGAGGACTTCCGCACCGACCGCAAGTGGCATGAGTATGGGCCCTATTGCGACGCGTTCTACTTTGCCGTGGCCCCCGCCTTTCCCCAGGCCATCCTGCCGCAGGAGCCCGGCCTGATCGTGGCCGACGGCTTTGGCGGGGCGATCGTAAGACCCTCGCCCGAGGCGAGCCTGGCGCCCGCGCGGCGCAAGGCGCTGACCGTCGGCTTCGGCCGTCTGGCCGCGTGGCGGACGCTGGAGGGCTAGCTCAGGCCGCGCTCAGCAGGGGCCGCAGACGTTCGACCAGCTCGGGTGCGCGCACCAGGGCGGCGCGGGTGTCCGGGTCGCGGGCGAGCTTCAGCACCGCCTGGCGCGCCTTGGCCGACGCCGGGCCCGAAGGACAGGCCTCGGCGAGGGCCATGCGCAGGAGCAAGGTCATCCGCTGCACTGGCGGGACTCCCACGCGCATGATCTGATCGACCATCTGCGAGTCCGCCTCGACCAGCCCGCCGATCTCGCCCAGGCGGGCGACCACCAGGTCGCGTTCGGCCTCGGGCATCTCGATGCGCAGCACCATGCGTTGAAGCTCGGCCAGCACCGCCAGCCGCTGGCTCGGCGCCTCGCGCGGATCGCGCATGTCCTTCTCGAAGCGTAAGGCGGTGACCGCGCCGATCAGCCACTGCCCGGCCTGGCGCTTGTTGGCGGGTCCGGTCACGTTCTCGGCCACGCGAATCAGGGCGCGCACCTCGTCGGGCGGGTTCTGCGCGGCGGCAGCAGCGGCGGACACGAATTCCGAGCCCACCAGCATGCGCGAGCGCTCGATGAAGGCCTCGCGGATGTCGTCCACCGGCAGCAGATTCCCGGCCGCAGCGGTGAGCGTCATGGCCAGGGCGCGTAGAATGTCGATCTCGGCCTGGGCGTCGGACGGGCGCAGGCGCCGCGTGGCCTTGATCTCGGCCAGCACCTTGCGGCCGATGGCGATGCGCACGCCCTGGAAGTAGCCATCCTCGATCCAGCGCGACAGCCGCGCCGCCGCGCCGTTCAGGACGGGCATGAAGCGGCCCACGGAGGGATCGGCCCTGGCCACCAGTTCCACCACCGGGCCGGCGGCCAATCGGGTCATGGCCGCCAGGCTGCCGCCGAGGTCGAGGCTGGGCCCGAGCAGTTCCGACATGCCCTGGCGAGAGCCCATGATCTCGCCCAGGGGCTGTTCGAGCACCTCGAACGCGAGTTTGCGCGGCTTGGGTTCGGTCGGCGCCTGGTCGGCCAGGTCGAGCAGACGCTCGATCTTGGCGCTCCAGGTCTTGGCCTCGGCCAGCGATGCGGCGACGCCGCCGCCGATCTTGTAGGCGCCCTCGGCGTCCTCGGCCAGCCGGCGGCAGGCGTCGGCGAAGCCGATCTTGCCGAAGTCGGCCAGGGCCCCGCCGCGACCGTCCTTGATCAGGCGGTTGATGGCGCGCTCGATCAGGGCGTTGAAGGTGCGCATCACCTCGTGCACCGACAGGCCGCGCGCCTGGGCCTCGGGAATGGCGATCTTCTGCACGGCGTGCTGCAAATCCGTGCCGCTGGCCTCCAGCTTTTCGGCCAGGTCGGGCCGGTGGAGCAGTTCGAACGGGGTCGCCTTCTGCCGGCCGAGCCAGCCCTCGAGCAGGCGCACGATGCGCTGGCGCGCGTGGACGCTGTAAAGGTCCTGGGGCGAAACGCACGCCGGGCCGGCGTCCTCCACAGGGGTCTTGCTGCGCACCGCCTCGGCCGCGCCCTTGGCCAGGATGGTCACCGAGCGATATTCGCCGGTTTCCGGGTCGCGGGTTTCCTTGGTCACGCGCACGGCCACGGCGCGGTTGTCCGCAATCAGGCTCTCGGCGAATTCGATGGCGCGGCCGCGCTCCTCGCACGCCTGTTCCAGCGTCAGCGACGAGGCGTTATTACGGCGTGCGAACACCTCGAAATGCACCAGTTCAGCATCCATTGATGTCGCGCCGTCCCTAGCCCGGGCGCAAGGATGAGGCGTTTAAGCTTAATATCGCGTTGAGACCCGCCGTGGCCCAAACCCTCGACTTGCCTTGATCCCGTCAAAACCGGGCCTTAGTGACAAGCGGTAAGACACCGCAAACAAAAGGCGACAAATGGCGAAGATCACCCTGATCGACGATGACGAGAACATCGTCGCGTCGGTCTCGATGGCCCTGGAAAGCCATGGTCACACTGTGAAGGCCTACTACGACGGCGCGTCGGGGTTGCAGGCGCTGGAGGCCGATCCGCCCGACCTGGCGATCCTCGACGTCAAGATGCCGCGCATGGACGGCATGGAGGTGCTGCGGCGCCTGCGCCAGACCTCGGCTGTGCCTGTGATCATCCTTACCTCCAAGGACGAGGAGATCGACGAGATCCTCGGCTTCAACCTCGGGGCGGACGACTATATCCACAAGCCGTTCAGCCAGCGGCTGCTCCTGGAGCGGGTCAAGGCGGTGCTCCGGCGCGCCGGAGCGGAGGCCGAGGACGCCGCCGCCCCGCCGGGCGCCCTGCCCGCCAGCGCGCGCGCGATCAAGCGCGGCAAGCTGACCCTCGATCCGGAGCGGCATGACTGCCTGTGGGACGGTCGGCCGGTCAAGCTGACCGTGACCGAGTTTCTGCTGCTGCAGGCCCTGGCCCAGCGCCCCGGCTTCGTCAAAAGCCGGGACAACCTGATGGACGCCGCCTACGAAGATCAGGTCTATGTCGATGACCGCACCATCGACAGCCACGTCAAGCGCATGCGCAAGAAGTTCCGCCAGGTCGATGGCGAGTTCGACGCGATCGAAACCCTCTATGGCGTGGGATACCGCTATCGCGAGTCTTAAAGCCAAAGCCGCCAGCGCCAAGGCGATGCCAATGCGTCAGCGCGCCGGGGCCGGCCGCGAGGGCGGGGCGCGCACGCGCCTGCGCTGGCGGCCGGGCTCGCGCCTGGGCCGGCTGATCGTCGGCCTGAACTTGTTGGGCCTGATCATCCTGGTGGTGGGTGCCCTGGTGCTGAACGAGTTCCGCCGCAGCCTGGTGGAGGCGCGCCAGGACAGCCTGAGGGTGCAGGGCGAGTTGATCGCCAACGTCATCGCCGTGGGCGCCACCCAAGGCTCGCCCGAGCCCATGCTGGAGCAACAGCGCGCCACCGACCTGCTGCAGGCGCTGTTCATCCCCCGGTCCCAGCGCGCGCGCCTGTTCGACGCCCACGGCCGGCTGATCGCCGATTCCTATCTGATCGCTGACCGCGTCGAGGAGCGGCCGCTGGCGCCGGCGCGCAAACACGGGGAGTGGCGGCTGACCCTGTTCGACCGCCCCGACCAACCCAGCCCCAAGGCTCAGGACACGGCGCGCACCGCCCTTGAAAAAGAGGTGGACCAGGCGCTGCAGGGCGAGCGGATCAGCGATATCCGCGTCAACGCCAGCGGCGAGCAGGTGGTGTCGGTCTCGCTGCCGATCCAGAACGTCAAGGCGGTGCTCGGCGTGCTGACCTTGGAGGCCGGCGACATCGACGCCACCATCGCCGCCCAGCGTCTGGCGATCCTACCCTTCGTGCTGGTGGCCTTCGGCGCCACGCTGATTTCCTCGCTGCTGCTCAGCCGCCTGATCGCCGCCCCGGT
>Ga0335069_10002714_pt1 | contig 27026 bp, 22 predicted proteins | sample Lox_Sample_11_FD_206714 | JGI IMG/M metagenome (GOLD analysis project Ga0335069, IMG submission 206714) | Soil microbial communities from Loxahatchee National Wildlife Refuge, Florida, United States - Lox_Sample_1.1 | ecosystem: Environmental > Terrestrial > Soil > Wetlands | place: USA...
GTTGCTCACTGCCGGTAAAAGTCACACTACCGGTGGCCTTCACGGCAGGAATGACTCCATCCAAGGCTGGCTCATCCACTTCTACCAGTCTCCCGGGAGCGTCGATGTAGCTGCGGCGCTGATTACCGGCTTGATCTGTAACCGTAGTAATCAGCCCGACGCTGGAACCGGTGTAGACGGTACTCACGTTGTTCGAGGAACTCGTGCCGTCCGGCGGAATCTCCAAGGTTTTGCGGCCCAAAGCGTCGTACTGGTACTGCGTCGTGCCATCCGTCGGCAGCGCGACCGAGCGCCGAGGGTTGGAGACCGACGCGACTCGCCCCATCAGGTCGTACGTGGTGTCTACGTAGATAGCTCCGTCATCCCCGCTGACATGATCGTCAGGGTCAATCAGCTTGGTTTGCTTGACCCGGCCCAAATCATCGACGTATGTCGTGCTGACGATGTTGTGCGTCGCGTCCTGCATCTCGGTTTTGGTAACGCTGATCGGGGAGGTATCGCCATAGTCAAAATGAGTGTGGCCGCCGTTCGGCGAGGTATCTGTGACATCCGTACGGCGGAGCATTTTGTCATAGGCATATGTCGTTCCGGTTCGGCTGGCGAGAATGTCGTTTTCATCCCGCACGGATTGCTTTTGACCTGTGCACGGGTAGTACTTCGTTTTCGTCTGATGGTGAACTGTATTTCCTTGTTGGTTGACGGTATCCGGCGCGTCGGTTTCAGTGAGGAATGCCTGGGTATTAGTGCCAACCCCGCAGCCCGTTCCCGACCACGAGTCTGCATAGCTGAAAGAGGTGGTGTGATTACCCGGATCGGTCGTGGCAAGAACGTGGCCTAGATCATCGTAAGTGTGGTTTGTGTTTAGCCATTTGGATATTGGTTTGTCCCGCCAGACGCTCGATTGCGTCAAATTGCCCCGATAGTTTCCGATGCCGGTGTAATCGTGTTGCGGAACTCCGGTGGTGGGCGTCGGCGTAGCTCCGTCATAAGCTGTGATTGTGTCGGCAACTTTCGTGCCACTTCCGTCGTAGAGAGTCTTTTCCGTTATCCGATCAGAGATACCAAGGTTCACGTAATTGATGTCATAGTTGGTATCTCCATAGATGTGAGCATAGTCGTAATCCGTTTTGCGGATCAGCGATCCCCAATTGCCCCCGGTCCCAAAGCCGTATTCCCGCGTTTCTTTAACGTTCCCCCAACTCGGTACCAACGGGCAGTCGGGGATTTGAGCCTGCGTGTCGTAGTCAGTTTCGACCCTTGATATGAGCCCGCCCTGTTGATTCCATGTCGTTGTCACACTGAGGGGAAGGTGTGGACCTTGACTGGCAGTTTGGTAAACCGTAGCAACCGTCTTTAAGAGCACATTATTAGCGGCGGGTCCTTGGTAATACTGGTCCTGTACATCATATGTGGCGTCCAAACGGGAGGTGCAGTCAGAAAATTGGAAATTGTGCACCGTGTCGTTCCCGTAAGGGTCGGTGACAGTCGCTGTCGCACTCTGAAGAATTACTTCATTGTAGGCGTAATTCCAGGTGGAGGTTTGCCCATTGGAAACAACAGTACGTGACTTTACTCTTGGTCCCGCATGATCGAGGTCCCATTGAGCAGGAGGCACACCCCACGTGTACGAAATAGTTGCTCCGGTAGGAAGTTGGATAGACGAAATCTGTCCGTCGGAGTTCTGGACGTAGTTGATGGTGTACGTCATGCCATTCGGTAACTGGATAGTCTGGGGTGCCTGCCAAGAACCCGCCCATTCATGGCACGCACCTTGACTTCCAGTGTTCTGATAGTTGCAAAGGTTGGTACTCACATTCACCGTTGTCATGGTGAACACGATGGTTTGCTGCTGATTATTGGAATCGTAGTATTTCAGCTCATTGTTTCCGGTCCCGGCATTAAGGACCCAAGTGGCACTAATGCTGCGCCCAAGCGTGTCGGTAAGGGTCGAAGCTGGTACGCCTGAGGCGACTGCGCGTGTGATCTTGTTACCGTTTGTATCCTCCATGACGGAGCCGTTCACGGCTCCAGATTGGTCAAGAGTGTTGTAAAGATGCGTCCCGTCTTTGGTGTATAAGTCGAAAGGGTTGTTTGGAGAGTTAAAGTTAATTTTGAGAGTGTAACCGCTGCCGTCGGTGGCGACGATGGAGTTCGACGACCAGTAGCCACAGGGATTTCCCGGCGTACTTACAGCCGGGAACGAGTGTAGAGTGCCATCCGGTTCTCGGTAGTTTGGGTTCATGAGGGTAGCTTGCTGTCCTCCGCCGCAGTCATGCATTTGTCCGCCAGCGCCGACCAGCATTCCGTTGCCACCTGACTGAACCCAAATGGTCATAGGGGCGGCGACAGTCCAGCCCATGTTGTTGCCCGAAGTTGGATAAGGCCCTGGCGTGCCGCGAGGGTAGACGTAGACCGGAGCATCTGGCGGCTGTCCTTGGGTTTTCTCGTACCAACCCTTGCTGTCGTAAACAAGGCGTACGTTAACCGGAAGTCCGCGCCCCGGAAGCGAGAAAAGTGGGACTTCAATGTGGAGGTTGCCGTTATTTAGCTGGACGCTGTCGAAGTTTGAGCCGCTGAATGAGCCATGAGCAGGCAGCCCGACGGCCTGTTCAGCATCGTCCTGAGCTAGGGCGAAAACGGAAACCAGCAGACAGAGGGATAACATCCCAACCACGAAGCGAGCCATAGGCTCCTCCACAAGCGATCAGTTGGTTCAGTTCTCCCCCTCGAAAGAACTGTGCGGGCAAACCCTAAATGCAGCTTCGCGTAACTGTCAAGTGCAAAGTTAGGAACCCTGCAAGCCAAATTTCATGATCTATCGATGTTGTAGCGAGAAGGCCGCTTCCACCGCTTTGGTGTCAGCACTGAGAAATCGTTATTGACAACGACGTGTTATGTGCCGGCTTCATGTAGAAGGATCCTAACGGTACCTTGTGTGACCTCTGACTGTTGTAGATCGCTTTGACCGGGTGTTTGTTTCGCCAGTTCACGAACTGATCGTCATTCATGACCCAGACCTCCACTCTTGGATTAAGCCAGACTTGCCGCCAAAGACACTTACAAGAAGAAACCGAAGGCCCGTTAGCGCGATTGCCGCTTTGAACGAGATCCTTTAACCAAACCTTGCTTTGTTGCACGATGAAGCCACAGACGGAAAGCTTCCGGGTCTTCAGGCAAATCTACACAGGCGGCGTCTAATGCTTCGTAGAGTTCGATCTGCGTCAGTGGTTCTTTTTGATGCTCCAATATTGTGTCTACCAGGGATGCCAATTCAATGTTGACCCTTCCAGGCGGTTCGGCAACGTTCCCGCGAAGCGCCCCTGCCGCCCATTCAAGGTTTTGCGCGATGGCCAGCAAGAATTCCGCCGGTTCTGGTGCGCGCGTGCCGAGTTGCTTTTTGAGACCGCCGGAAAACAACCGCTGAAGGAGCAACAGTACAATAGCCGCACCTTCATAGGCTTCCATTCTCTTTCCCTGGTTTTGCTTGCCTTCCAGAGCCAGCGCGATTCGTTGGGTGAGTTCTAGCTCATCCGCACGGAAGGCGAGAAATTCCTCTCGCTCGAAAAGCAACCCTAATTCCTGGGCGCTTAACTCAATCTCAGGATGAGCCCGTAGGTACTGCCGAACGAACTTCGGATCGAGCTTTACCTTGCGCCTCTTGTCTAGTTCCGGGTAGACGGATAGAACAGCCCTTTGCTCCTTAAGCCAGCGGCCTATCTCCGTGATATTAAAACTGGCCAGCGGCTTGATCTGTCGCAGTCTCGCACTGGCTTCGACGACTTTCAATCCCCGTTCGTCCAGTTTGTCTCGCCATGAACGTTTCATTTCTCTCCTCATCCATGAAACTGACGGCCTAATTGTCACGCCCTAAAGTAAATGGTGGCTTTAGAGAATCTCTAAAGGCGATTGCCGGGACTGAGATTCGCAATACGGAGTGAATCGGGATATGAACGGATACCAAGATAAACCACAAGCGAGCATTTTCCAGCAACTAGCCAGGAAGCGTTCACCGGAAACGGAGAAGCAGAAGACAGTAATGGAACTTGCACCCGCGATGCCAGAGTTGGGGATTGCTCCTTGCCCAGTCTGCGGCCATCGAGTTGCGGTATTTGTTACCAAAACCAAGCGACCATTTATCAATTGCGGTTTCTGTTCCGCACGAATCTTCTACAACGGTTCCCGTTGCCAACGTCTACTGCAAAAGCAGATTACTCCGTTCGATGACGCCGATGAACAAAACAGTTCCGGTGTATTCAAGGGTCTCAAAGAGATTGGAGGGGAAAAGCAATGAAGGTTGTGCTTTCAGTTCGCGTACCGAAGACAGTGGAACAGGCTGTTAGAGCCAATGCTGTCCGTTCCCGGATGGCCGTTGCGGACATCGTGAGATTGATTCTTTTGCACTCTGTAGACGGTCAATTCAATTTCTCCAAATTGGTTGATCCTCCGCAATACTTGGGCGGCAAACTGGACGTTCGTCTACCGAGTGATTTGGTTTCCCAGGTACGACGAGAAGCAAGTCGGTTTGGCGTTTCTGTTTCTGTCTACAGCCGGGTCATCCTGAACGCGTATTACACAAAGCGGTTGGTATTCGTAGACCTGGGTAAGGATCGTTACACACTGGCGACAAACCGCGAACAACCGAACGTTGCCTGAGAATCGCGGAAACCGGCGATTCATGACAGGAGTGAAATTGTCTACAGACAATCTGCGCAGCATGGCTTTCTGTCTACATTAGTTGTTCGTGTTTGTAGACAACGTTGTTGGGAAGAACACAATTATCGCGATTGGCAGGTCCAGAACATTGGCTAAGTAGCAAAAGGGACAGGAGGAATTAGGAATTGGATTTGGCCGAACAAATCGAACGCGTGGGTCGGGCTCTAACCGCCGAGGAACTGGCCAAACTATTGGCCGTCTCCAGGGTGACGATCTTTAAACAGGCGGCGGCAGGGAAAATACCATCCTTCCGCGTAGGAACTTGTGTTCGTTTTGATCCGCGTGCGGTAGCGAATTGGCTGCGGTCGCAGTAGCTCATCGAAACCCTTTATGATTCGTAGATATCTAGCAATTGTGGGAAACGACGAAAACTGATAATCGCAACTAGGCAAAGATTTCATTTACCTTTTTTCGCACCTGTTGGCTCCTGGACGGCTTCAAATACCGCATCGTGGACTCCATATCAGAATGACCCAGCCACTGTTGGACAGTCCGAAGGTCTACACCGGCCCACAGACTCCAAGTTGCGAATGTAGACCGAAATTTATGCAGCCAGAAATTCCCTTTGTCCAGTTTCGCCCGTTCTACACAAGCCTTCAGACAGTCCAGGAAATCCAGTTTCGGTTTGCAACCGGCAGTCGGAAATAATAGTCCGCATGATTTCTCAGATTTTCTCTTTAACGTCTTCAGGCTCTTAACTAGCTTCGCAGGAATGGGAATCTCACGTTCCTTATAGCTCTTCGGACTGAATCCATACTCTGGCTTATACCGCACCGTTACCGTGCCACGGGCGAGGCTTACATCGTCCCATGAACAGTGCATGACTTCTTGTTCTCTCATTCCCGTCATCAAGAAGAACTCGAACCATAGCCGTTCTTCCTTATTACAGGCGTTAAACAGTTTTTCGAGTTCTTCTTTCTCGTAGACTTCTGGTTCCTCTTCCACAAATCTCGGCCAATCGTTTTTGCCAACCAATCCACGAATGCCTTGTGCTTTCAGGAATGTCATCACGTTCTCAAACTTGTTGTAGACACTACGCGGTGATTGTCCTTTTTCGTCGCGAAGGAACGCGGAAAACTTGAGCAGGTCTTTGCGGTCAACATCTGCCAAGAAGATTTTCGGGCAGGATTCAACAAAATACCCGAGCGCGGTACTGTAGGCGGCGTATGTCTTTGGCTTTTTGCTGATCTTAATTTCTTCCAGGTATTCGGCTACGGTTGTAGACATTAAATAACGACCGTTGCCATTCTCAGGAAGCACCGCAACGCCGTTGTTGGCGGCGTTCAACTCCGCCTCCTTGCGTAGACGCTGGGTCGCGGCGTCTTGCGGGTCTTTGCCGACAGATAAACGGATGCGTTTTGATCCGACGCGCCACTCTAGGTAATAGGCACCTTCGGGATGGCGTTCCTGACGCCCATCCATGTAGACATAATCCGGTTTGACTCGACCGTTAGCGGAGAGCACGACCGGGCAATAGCGCATTCCGTGCGGGGTTTGGACTCGTTTGGTGAGGTTAACTTGGCGGTTGGCCACGGGTGATCCTTCCTGAAACTGGTATCAGTGTAGGTATCACCGTGCTGCAAGTGCTAGATAACAAAAGTAATGGCGGAGAGGGAGGGATTCGAACCCTCGGTACAGGTTTTAGCCCGTACAACGGTTTAGCAAACCGCCGCATTCGGCCACTCTGCCACCTCTCCGGCGTGCGGGTTCAGTTTACCACGTTCGTTTAACGTAGCTTGAGTTGGCCGAGACGTAGGTCATCTGAATGCCGGAGGAAGAGCCTTGCGCGCCGCACTTGGGCTAATCAGTTTTGGCTACGGCGCACTTGTTGGAGTTGACAAGAAGTGGCCATACTTTCTTCGTTGGCATCACGCCACGACCAGACGCGTTGCCCAGAGGTACTCAAACTTGAGGCCGCTTCCCCGTACGCCTGCAGCCTGCGCAACACCGTCGTCACTGACGAGATGGAATTCTTGTGGTGGCCCAAGACACGAGGGTTGCTCCTTAGAACTCTCTCCACGACGTCGACTGCTGTCAGTGGATCAACGGCGTCGTGCAAGACCGTACGGCAAGCACTCGTCAAACCTTTTTGCCGGCTGTCGATCACGGAAGGACGAACCAGATGGCTCAGCTGTCCGGAAGCAGATCCGCCGAACGTATCCATCAGGCCGTTGATCGTGCGTCGAACCGTGGCTATTCGCCGCAATATGACTGAGCGTTGTTCGAGGAGGTGTTGGAGCTCCTGACGGGCTGCTGCCAACACGTGTTCGACTTCATGGCTGGCTTCACTCTCGGCACGTACTGGAAAAGTGCTATTGATCTGTGGACTCGCGGACATGGAGTTCTATTCTCGCTAACCGGAACAGCGGACCGTTGTCTCGAGCACCCCACAATGACGCGTGCCACTGTTTGTAACACAACAGAAGAGCCATTGACAGAGCTGTGCTCCAGACACCTTGCTTAACGGAACAGATACTCACGCCCATGGCTCGATCCCAGGCCTGTGCGGCATGCGGCAAGCTGCCGGGTAGCGCTAGTCACAAATCATGACAAACAGTTACAAATCATTACAAATCACCGACGAAAGTATGGATTCCCATAACACTCGCAATCGTCTGATATGAGAAGGCATGAAATATGTTGGCATCGGAATGAACTGTGGAAAGCCGGGAACGAACTACTGGAGGCGCAGGGTCTCACTTCTTCGTGCAACTAGACACCTATACTTTTCGGAATTTACAGCGATGTTTCCGGCAGTGTTGAATCAAGTGTCCAAAGAATTAGTTCCCACCACTTGTTCCACATATTCATGGACTCGTCCCAGCATTCCACCGTTTCCTTCCATGCACGCCAAAGCGGCAAGCGCCTTGCCTTACACAACACGCTCGAACTGTAAGTCTCCTAAGAAAAGTTAGTTCGTTTCTCAAGCAAACCCAGTGAACCTAAGGAGGAGTGTAGCTCCATGACAAGAAAGCTGATTACGGGGTTGGCATTGTTCGCAATGCTGCTCACGTTGACAGCCGCAGGTTTCGCGCAGGCAACGGCGGAATCTTCGGTGCGCGGCAACCTTGCCGGCACTGTGACCGATCCCTCGGGCGCAGTCATTCAAGGTGCCCAGGTCACGATTATGGGTCCGATTGGCGAAAAGAGCGCCAGTACGGACGCAGAGGGCCGGTTTCTATTTCAAGTTCTGATCCCCGGCTCGTACTCTGTGAAAGTTACCAAGGACGGATTCAAGACTGCCGACATCAAGGCTGCCCAGGTTGACACGGGCAAGACCGCAACCATCGGCGTGAAACTGGAACTGGGCGCGAGCTCAACTGTGGTTGAAGTGACTGCCGCGACGGTTGCGGTAGATACCACATCGACAGCAGTCCAGTCTAACTTGACTGACAACTTCTACCAGAATGTTCCAGTCGGTCGTAACGTAACTGGCCTGTTCTATGCAGCCCCAGGCGTGGCTTCCGGCGGCGGCACGGGCACGGCGAACCCGTCGATTTCCGGCGGCACCGGCCTGGAGAACAACTACATTGCAGACGGCGTGAGCATCACCGACGGCGCGTTCGGCGGCATCGGCGTTTACTCCCGCGTGTACGGATCACTGTCGACCGGCATCAACCTGTCCTTCGTCAAGGAAGTTGACGTGAAGACGGGCGGATTCGAAGCGCAGTACGGCAAGTCAACGGGCGGCATCGTGCAGATCGTAACCAAGTCCGGATCGAACACCTTCCACGGTTCAGTGGGCGGATTCTTCGCTCCCCAATCGATGGAAGCGACGCGCCTTCAACCTGATGACTACGGTCTCGGCGGGATCAATCAGCGTTTCAACCTGCAGGGCAAGCTGCTCCATCAGGCCAACTACGACGTGGATGGCGAAGTCGGCGGCTACGTTCCGGGCATGAAGAACCACCTGTTCTTCTTCGGATCGTTCAACCCGCAGTGGAACACCGACTACGATCAGCTTGCTCAATTCATCAACCCAGCCGACCTTATCGGCGGCGCTCCTTCTCAGCCGAATCTTGGCAATATCAATGTCACCAACCGGGTTTACTCCTATGCCGGCAAGCTGACTTATCGACTCAATGACAATCACCAGTTTGAAGTGTCGATCTTCGGTGATCCTACCTACGGTGACTTCGCGCCCAACGGTCCGGCGTTGGCCACCGCTAGCACAACGACCTACGACAAGTTGCAATTCGGCACGCGCAACTTGGTCGTACGTTACAACGGGACGCTGAGCCCGACCTGGTTGTTCAATGCTTCGTGGGCTTGGGGCCACAACAACCTCAACGACACCCCGGCTGATCCCAACGTGTACCAGATCGCGGACCTCACGCAGCGCAACGGTTGCGGAGCGCCACTTTACGATCCCAACTGTACTTCTCAAGCGGATCCCGCTCGCGGACAATTTACGCGGCAAGGCTTCGGCTACTACGAGAACACCACGGGGGATAACTATGGTCTGAGTTTTGACACTCAGAAAGTAGCAAATTTCCTGGGTCAGCACACCATCGGTATCGGCTACCGTTATGACCGTAACTACTATGACGGCACGAAGCTGCGTACCGGTCCGAACATTCCGATCGACGCTAGCTTGGCCGAGGGACTTGTACCTGGCAATACCGCTCTGCAAAATGAGTTGGTACAGAACGGTACCAATGCTGCCTTCCAGTTGCGTGCCGCAAGCTTCGCGTGCGGCTTCTCGGAACTTACCATCCCCGGCCACGCTAACACGGGTTCTGCGGGTGGCGTCTGCCCGGATGGCAATGTTGGCGTAGCTCTCCTGCAGACTCGTGGTGAATTCGGTAACTTGAACTTCAGGACTCGTTCCGGATACAACACGATCTTCGCGCAAGACTCCTGGAGTCCGAGCAAATACGTGACCATCGACGCCGGCCTGCGCTGGGAACAGCAGAGTTTGGCTGGATTGACAGCACACTATACCTTTGTTGACAACTGGTCTCCCCGCCTCGGCATCAGCATCGATCCGTGGGGCAACCGCAAAACGAAAATCTATGCCAACTACGGACGGTACACAGAAGCCCTGCCGTTGGACATGGGCATTCGTTCGCTCAGCACGGAACTGGATTTCCCCACAACCTATTGGCTCGCGCCCTATGATCCGGCAAATCCAGGTCATGCGGCAGAGAACGCTGATGGCACGTTTGACTTCAGCAACTTCAATGTGGCCAACAACCTGGTTGCCCCGTTGGGCGGCGCCTCGGCCAACGCCGGCGAGGCTTTCGGCCCCGGAACCCGCAGTGAATACCTCGATGAATACGTAGTTGGTTTTGAGCACGAATTCGGCAATTCAGGCGTGATCTTCAGTGCGCGCTATACCGATCGTCGCATCAAGCGCATCGTCGAAGACAACGCTCCGCTGTCGGTGGAAGCGTTCCAAGGCGCCACACTCCCGGCAGCTGCTTGCGGCGGTGGTCCTTGCTTCTTTGCTCAGAACTACTTCATCAGCAACCCCAACAAGAATCAGGATCTGTTCAAGAACATCACGCAGATCGACTACTTCAACACCGATCCCAACGATCCAACCGCCGGGGCTCCGGCCACGTGTACCTCAACCGGCGGAAACCTCACACTGTATTCACAACCCTACGACAGCAATGGTAACCCGGTGCTGGTCAATGGCAACAATGCGATGTGCGTTCCCAACGCGTTCAATGCGAATGGCGTCCAGCTACAGGGTACTCCGGGAGCGGACGGCGTTCCGGACGGCTTTGTCGATCCCATCCGCAAGTACCAGGCGATTGAATTCGAAGTCAACAAGGCGATGTCACGCGGCTGGTTGCTGCGCGCGAACTACCGTATTGCCAAGCTGTTCGGCAACTACGAAGGTTCGTTCCGCAATGACAACGGCCAGAACGACCCGAACATCAGCTCTCTGTTTGACTTCACCCGCGGAGATTTCAACCTCCTCGGACAGCAATTCGTGCCTGGCGTGTTGAACACCGACGTTCGCCACCTGGTGAACGGCTACGTGAGCTACACCTTCTCCAATCACATGAAGGGTCTGACGATGGGCACCTCGGTGCACTTCCAGACCGGCGTGCCGATTAACAACCTGTTTGCGCACCCCGGCTACCAGAACGCTGGCGAAATCCCGTTCTGCGCCGACAACACCGTAAATTGCACTTCGGCTCGTGGCGCGCTTGGCCGCGAGAAGGACTATGGAGAGGTTGACTACCACGTGGACTACCCCATCCGCATCACGGAAGGGACGAGAGTTCGTCTGGGTGCTGACCTGTTCAATCTGGCCAACAGCAAGACGCTGCTGCGTGTCGATCAGAACGCACAGCGTTCGGCTGGCGTCCCCAACCAGGACTTCCTGAAGCCAGTAGGTCTTGGGCCGTCCGCCACCAGCGGTAACACCAACCCGGGCTACCTGCGTCCGTTCTACGCCCGGTTCAGCGTAAAGTTCGAATTCTAGAAATTTCTAGAGTTCGCAAGCCAGGGAGGGCAATCGCCCTCCCTGTTTTATTTTGATAGTTAGAGCTGTGCAACGCGAGATGTTAAGAATGTGGAGGAGTGTTTCTTATGAGTGGGAAGTGTTTGCCGTGCGCACGCATCTCGATATGTAACGTTCCAACTCGGCGCGGTACCCGCGGCTGCAAGGAAGCCTTTTGCCATTCTTCAATACTGCGATGTACTCGCCTGCATTACACGGCTGCAGCTCTTTGATCCGCTGAACGTTTACGATCACCGAGCGGTGAATGCGAACGAAACGCTCTTTATCCAACCGTTCCGCGAGCTGGCCAATACTCTCTCGCACCAGATAGAATTCGGCTCCTGCATGAAGTTGGACATGTTTTGCAGCGGCACCAATCCAATCGATTTCATTCAGATCAAGAAAGACCAGCCGCCCATTTATCTTGCAGACCAATTGATCAGGAGTATTCTGGGTCCGTGGCTGCTGTAACAGGCTCATCATCTGTTGTGCCAGGCGGCGATAGTGATTGTTGCGAATTTCTCGCCGAGCGCGATCTACCGCCTGGTGAACCCTGATTCCATCCAGTGGCCGAAGCAGAAAGTCGACAGCACGGGCCTCAAACGCCCATACAGCGCAGCGTTCGTTGGATGCAACGACAATGAGAGGGATATCAATCTCAAGGTTTTTTATGAAGTCCTGGCATTGCCTGCCATCGCTCGGCTCAACGTCCAACATGAGCAGGTCCGCATTCTGATTGTGGATCGGAGGTCTGGCCTGGAGGTCATGATATTCATCGACCACGGTGACTCCGGGTTCGGACTCGAGCATGACTTGAACATCTTCTCTTGAGCCGTTGTTGGAACTGGCAACTACAACGCGAAGTTCATCTCGCGATAAGTCGGAATGGGTTCGCCCTTCTGTTGTCAAAGGCCAGTCGGTCGAAAAGATTTCAGAGTCTATCGGGTGGAAGCGATGCGGAGCGGCGACGACAGTACGTTCGGGGAATGCTGACATTCGGGACACGTTCGAACCTCTTTCTCGTTCCCAAGCAGACCCCAATCAACTACCTACCCGATTATATCGATGAAAACATGCCTTGCGAAAGAGGAGAGTAAAGAGTCGGTAAAGAAACGTAAAATGTTGTCAAGGTAGGTCCTCGCAGCAGTTTCATCCGCCCGCGATTGCCCCTAGAACGATGAAAGGTTCTTTGCCGGATGCCACAGCCTCGGGGAGCGGAGCATCCGGCGGTTCGTGTGTCAGGTCTTGTTCGCAGGCAAAGAAGCGAAGAAAAGGGCGGCGCTGTAAGGTATCGTGATCCCGAATCGCACCGCGCAGCATCGGGTACTGACGCTCCAATGTATCCAGAAGGGAACGTTGCGTTACGGGGCCAGGAACATCGATTTCTACTTCCGACCCCGCATGAGCGAGATTTCGAAGGTGAAATGGGAGGACAACGCGGATCATTATCTAATGTCCTCCATAGCCTACGAATTATCCTTGCGAAATCGTTTGTACTTCAACCGATAGCACCGCAGGTAAGTCGCGGACGATCGGATCCCAGTTCTCACCGGCATCCGCAGAGCAATATACCTGGCCGCCAGTTGTCCCGAAATAAATTCCGCATTCGTCCAGACTATCCACCGCCATCGCATCGCGAAGCACGTTTACGTAACAGTCTTTCTGCGGCAGACCCTTGGTAAGCGCTTCCCACTCGTTGCCGCCGCTCTTGCTGCGAAACACTCGCAGCTTTCCATCGTGGACGAAATGTTCGGAGTCGCTCTTGATGGGCACTACGTAAATCGTCTCTGGCTCGTGCGAGTGAACGTCGATGACAAAGCCGAAATCCGTCGGCAGGTTTCCGCTAACTTCTTTCCAGTGGTCCCCGGCATCATCGGATCGCATCACGTCCCAATGCTTTTGCATAAACAGGACACCAGGGCGTTTCGGATTCATCGCCACATGATGCACGCAATGTCCGACTTCAGCATCCGGGTCTGGAATGTATTGCGACTTCAAGCCGCGATTGATGGGCTTCCAGGTGCTTCCCCCATCATCGGTCCGGAACGCTCCGGCTGCCGAAATTGCAATGTAAATTCGCTTAGGGTCGCTTGGATCGAGAATAATTGTGTGCAGGCACATCCCTCCTGCACCTGGCTGCCAGTGAGGGCCTGTTCCGTGCCCGCGTAGACCAGAAAGCTCTTTCCAGTTTTGCCCACCGTCGCTGGATCGGAATATGGCAGCGTCCTCGATTCCTGCATACACAATGTCCGGATCGCTAAGTGACGGCTCCAGGTGCCACACTCGTTTGAACTCCCAGGGATGCTGAGTTCCGTCGTACCACTGATGTGTGGTCAGAGGCTTGCCGGTTTCGGCGGAAGTATCGTAGACAAATTTATTGCTTGCCGGTTTCGGTGGACCAGCAGCGACGACCGGCTCGCCCGGCGGCGTGCCGGGCTGGTGCCAGGTCTTGCCCCCATCGTCGGAGCGCTGGATGATCTGGCCGAACCAGCCGCTCGACTGCGATGCGTAAATTCGATTCGGATCTACTTGAGATCCTTTCAGGTGGTACATCTCCCAGCCGGCAAAATGAGGCCCGCTGATATTCCAATTCTTGCGCTTGCCGTCCGACTCAAGAATAAATGCACCCTTACGTGTACCGACCAAAACCCGGACTCTGCTCATGCTTGCTCCTGAAAATTTTGTAACAATACGGGAGCCGTGAACTGGACACGGCTCCCGAGAATCGGCCCTTACGATTTCTTAAGCCGCTGCCTTCTTCATCTGGCCTTCCATCTGCTTCATGAATTCCCGCATTTTCGCAAGATGACCTGGTGAGCGTTTCTCGGTCCAAGTTTCGAAGCGATTTGCCGCCGCCTCCATGTTGGAAAGGAACTGCTGGTTGGCCCATAGCTTCCGTCCTTCGGCGATGGTCGGCTTGATACGTTCCCACACGCCGAAGAATTCGCCGCTCGTTTGGAAAAACAGGTCATCGTGCAGCAAGCCATAATTCAGCAACGCACAGGCCTGCTCCCAGTAACTCACGACCATCATGTAGTTGGTGCCGCCTTCCGTGCCGGGTGCGGCAATTTTCATGGCATCATTCATGTTGTCGGCATAGTAGTTCTTGAAAAACCAGTCTCGTGCCTGACGCAACCGCGCGTCGCGGCGCTGCTCAAACACCTGCAAATGAAGTTGAGCTTGCTCGTGGGTGGGTTTGCTATCCATTTTCGTCTCCTTTGTGATTATGATTCCTGAGATTGAATCTGGGCGCGCAGCCTTTGTTTTAACTTTCACTCACTAGTCGAACGGAACGTTGGAATATCGACACCCACCGGTCAAAAATATCAAGAATTCAGACACTTTGCGTGGGCACGGCAAGTCGCTGGGAAAAGGGTGCTTACTGTTTCGACGTCTCCGGCGGCGAAAAGTTTCGAATGTTTTGTCTTCGACGCCACGATTAGTTTCCACCGGTACCCATTCTACGAGTCACTCCCTTACTTGATACATGGTATAGACTTGCCTGCGCCGGGCGAAGAAAATAGAAGCAATTAAGGATGGCAAACTCCTGGCGCTATCTACCTCGGACGATTTGTCGATGATCAAACAACTTCTAAAGTCGTGGCCATTACTCCGGCAGATTCAAACCGGCGCTGACGGCACAGGTCCCGAGGCCATGACCGAGCGCACTCGCAATCTGCACCCAAAGAATGATGGCGCGGAAGTGGCGCGTTCTATTTGTCCTTATTGTGGTGTTGGCTGCGGCCAGCTGGTGTACCACAAAGGTGGCAAGCTGATTTCCATCGAGGGCGATCCGCAATCGCCGATCTCGCGTGGCCATCTCTGCCCGAAGGGTGCGGACACGTTTGAGTTGCACACTCATGCGGGGCGCCTGAAGAAAGTGAAATACCGTGCGCCATTTGCGAAGACCTGGCGAGACATCGATATGGACAAAGCCATGCAGATGGTCGCCGACCGCATGTGGGACACACGGGAGCGCACATTCGAAGAGACTCGTGACGGTCACCCGCTCATGCAAACCACCGGCATGGCGCACCTCGGAGGCGCGACCCTCGACATCGAAGAAAATTACCTGATCAAGAAACTCTTCACCGCCGGGCTGGGGATGGTTTGCCTCAGCAATCAGGCCCGCATTTGACACAGCTCTACCGTGCCCGGTCTGGGCACATCGTTCGGACGCGGCGGCGCGACGACGGCGCAACAAGATCTTAGTAACGCGGACGCCATCCTTATTATGGGTTCGTCCATGGCGGAGAATCATCCCGTCGGATTTCAGTGGGTGATTGCCGCGCGCGAGAAGGGCGCCAGGATCATTCACGTCGATCCGCGCTACACGCGAACTTCGGCCATGGCGGACATCTGGGTTCCGCTGCGCGCGGGCAGTGACATCATCTTTCTTGGGGCGCTGGTCAACTACATACTTCAAAACAACAAAGATTTTCGTGAATATGTTGTGGCCTACACCAATGCCTCAACCATCCTGCGCGAGGATTTTCGCGACACCGAAGACCTCGATGGATTCTTCTCGGGATGGGATGCAGAGAAGAAAAAATACGATCCCGAAAGCTGGTTCTATGAAGCCTCGCCTGTAAAGCAAGAGAAGCCAGGACATTCCGCTGCCAGTGGAGGACATGGAAAAGATCGCGGCGGAGAAGCCCAGGATGCAGCCAAGTTTACCTCGGATCCAACGTTGCAGGATCCCCGTTGTGTGTATCAGGTTCTGAAACGCCACTTCTCGCGCTATACGCCGGACATGGTGGAGCGCTACTGCGGAGTTCCGCAGGATCTTTTCATGAACGTGGCTGAGGCGTTTACCTCCGCTTCCGGTCCCGACAAAACTGCCGCAATCTGTTACGCAGTCGGTTGGACGCAACATTCCAAAGGTGTGCAGATTATTCGCACGGCTGCGATTCTGCAGTTACTCCTTGGCAACATCGGTCGGCCTGGCGGTGGAATTCTAGCGTTGCGTGGTCATGCGTCGATTCAAGGCTCGACGGATATTCCGACGCTGTACGACATCCTGCCTGGCTATTTGCCGATGCCGTTTTTCGAAGCCGATGCGAACAAGTTTGAAAGCTACATCAAGAAACACAAGTCGCGCACCGGCTTATGGACCAGCTTCGATAAATACTTTGTCAGCCTGATGAAGGCTTACTACGGAGATAGTGCGACCAAGGAAAACGACTGGGGCTTTGACTGGCTCCCACGCGTCAGCGGTGATCACTCGCATTTCGGCTACTGGCTCGACATGGCAGACGGCAAACTCGACGGGTTGATCGTCATGGGCCAGAATCCGGCCGTGGGCGCATCGAATGGCCGCTTGGAGCGGAAGGCGTTATCGAAGTTGAAATGGCTCGTGGTTCGCGACATGGTCGAAACCGAGACAGCTTCGTTCTGGTACGCGTCACCCGAGGTGGAGCGCGGCGAATTTTCTCCTGAGACCATCGGGACAGAAGTTTTTCTCTTCCCCGCCTGTGGTACTGCGGAAAAGGCCGGAACGTTCACCAATACCCAGCGCCTATTGCAGTTCCGTGAGAAAGCGATCGACGGTCCCGGCGACAATCGCAGCGATCTATGGTTTGTCTATCACCTCGGCCGAATGCTGAAGGCTAAAGCGGCGAGCGACGATCGTCCACGCAATACAGGACTAAAAGCACTCACATGGGACTATCCCACCGAAGGGCCCCACGACGAACCGGATGTCGAATCCGTGCTGAAGGAGATCAACGGCTGGTCGCTCCCGGATCGGAAGCAGTTAGGTCACATAAAAGATTTCAAGAACGATGGTTCAACGGCCAGCGGCGCCTGGATTTATTGCGGCGTGTTCCCGGACGCAAATCGTAATCGCGCCCGTGAACACGATCCCAAAGATTTGCTCGGCCACGGCTGGGGATTCTCCTGGCCCAACGACTGCCGCATTATTTATAACCGCGCCTCTGCTCGTCCGGACGGCAAGCCGTGGAGCGAGCGCAAGAAGCTTGTCTGGTGGGACGAAGAAAAGAAATTGTGGACCGGTCTCGACAACGCGGATTACGAGAAAGGAACTGCACCCGACGCGCCCGAAAATCTTTGGGAAGGCGAGGGTACCGCCGCGCTTGGCGGCGCCAGACCATTTACTTTGCATCCCGATGGCGTGGGTTGGCTGTACGTTCCCAGCGGATTGAAAGACGGGCCATTGCCGACGCACTATGAAGCGCTGGAGTCGATCATTCGCAATCCTTTATATAGCCAGCAGGACAGCCCCGCGGCGCAGAAGAAACAGCGTCCTGACAATCGCTATGCGAACTCGCCGAACGATCCCCGTTTCCCCTATGTACTGACTACCTATCGATTGACCGAGCATCACACAGCCGGTGGCATGTCGCGGTATCTTTCTCATCTCAGTGAACTGCAGCCCGAGCTGTTCACGGAAGTTTCACCAGAGCTCGCAACTGAAGCCGGACTCCAACACGGCGACTGGGCGACGATTGTTACGGCGCGTGCTATGGTCGAAGCTCGGGTCATGGTGACACATCGCATGCAGCCTTTGCGCATCGACGGACACACGGTTCACCAGGTTGGCTTGCCGTATCACTGGGGATATCGCGGCAACGTAACCGGCGACGTGGTTAATGATCTCCTCGTCATCAGCGAAGAGCCGAATGTCCGTATCATGGAGACCAAGGCGCTGATCTGCAATATTCTTCCGGGCCGTCGCGCCCAGGGTAGGGAAGTATTGCGGGAGCTTAATTCTTACATGGAAGAAAACGCATGAGCGTTACGGCATTCTTAACCGATTCAACTCTGTGCATCGGCTGCAAAGCCTGCGAAGTCGCCTGCAAAGAGTGGAACGGAGTTGGCGAAGATGGCCTGGAGTGGAGCGGCTACTCTTACGACAACACGGGCGCAGTGGGAGCCTCCACCTGGCGTCACGTGAAATTTGTCGAGCAAGCGCCGGTGCCCGGAGTCGGTGGCAATGCGGGCGAGCAGGCCTCGTGGACATTTTCTTCCGACGTGTGCAAGCACTGCGAGGAAGCCGGCTGTCTGGAAGCATGTCCCACCGGTTCGATCGTGCGAACGGAATTCGGCGGGGTTTTCATTCAGCCCGACGTATGTAATGGCTGCGGTTACTGCGTCGTCTCCTGTCCGTTCGGTGTGGTGGAGCGCAACCAGAGTGACGGTCGCGCCTTCAAGTGCACTTTCTGCTACGACCGGCAGAAAGTTGGCTTGCAGCCCGCCTGCGCGAAAGCCTGCCCGACCGAGTCCATTAAGTTTGGAGAGATCGAGCACCTTCGAGGCGAGGCGAAAAAGCGAGTTGACGAACTTCGCCGCCGCGGTATGGATGACGCGCAAATCTACGATCCGACCGATACTAGCGTCGCTGGAACACATGCCATGTTCATCGTGCGGGGTGATCCACGAACTTATAACTTGCCGCCGTCGCCAGAAGTGCCGACCGTTCACCTCAAGAACGCTTGGAGATCGTCGGCAATCGCAGCCGGCTTACTCCTCGGCGGCGCGTTACTCGCTTTTCTGACCGATGGAAGGGATGGGCGATGAGCGATCCCATTCCAATTCGTCCTGACAATGCCGAGAGTCTCCGCCGCGAACGCCGGCTCGACGATATTCGTCGCGAAGCCGAACGTCATGGGCAATTACAGGTCGTCGGTGCGCGGCCAGCAGGTGCTCCATTTCCTCAGGCGAGCCCGGAGAACGGTTACTACCAGATTCCGCTACTCAAGCAACCGCCCTGGACCTGGGAAATTCCGCTCTACTTCTTCGTAGGCGGCGCCGCTGGAGCATCGGCGGTGATCGGTGCAATTGCAGATTACACCGGAGCCGATCGAGAACTCGTAAAGCACGCCCGATGGATCGCTGCTGCCGGTTCGGTCATCTCGCCCGCCCTCCTCATCTCCGACTTGGGCCGTCCTGAGCGCTTTCTCGCGATGATGCGCGTCTTCAAAATCCAGAGCCCGATGTCGGTTGGAGTATGGACTCTCCTGGGCTTTTCTACTGCCGCCGCGGCTGCAGCTTTTGCCGGATTTCTTAACGACCGTTACGGTCCCTCATTACCGGTTCGCGTTCTGGAAAATGCTGGGCAAGCTGCGTCCCTCGCCTTCGGCCTTCCCTTTTCCAATTACACGGGCGTGCTGATCGGCGCGACGGCAATCCCCGTATGGAACAAAAATGCCGGAGACCTGCCCTTACACTTTGGCGCTTCCGGCTTGGGTGCGGCTGTCGGTCTCCTCGAATTAATGGGGCATCGACGGAGTCGCGCCTTGCAGGCTCTGGGCCTTGGGGCGGCGTTATTCGAAATGTGGGAAGGCATTCGGATTGAAACTCGCTCCCATGCCGAACTTGACCCGCTTAAGCACGGCGCGAGCGGCTGGATTACTCGCGCTGGAGGAATGCTTTCAGGCCCGGTTCCCATGGCTCTACGAGCGGCAAGTTTGTTTTCAAAAAAGCGGTCTCCCAATCTCCGTCGCTGGGCTGCAATGTCTTCGATTGCCGGATCACTGATCACCCGCCTCGCCTGGGTGCACGCCGGCCATGTTTCGGCGCGCGATTGGAAGCTGCCGCTCACAGATAATCGCCGCCAACCATAATCTGGACTTCCCGGTTATACTGACCCAACTGAATTCCTCATTCGCGTGGGGGTTGCATGACACCTTTTGGTTCTGATAAGGACCGCCGGGGCGGCTCGCGCCAGAAAGTGCGTGTTCCGGTTGAACTCGTAGTCGATGGGTCGCCACCAATCCGCGGAGCTACTTCTGACTTAAGCGTTGGCGGTTGCTATATCGAGACGCTTTTCCCCTATCCTGTGGGCACCAGTCTGGACATGAAGCTGCAACTCGAAAATACCTTACTTGTCGCGGCATGGGTCGTCACCTGCGATCCCCAGGTTGGCAACGGAATTCAGTTCGACAGAATGTTGCCGGAAGACCACGAAGAACTCGAACGATACTTGAAGAAACTGCAAGAGCAAAACGAATCGGAAGGAGCCGGGATCTAGCTCGGCCTACTTCTTCGGCGGCACCGCTGGCTTTAGATCGGCTGCCGATTTCGTCAGATCGTCAACTGTCTTCGAACTCACTTCATAAAGTGACGGCTCGTTCTCCCGCTTCGCAATATAGTTGTCACCGCTCTTACTAAGCGAGATCTTTTCGGTCTTCTTGCCGTCATCGGAGGTTACCGCCACAGACAGATCGGGATTCGCAAATCCTTTGTCGGGGAATTTGTCAGCCGAAAGATTGCGAACATTTTCGAGCAGAGACGACATCCCGCTCGGATCCATCTTTTGCCCGGTGGCGTTCCACCAGTCGGATCCATTGCGGGTGAAGAGATAGCTCTTGGCGCCATCGTGGATTTCAATCTTGTTGGGATCGTTGAAACCAAAGTCGAACAGCTTCCTGTTTCGGAAGTCGTCAAAACCTTTGTCGAGCCCCGTTCCAACGTTGTTCGGAACCTTGTACACGCCCTGTACGGCGCTCGATTTCGCGTAGTAATCGTCTTTATTCTTGCGAACATCAAGCTCCTGAGTGCCCGAGGAGTCCGTGATTTTGGCCCTCGCCAGCGGCGTAGCGGACGCAAACGAGGCGGCCAGCTTCTTGGAATCGTCGGTAGAGCTCAGGTCCATTCGCGCATCGGTTAAAGTCCGCACCAGTTCATCCACCTTGAAACTGTCGGCGCGAGCGGGTTGAGGCTTCACGATCTGCCACCCATCTTTACTGCGGCCGAATTCCACGGTTTGCTTTTTTGAAGTCAGCTCCACCTTGCTGATCTTCTCCGGGTCAACCGTGAGCAGTCGCTTATCGCGCAGATCGTTCACGTTCTTGTCGAGGCCGGTCTTGGTGTACGCGAACACCGTGAAGATGCGCGGATCGCCATCGAGCTTGGCATAAACGGCATTGCCCGTCGGCGTGCTATCACCTAGCAGAAGCTTCTGAGACTGATTATTCTTCTCCGTGACGTCAGCTTCGAGTGCCGGTTCGGCCAGGCCGTATTGACTGAGATTGCCGGCCTTCTCTTCGACCAGGCGGTCGGAGCTTAGGGAAGAAAGGGTCGAGAGTATCGGCGATACAGACGCCTGTTCGGCGGGCAATTGCTGCGGCGCCGTAATCTGCCATTTACCTGCACCGTCCTTGGTGAGCACCACCTCTGGCGCGTCTTTCTTCTTTAATGCGATTTTTGTGATGTCGTCTTCTTTGAGCGACAGAATCTTAGGCGACGTGGGCGCTGACGCTTCCGTGGTGCCGTTCGGCTGGTGGCGGTTCGACCAGTACAGCGTGCCCGCCAGTCCGGCGAGAACCACAATTGCGATGATCAGGTTCCTTGATTTCATCGATAATTCTCAGCTCTGGCAGATGGTTACCGCCTTTTCCACCACACGGAAACCCCCGCCACGATAACTAGCAACGGCAACAGGAACTGACTCGTCCCGCGTACCCATGCCATCTGGCCGGTTGTCATAGTGACGCGCCGGTCTTCGCGCTCTTTTGGACGGATCGAGATCAGGTCTTCATCGGACCCGAGCCAGTCGATCGCGTTCAATGCGAGGTCGCTGTTGCCGTTGAATTTCAGAAACGAATTTGCCGCCCATGACGAGCTGCCTACCACCACGAATCGTCCTTGCGAATCCGTCTTGCCGGTGTTGTAAGTTCCGGCGGCCGCCAGGGTCAGAGGACCTTTCTTGTTCTTGGGATCGTTGGGATTGACCGCGTTCGAGCTCAAATTTGTCGTTGCAAGGCTGGTATCGGAAGAATCGAAAAGTTTTTCGACCGATGTCTTGTCACCGTTCTTTATCTCAAGCGAACGTGATAACGGAAAGCCAGTAGCCACGCCTTTCAAGTCGCTCACGATCGGCTGCGCACCATAAGAGCGAACCAGCGCTACTTGTGGCCCCACTCCTATCAATTGCCCCAGCGGATTCAGGTCAATGATCAAGTCCTTTTGCGGTGTTACACCCCATGACTGCAGTAACGAGGTTAGGGAATCGTTGTCGGCAATGTCTGAGCGCCCGATCTTCAGCGGCGGATCCAGCATGACGAGCGCCCTGCCTCCGCCTTCGACGTACTTCTTCAAGGCATCGACTTGTGGTTGCTGGTAATCGTGTGTCGGGCCGCCGACTACGACCACCGTGCAGTCGGAAGGGATATCGGCTTTTTGCAGCAAGTCGATCGTCTTCGCCTGATAGTTGTCCTGCCCGAGGGCGTCTTTGAATTGCGAATAGCCGCTGCGGTCGGAATCATCAATCTGATGCTCGCCGCTGCCGGCGATGAAACAGACCGTACGCGTCGTGTTCTTAAGAACCCGCACAAAGGCTCCGGTGATGCCCTCCTCGGTCATTCCCTTGGCTGCTTCTTTTCTGTCACCAATCTGAACTACTGCAGTCCCCATCTCCTTGACGCCGGCAGCGTGCGCCTCCTCCGGCTTCTTATCTGGATCGATGTAATCGATCGTTACCTTCGGAGACAGATTCTTGTACTCACCCAGCAAGTCCTTGGCGCGATCAAAGTTAGTGGATTGATCGAAGTACGTGATGGTTGCGTCCTGCTTAAGACCTCTGACGATCTTCGCCGTTTGCTCAGACAGGCTGTACCGCTTATTGGAGGTGGCGTCGTAAGTCTTGTTGTAACGATTCGCCAGAAAGTTAGCGATCGCCAGCGCGGCAAGGACCACAAGAATGTACACACTGGCGTAGGCGATGTACTTCGTTTGTCGGGCTTTGAGCAATCCAGTATTCACTTACGACCTCCAGCGCAGCGATTCCATGGAACGCGCGGTAAAAAAGAGTCCGGTAAAAATCACGCTTACATAAAAGACGGCGTCCTTGATATCGAGCACGCCCTTGGCAAATGACTCGAAGTGGGTGACCACCGAAAGATAGGACAACACCTGCGCCCATGTTGCCGTCTCGTATCCGCCGACCCATTCGAGTACCCAAAGCAGAAGGCAAACACCAAACGTCGCAGCACCCGCGACAATCTGGTTCTTGGTTAGCGTGGATATGAAAGTCCCAATCGCCAAAAGGCCCCCTGCCTGCAGCAACAGGCCGAGATATCCAATCGCCAAAGGCTTCCAGTCAGGATTGCCATACTTGAATAGGAACGCGAAGTTCAACGCGGTGAAAAGCAGCATGCAGGCGTAGAGCGCCAGGGCAGCGAACCATTTCCCCAGGATGATTTCGATGTCGCGGATCGGCGACGTCGTCAGCAACTCAATCGTGCCGCTGCGTTTTTCCTCGGCGAACAGCCGCATCGTGATCATCGGGATGAAGAACAATCCAATGACGGCTGAGTTCGACAAGAGCGGCCGAATCACCTGCTCGTTCAGATTCATGGGGAACATCTGGCCGCGCATCTGTGCTTCCATGCCCATCAGAATGAAAATACCCAGCGCGTTCCAGAAGAAGAACCCGAAAACCAGGGCAAACATGGTGAGCAGCAGGTAGGCAATCGGCGAAACGAAGTAGCTGCGCATCTCTTTGCGCCAGATAATCCAGACGTTGCGCATTAGTTAGCCTCCTTGGCGGCAGCGGTCCCTTGAGCATCTCCGCCGGTAAGTTGCAGGAACACTTCCTCAAGGCTCATGGCTGCCGGGCGAAGTTCATTCAGGTCCCAGCCTGCCTGCACAATGGCACGCGCAATGTCACCGCGCACGAAACCCTTTTGGCTCTCGATTTCAAAGACGTTGCGTGCCCCGTGACTGGTCTTGAACTGCACCCGGCTGACGCCGCTAAGCGTCGAAAGATGCGATTCCACGGCGGCGGTTTGGAGATCGCCATTTCTGCCGGCGATTTCCACCAGTACGGTTTCCGCCCCCCGCGCCCGGTTCTGAAGATTGCTTACCGAATCGGTCGCGACCAGTTTTCCCCTGTTAATGATGATGACTTGCTCGCAGGTCTGCTCAACCTCGGGCAGAATGTGGGTGCTCAATATAATCGTGTGATCGCCTGCCAGGCTTTTAATTAGCTCGCGAGTCTCGTTGATCTGCTTGGGATCAAGTCCCGCCGTTGGCTCGTCAAGAATCAGAACGTCGGGATTGTGAATGATCGCCTGCGCCAGTCCGACACGCTGGCGGTAACCTTTCGATAGTTTCCCCAGCAGCTTCGCCTTCATGTCGGCGACTGCGCAACGATCCATAACAAAGTCCACCCGCTTCTGCAGTTCCCCGCCCGAGAGTCCCTTCAGCCTGCCGACAAATTGCAAATACTCGGCCGTCTCCATTTCGGGGTAGAGTGGTGGCGTTTCCGGCAGGTAGCCGATACGTTTCTTGACTTCCAGCGGCTGCTCAAGCACGTCAAAGCCGGCCACGGTGGCCTGGCCGTCGGTTGGCGGCATGAAACAGGTCAGCATGCGCATGGTCGTGGTTTTGCCCGCGCCGTTGGGCCCAAGGAATCCGACGATCTGGCCTTTTTCTACCTCGAAGGAAATGTGGTCGACGGCAGTAGTTCGCGCGTACTTCTTTGTCAGCTCTTTGACTGTAATCATACGATTTTGCGGAAGCGATGCGGTTTTCTCCACGCATCGTGAGTCGAAATCTGCGCTTACGCGGTGACTTCTATGTTAAGAACTCGGCCAAGTTGATGTCAATCGGCCGCCCAAGAATATGCTCAAGTTGGTAGGATGCGACGACAGTTAGATGGAGATGCCAAAACGGCGCGCTTCAGGAATTTGCCGTGAACGAGATTAGGCGCACTTCTCCTGAAGAGGCGGGTTCGTGTCGTCCGCACTATTTAGCGCCCCTTCGGTCGTAATCCGGCTGACCTTGCAGATCTCGCGGGCCATTTTTGCGCCGGCTTCGTTGGCGTCGAGCGGTTCTTCCGCAGAAATTGCCGAACTGGCCGCTAAAGTAAACAGCAGAGCATCTTCCTGACGATCGAAATAGAGAACTACCTGGCTTGCCGCCACGGAACCTCCCGGCATGTGAACGTTGTTGACCATCATAGGCCGGATCCGGCGCGCTGGGTGGTTGCCTTTTCTGGTGCCTCCTGACACGAAAGGGCACGCAAACCCCAAGAAATTTGTCTGTGATCCTCGTCCTTGCTTTGCGGTTGAAAAAGGGCTAACGTTTGCTGCAAGAACTATCTACGGGGTAGAGGACTGACTTCTATCATCCAGGAGAGAACGAATGAAGAATCTTTGCAAAGCGATGTTAGGTGTGATGGTTTTCGCCTTAGCAGTCTCGACTTTTTCAGTTGCGCAAAGCGGCGGTGATACCTTCAAGGCAAAGTGCGCCATGTGCCACGGCGCCGATGGCAAAGGCGACACCGCAATGGGAAAAACCTTGAAGTTGAAAGACCTCGGCTCAGCCGATGTACAAGCGCAATCGGACGCCGACCTCACCGGCATCATCACCAATGGCAAAGACAAAATGCCAAAGTACGACGGCAAGCTGACCAAGGACCAGATCAGCGACGTGGTGAAGTTCGTCCGTACCTTGAAACACTAGTCCAGCGACTGGAGGGACCGGCGAGCGCCGGTCCCATCTATTGAACTCTTGCGTACTCCGCTTTGGCTTCCCGCAATAAGGGCAAGTCCGGATCGGCGTCTTTGTACATCGCAAAAAAATCCTGATACGCCAACCGGCTATTCGTCTTGTCGTCAGCCATTGCATAGGCTCGCGCCAGACCAAGCTGGTCGAGCGGAATGAGCGGGTCGAACACCAGGAAATTTTTCAGGGCCAAAGCCCGCTGAAACGCCTGCACCGCGTCCCCCGCTTGCTTCGCACGCAGGTACGCGAGTCCGCGCAAGGCAAGCGTCCCTGAATCCACACGCGCGTAAACCAGAGAGCCATCCAGTAAATTGCCTGCCTGGGCCGCGTCGCCGTGATTCATAGCAATTTCGGCTTTCACGTTCGGCACAAAAACAAACTGAACAAACGTGTCAAAAGGGCGTTGACGGGCAACATCATCCGCCAGTTTCAGCGCCTGGCTCTCCTGTCCGATGAATGCAAGCGCGCCGGCCGCGCTAAGCACGATGTTCGGAGAATTCGTCAGCTTCAGCGCCTGCTCTGTAGCCGCGAGAGCTTGTGCCTTGTTCCCAACGACCGCTTCGACCACGCCTTCCTGCTGATACTCAGACGCAGTCGCCTCCTTCAGGGATAAGCGATCTGCCGTTTCGCGCATTTGTTTGCCCAGTTCGCGCGCCTTTTTTATCTGCCCTTGAAATGCCGCAAGTCCCAGCCGGAAACCGAGTACGTTCAACTCTCCGTCAGGGCCGGTTTTCGCCAGTTGAAGTTGCCGCTCCATTTCAGCCGAATCATTTTGCAGCCATGCGATGGAGGCTAATTGAATATGGAAGCCGGAGCCTCCCAGGCCGCGGGATATCGCCTGATTCAGCGTCGCTCTGGCTTCATCGAGCCGATTCAAAGCCTGATAGGAGTTCGCCAAATTGGCGTAGCCACTGGCACTATCAGGATCGGCTTCCACCGCTTGCCTGGCGTTCGACAGCGCATTCTCGAACTGACCCAGCCGCAGATAGATTCCCGAGACATTCGTGTACGGGATGGTGTCGCGCGGATACGTCTGCTTATAAAGCTCAAGCGCGGTGATCCCTTTTTCCAGTTGGCCGGAATCGGCGTAATAGTGCGACATGATGTAAAGCTTTTCGTGCTCGCTCGCCCGGTCGCGAAGTTCAAATGCCTTCTGCCGGTTCTGTTCCGCAAGCTCCGACTGGCCCAGGTTCGAGTACACGACTCCGAGGCGCGCATAAGCCATGGCAAAATTCGGATCGAGGTCCACTGCCCGTTGATACAGGGGACGGGGCGGGGTCCCCGCACCCAAAAATGGTAGTGGAGATGAGGGCCGCAGAGAGGGGGACGACCACCCGGGGCCCACCGAGGAGTGCGGGAACAAACGCCCGAAAAAAAAAAA
>Ga0335069_10002715_pt1 | contig 27026 bp, 42 predicted proteins | sample Lox_Sample_11_FD_206714 | JGI IMG/M metagenome (GOLD analysis project Ga0335069, IMG submission 206714) | Soil microbial communities from Loxahatchee National Wildlife Refuge, Florida, United States - Lox_Sample_1.1 | ecosystem: Environmental > Terrestrial > Soil > Wetlands | place: USA...
GTGAGTGTGATGTGCCAGGATCGCAACATCCGACCAGTCCTCCTGTTTCAGCACGAACTCGAGCTGGCGGCGATCGTACCACCTGGCTGGCGTGTCCGGCCCCCACTTGATGGCGGCGCCGTGCGGCTCGAAACGCTTGTCCCTGATGTACGCCTCGGTCGATAGCTTCTTGAGGGTGTACTCGTCACCGAAGAAGGTTTCGAAGTCTATGGTGACGATGCGCATGAGGGGCTATTCTGTGGTTAATCACTTCGTGTGCGTTATCACCCGGCAAATGCCATCAGGGTCAGGCTGATAGGCAACTCCGTCGACGTAACAATCTGGGCGCGGCTCTCGTAGCCAATGGACAGCGTTCAGCGAACCATAGCCAGGCCAGTAAATCGGCCAGAAAAGGCCGCCGATAAACGCGCCAGCGCCATCGCTATTTGGGTGCTTATCGTAAATCCAACCGAACGTCAGAAATCCGACTAAGAGATAAGTGAGGACCATCGCGCCTACGATGGTGTCGCTGCCTGAGCATTCCGTCTTTTCAGACATTTTTCCCTCTCATGAACTTACTATTTTCCAAATATGCATTAAGCGGCGCGATACCGTTGATATTCTCGACCGCGCTTACGAATGGTCACGATAGCGTCGTGCATTCCGTCCTTGCTCGCCTCGACCTGGATCAGCGCGTCGAGATGCCAGACGCAGATTTTTTCGCCGGGGGCTGCATCTTCGGGCAACATCCATTTGGCGAGAGCGTTTGTGGCGTTCGCCAATTCGCATTCAGCGGAATTGACCTGCGACTTGGCGTACTCAAGGCCCTTCTTTGCCTGCTCCCATCTCTCAATGAGGCGCTTGCCTTCGCCGGTTGCGGTGTCAGGCTCGGTCGGCATTTTGCTGTTCTCCATGAACTTCATAAACTTCCGTAAGTGCGGAGCGTACTTCGACCAGCATCCGCATCGCGTCATTCGGGCGCCCATCGTCAACGTCGGCGCGGTCATCAAAGTATTCTTCGACCTCTTTTAAGGCCGCGCGCTGGCGCTCGATGATCCTGCCCCTAGCCTCGATCTCCTTCATCGCGTCCGGCATGGCGAGGATTGTGTGCTCTGTGATCTGTCTCATGTGGGCTCCGTTCGGATGATTTCTGCTGGGCAGTAAATCTCGTGGGCTACATGCCCCTGGACGACCTCAAGTGTGTGCCATCCCTTCTTCGGCGTATTGTGAGCGCGGCAATGCGGGCAGACCAACTCAATGCACCGTTGACGCTCTAGCCGGCGACCGCGCTCGAATGCTTCGTCCACGATGTCTTGCATGTCATCTACTCAACTTCCGTTACGCGCTTCCTGCCGTCGCCAGCGCTTCGGCGTAGCCGTCGGGAACGGTCTTGTCGCGGTTCTTTTGATCGCATTCGTCGCAGTTAGTGGGCTAGGCGACGTTTTTGCCCTCGACGCCGCGCGCCATCCTGGCTTTTGTCCGCGACTTGAGTGCTTCGAGGCTCAGCAAGGCGTGATGAAGGGCTTCGCCGTTTTCCTTGCAAGCGAATGGTCCCGATTGGAACGAACGTAGCCGATCAATCACGATTGCCAGCAAGACCTCTTGTGTGATGCCGTTTACGCCCACTTCGCCGATGGGGCCGTTCTGAAAGCTGATATGGTGGTCGGCGATCTTGTGCGGCTTACCGCTGCCATCGTCGGTGGCCTCGATGCGGTATTCGTGGTTCGCGCCGCCAGCGCCGGGCTGGTCTGTGACCGTGATTTCAAGGCGGTCATTGACCGGGTTCGCAATGTGGTCCGTGATCTTTCTCAGCATGTCGTTCTCCTCTGAACTTGTTAATTTCCAAAAAGTGAGTTGAGCGCGCCAGCCATCACGGTGAGACACATCAAGATCGCGCTGATCCACACGAACGAGTCCGCGGGCACACCGTGATAAACGCCCGACCCGAAAAGAAACAAGACGTATAGATGCTCGAAGGTCATATATTTCGGCCCTCCCAATGCGCCATCCAGAGCATCGCGGCGAGTGCCAGCGGGACGACGATAAAGTGAACAGCAAAGCTCGCGATTGTCGGCTGCATCCTCGTTAAGCGTTTTGCGCCTTTGACGCCAATTATGCGCTTTGCGCGTTGGGCGTCAAGCTATTTCGCCAAGCGCACGCCGTCTCGCTTTTCCTTTTTGGCCTTTAGCTTCGTGACGCGATAGCCGGCGGCTTTCACCATAGCGATAGCTTGTTCGAGTGTCATCGTGCGCTCCAATTCCATTGATTGACGTCAGGGATCTTGTAGTGGCGAAGGAACATCACGGCCAAGCAAGCGAGCTTGTAGCGCCTCCAGGCGTAGGGCGCGTGCGGCTTGCCTTGGCTGTTCTTGCCGGCCTCGTAGAGGAAGATAGACTCTTTGCTGTACCCTGTGAGATCGCTGAGCTCGGCCATGGTCAGACCCATGGCACGGCGCCAAGCGCGGGCTTGTTCGATCTCGCTCATGCTGCATCCTCCCTTGTGCGCCGCTTCACTTCTGCCAGCGCGCGGCCATAAGCATCGGTGAAAGTGTAGCCAACGAAAGCGCAGCGCGCACTGGTAACAGCATTATTTTTATAGACTTCATAGCCTTTGGCCGCACGGCGTATCCAATACACGCCGTCATCGTACACAATAGCGCCGATTCCCTCAGACATTCTGAATTTCCTTCTTCATCATATCCAAGCCCGAAATTGTCTCCAGAAAGTCGAACGCGGTCGCTGACCCGGTGTAGTCCTCGCTGCCGTCGACCTTGCGCGACCATGCAGTATAGAAGTTCTGCCAGCGCTCGATCTGGCGGTCGAGGAAGGGGATATGCTCGGTTTTGGGAAGCGTCTCGAGGTGTTGCGAGACGCGGGTTAGGTAGGCGGTGACGGGGGAGGTCATGACCGTACCCAATACGTCACACCGCTGAAGTCAATCGCGGTGTAGTCCATACGCAATTCGCGCGCCGCGCGGTCCCAATCAATACAGTTGTTAGGCCACGAGGCTTCGCTATTGATAGCGCCAATGTCATCGGCGAGCTCTTGCGCGTACTCTTTGAAGTATGAGTCGCGAATCAGTGTCTCGCCGTACTTCCAATCGGCGCAACCTTCACCCTCGCTGGCAAGCTCGCGCAACGCGACTAGTTCTAGCGCGTCGTCATCTTCTTCGAGTGCATTGATTTTGTCCTCGATCCCTTCGATGGATTCAAGTTCCTTAATGCGCTCGATAACGTCGCGCGAGTCGATAACGTCGTCGCTGTTGCTGATTTCGCGTGTCTTGGTTGTCATCTTTCATATCTCCCTTGGACTCGTCAGGCGCCGCTACCGCGGCTCGATTAAAAATACTGCCGTGATGAAGGCAACGCCGAGCAAGAACCCGACAATGCCAGAAATATACATGGCTGTGGTCACGGATGCGCCTCGTTAGCCAAGACGTGCAGGCGAACCGCGTCGATGTCTCGCCGGCGCAAAGACAAGCGAAACTCCTCTGCCTCGGCAACCGTGCGGAACGAACGGAACTCCATACCGTCATTGAACTTAACGACGCGGCCATCGTGCAGCGCGTTCATCCACTCGGCGTTGCCAATGGTCTTAAGCATGGACTTGGTAAAGCGCATGTCCGTCTCCCTTGGTTGATGGTGTATAGTATCCTGTACTAGTGGGGGAGTCAAGCGTCTTTTGTCGGCGGATCGAGATCGACCAGCAATTTCACCGGCTCTTGCGGATCTTTTACCTTTATTTTGCGTAGCTTCCGCGCCTTGGCCGGCTGTGCAAAAGTGCCTTCCATGACTTGCGCTATAAGCCGGTCATGCTTGTGGAAGCCGGGCAAGTCAATATAGCCGAGATAGTCCAAGAGGCCGATGATTCGGCGTGGATCGTCGTGCAAAAAACCTAAGCCTTTATTGCAGTTACCACAAAGCAAGCCTCGAATAGAGCCGGTTTGGTGGCAGTGGTCTATGGCGCGACCTTGGCCATTGAGCGGTAAGGTAATATTGCATCCTATATTAGCGCAGCGGCCGTTTTGCGCGTCATAGAGCGCCTGCAGCTGATATGGATTGAGCCGCGGTGCCTTGGAGTAAGGCTTAGGCGCTTTCACGCGCCAGAGAAGGCCGTCAGTGTCAATGCTCGATAGAAGGCTTTCGCCTAGACCCTTACGTCGTCTTGGCATTGAGGTACTCCATAAGGCCAAGCAAGCGCTTTTGGTTGCGTTCGAGGATGCTAAGGGCAATGGAGCAGCCTTTGCATAGCATCTTGTTGGTTTCGACGTCTATCGCTCGACCACGACCAACGGCCGAGATTGGTTTGCGGCAACCTGGATTGGCGCATTTGCCGCCTTGAGCGTTGTGAATCGCACCTAATGTGTCTAGGGCCAGGCGGTAGTGGCGGCTGCGAACGCGCTTGACGGCTGTCTTGGACTTCTCCAAGCGCTTTGCAGCGGCTTCTTCCTGAGCCTTGGCCACGGCTGGCCAGTTCGGATTGCTGAAATCTATGCGGTGTCCTGCCATGCTAAACCTCGCGTAAAGCGTTGCTAAGCGTAGAGTAAACACACAAAATATGTTATTTGTCAAGGTCTAAGTGAATGCCAATATTTGCCAAGAATGCAAAATAAATGTAGGTGCGTGAGGCGCTATGGACCTATGCGTTAGGAGATTGGTGACACCTCGCTCTAGCAAGTAACTTCAATCCTCAGGGGCTATTATATTTATAGAGTTTAGTCAATACATAATAATAATAAGCCTTTGTTTGGCCTAGCCTTTTGGCCTCAACACGCTGGCGGGTTATACCTGGTGTACAGAGTACGTATTAACCTGCCGCGCGATGTGCTACTCCCACACAATACTAAAACTCCATACCAGACTACCTCCTATCGTACACAGTAGGATTGCAACTTGGGCATGGTTTGGAGGATGGCGCGCGATATTTCTTTTTAGTGCTGCGTCGTCCGAACCGCGCGCCGTTTGGAAAATCGAATAGTATTAGATACTATTATAGTACTCTATAAAATACGACAGCCTTACTGCCCTATTTCCCAACGATCTCGCTATACCGACATCGCAAAAAACCCCACCCCCGCATGCGCTCGGGGATGGGGCAGGGAGACGGACACCTACACGTGCCGCACCGGGTGACCTGGGGAACGCGATCCGGCGCGGTCTTGTCCAAGGGAGTTGGACGCGCTATACTTACAGCATCGAGGGTGCGAGCACAAGGGAGTTTCTCATGGACAAGGACGCCGAAGACCATCTGCTTTTCCCCTCCCTGGACATCGAGCACTTGCGCCGGCTGCGCGCGCAGTTGCGCACCAACATCCCTGGCGATCCGACGCATACGGCTGTGGTCTCTACACTCCTCGGCGCCCTGGTCGATCAGGAGATCGCCTATCGCCCGCCGGTCGTGGTCACTCGTCCGCCGGTCGAGGAGCCCGAGGTCGATCACCATTCGGTTTAAAATGCCGTTCCTCCGCTCGACCGCGCTTGCCGCCGCCAACTGGGAGCCAGTGCGCACCAACGAGACGCTGGGCACGCTGACGGTCGAGTTCACCAACGGGCGGGAGTACACGCACGAGTGGGTGCCCAAGACGGTGTACGAGGGCCTGCTCGCCGCGGCGTCGCCCGGCTCGTACTACAATTCACAAATTCGAGGGGTCTATTGATGCGCCAACTCGACAAACTCGTGAAAGAACTCTGTGACGTGATCGACAAGTACTCGACGTTGCGCCAGTGTCAGATCGCCGCGGCGCTCGAGTATATCCGCTCGGGCGTGGTCAAAGAGCCCAAGAAAGCCGCGTGACCACCGCCGATCTATTTCACGCGCTCAAGCAGCGCTCGCTCAAGCTCGACAATTTCTTTCCGATCTACGACCGCCTGTTCGAGCGCTACCGGCATCGCGAGCACATCACTATCGTCGAAGTCGGCGTGCGCGACGGCGGCTCGCTCGAGCTCTGGCGTGCGCTGTTCCCCAACGCCCGCATCATCGGCGTGGACATCATGCCGGCGGCTGCACTTATGCGGCAGCAGGGCTTCGAGATTTACATCGCCGATCAGTGCGACCCGGTGTTCTGGGAGAATTTTTATCGCGACATAGGACCGATCGACATCCTGATCGACGACGGAGCGCATACCAACCGCGCGCAGATCGTCACGGTCGAGGCGGCGCTGCCGCACGTCCGCGACGGCGGGCTGATCCTCGTCGAGGACACGGTGACGAGCTACCTGGCCTATCGCGGCAACCCGTCGCGCTATTCGTTCGTCAATTACGCGCAGCGCATGATCGCCGAAATCGCCAAGCGCTCGGAGTACCTGGCCGACCGGCCGCGCTCGCGGTTCACCGATGCGGTGTGGACGGTGCAGTTTTTCGATTCCATCGTCGCCATCGAGATCGACCGCCGGCTGTGCGGGCGCTCAAGCGTGGTCGTGGCGGGACAGGAGACGCTTGGCGCGGTAGGCTACGACAACAAGCCGCTACTCGGGCAGGGGCTGCGCAGGCGGGTACGCGGCGCCGCGCGCGTCTTGGGTCTGGAGAAATCCGCGATCGCGCTGTACGATGCGCTCAAGCGCTGGCAGTACGTGATCGAGAACCAAAGGCTGGGCAGATACTTTCGATGACCGCGGTCGACGACGTCATCCTTAAGCTCGGGCGGCACCGGCCGCTGGCGCACGAGGTCCTGTTCAAGCACCGGCACTCTGACAAGACGCCGCCGTTCCACCAGGAGATGATCGAGATTTGGCACTCCGCGCTGCAGCACGTCTGCACCATGGCGTTTCGCGAGGGAGGCAAGTCGACGATCGCCGAGGAGGCGCTGGCACTCGCCGCCAACTACCGGCTGTTTCATAACTGTGTCATCGTCGGCAACACCGAGAAGCGCGCCTGCGAGCGTCTGACTGCGATAAAGTACGAGCTCTCGACCAACGAGTTGATGGCCGAGATGTTCGGGTTTCACGACGAGCACACGAGCAAGGTGTGGAATGAAGCGGAAGTCATCTTATCTAATAATGTTCGTCTCACCGCCCTGGGTCGAGGGCAGTCGCTACGCGGTACTAAATATCTCCAGTACAGGCCAGATTTCTGTTTTTGCGACGACGTCGAGGAAGTCGAGAAGGGGCAGGTCTACACCGACGAGGAAGCGCTCGAGACGATCCGGTGGTTCTTCAAGGTCTTGATCCCGGCTCTCGACAAGAACGCGAGGATACGAGTCAATGCCACTCCCCTCTCAGCCCAATCGTTACCCATGGTCCTTGCGCGTGATAGGGACTGGGTTACAAAGGTATACCCTATCGAGTACCGGAACGATGTCGGCGAGCGAAAGGCTACCTGGCCTGGACGTTATCCCCTCGATTGGGTCGACAGCAAACGCGCTTCCATGGAACGAGTCGGTCTCCTCCACGACTACATGCAAGAGTACATGTGCGTAGCCGAGGATCCAAAGACCAAGATTTTTAAGCAGGAAATGTTCAAGGTTCAACCGAGGGTGAGAACATGGGAACCGGTGTTTGCGATGTACGATCCGGCGCGGACGACGAAGGCCACGTCTGCGACCACGGGTTGGGCTGTGTTCTCGTGGATCGGGAACAGGCTGGTCGTCTGGGACGCGGGAGCTGGGCTGTGGAAGCCCGACGAGATAGTCTCACATGTCTTCGCTGTGGCCGAACAATATTCCCCAGTGACGATTGGGGTCGAGGAAGACGGACTGAACGAGTTCTTGATGCAGCCCTTGCGTCACGAGCAGTTGCGCCGTAACTTCATCATTCCCGTGGTGCCGCTGAAAGCACCCAAGGGCAAGATCGCCTTCATCGAAGGGCTACAGCCGTTCTTCTTGGCAGGGGAGATCAGCTTTGCGAAACAGTGTCCCGAGCTCGAACAACAGCTCCTCTCCTTCCCTGCCGGCAGAATCGACGCCCCAAACGCCCTCGCTTACGCGCTGCGTATGCGGCCTGGTCTTTGCGTATTCGAAGACTTTTCAAGCGAGCATGTTGCCAACGATTTGCTTGTGCGGGCGCGCACTCCAACTTGGCTCTGCCTCAACGCCTCAGCAGGACTTGTTACCGGAGTCGTCGTACAAGTCGTGGACGGCGGACTACACGTATTAGCCGACTACATTCGCGAAGGAGATGCCGGTGCGGTCCTGGCGAACATGGTTACGGACGCGCGTCTCGACTTCCCCGAGTGCCGTTGTGTTGCCCCTCTTGCTCATTTTGATACTTACGATCGCTTTGGTCTTAGGGGTGCTGTCGCACGCGTTCCAACGGAGTTGCGCCGCGGAGCATCCCTTGAAGTGGGGCGAGACGAGATACGGCGACTCCTTCGGCTGCAGATAAAAGGCTTCCCGGCATTTCGCGTCTCAACTAAGGCATCGTGGACGCTCAACGCCATGGCGGCCGGCTACGCGCGCGCAGTCGATAAGCGCGGCGTCGTTACCGAACAGCCGACCGAGGGGCTCTACGCCACGCTGATGCAGGGACTGGAGGCGTTTACAGGGCTGATGCGGATTGGTACACTCTCCGACAGCGTGCCCAATTACCGGGTCACCGAGGGGGGCCAGCGGTATGTCTCTGCATTGCCGAACCGGACTGCTCCGCTTCCTGCTAAAGACGAGTTGCTGCGCGACTTTGGCGCTGTCACTGATCGCGGGAATTTGTCGGCAAGACGCTGACGCACAGAACGCGCCGCTCGGCGGCTTCAGCACTCAGGTTGCGACGACTGTTTCCGCTGCCAACGGCTTCAGCAATCCGTCGCAGCTGGCGGCGAATGCCGGCCGGCAGTCTTGCTTGATCCAGTATATCGGCGCGGCGACGACGGCGACCGGCTATATTTTCTTTGGACCAACCGCGCCGAGCGTGACCAGCACATCGTTCCAATTGACCAGCCGGCAGACTATCGGCTGCGGCTCGGGTGACGGCACGGTGGACAACAACGCGGTATGGATCGCGGGCACAAACGTCGGCGACTTGTTCATCATCAAAGTCAAATAATGGCCGAAGAAGACGACGTCCGAACCGGAGTCACCGACGAGGAAGACATCGTCGCGCCGGGCATGCAGACTTCATCGCGCGAGGAGGAGCTGCTCGACAAGCCCGGTGTCGAGAAGGCGTGTCTCGATCTTTACAAGGATATCGAGAAGGCATTTCAGGACCAGTGGGATCGAGAGAACTCGATTATGGACTACTGGGACATCTACAATTGTCAGCTCAGTCCGAACCAGTTCTATTCCGGTAACTCCAAGATTTTTGCGCCGATCGTGCACGACGCGATCAATGCGCGCGTGACCCGGTTCGTCAACCAAATATTCCCGCAATCGGGCAAGCACGTTGAGGTTTCGGCGTCCGAAGACAAGCCGATGGCGCTGCAGTCGCTGCTCGAGTTCTATATCCGCAAGTGCAAATTGCGCACCAAGGTCTTGCCGCCGCTTTTGCGCAACGGCGATGTCGAGGGGCAGTACACTATCGCACTCGGTTGGGTGAAGAACGAGCGACGCGTGGCGATGCGCGTGCACAAGGAGCCGACAGTCGACGCGCTCTCGATACCGGGGGAAGAGGAGTTTGAAGACATCCAAGAGGAAACGATCGTCCATCAATATCCGAGCGTCGAGGTTATTGCGGACGCCGACTTCGTTCTCCTGCCGGCTACTGCGGCGTCGATCGACGAAGCGATCGAAGCGTCGGGCGGATCGGTAACGCTGCTGCGACGATGGTCGAAGGCCAAGATCCGGCAACTGATCCGCGACGGCGAGATCGACAAGGCGGAAGGTCAGGCGCTCCTGCAGACTATGAACGCCAAGAAAACCGAACAATATCCGAACAAGCAGAAGGCGATGACGGATGCGGCCGGTGTCAAGTACGACGCGGGCAAGGCGACTGCTCTCGTCTACGAGACGTGGACCAAGCTTAAGATCGAAGGCGAGCGTCTGATCGTGCGCATCTATTTTGGCGGCGACAAGCAGATACTCTCGGTGCGGCGCAATCCGTACTGGTGCGACAAGGTGCCGATATTGTCGTCTGCAGTCGAGAAGATCGAAGGTTCGTTCAAGGGCGTGAGCAAAGTCAAGTACGTCGACACCATCCAGTATGCGGCGAACGATGCTTTGAACGAAGGCATGGATGCGGCGGCTTATGCATTACTCCCGATCATCATGACCGACCCGGAGAAGAACCCGCGGGTCGGCTCGATGGTGCTCAATGTCGCCGCGGTGTGGGAGACGTCGCCCAAGGACACGCAATTCGCTCAGTTTCCGCCGCTGTGGAAGGATGCCTTTACGATTGTCAACTCGTGCAAGGATCAGATATTTCAGACGCTCGGGATCAATCCGGCGATGATGCCGCAGCAGATCATGGCGCCGGGTAAGAAGCCTAATCAGGCCATGATCGCCAACGAGCAGCAGGTCGATATCCTGACGACCGCGGACGCGGTGACCGGGGTCGAGGGCGAGATTTTGACGCCGATGCTGCAGTGGTTCATCGCGCTCGATCATCAGTTCCGCGACAAGCCGATGACGTTGCGCGCGTTCGGCGAGCTTGGCGTCCAGATCGAGATGGAGGAGATCGAGCCAGTGCAGATGAACCGGCGGTTCGAGTTTCGCTGGTTCGGTGTCGAGGCGGCGCGCAACATGCAGCAGTTGCAGCAACAAATGGCTACGGTCAACGTGCTTCGCGGCATACCGCCCCAGATGATTCCCGGCTATCAAATTCAGCTGGCGCCAATCATCGGGCAGCTTGTGGAAAACTCTTTCGGTCCACGACTCGGCGGCCAAGTATTTGTCGACATTCGCAAGCAGTTGACGCTCGACCCGCAGTTCGAGAACACCATGCTCGAGGCTGGCTTCCAGCTTGTGCCGCATCCGATGGACGACGACGCCGCGCACATCCAGGCGCACATGCAGCAGGCTCAGCAGGGCGGCGACTACCACGGCACGCTGCGCGCGCACATCATGCGGCACCAGATGCAGATGCAGCAGAAGGCCGCCGCGACGGTCATGCAGGGGCAACAGGCCCTGCAGGGCGGCCAGCCGGGTGCTCCCGGCGGTGGCGGCGGACAGCCGCGTCAGGGCGCCGCTCCGGGCCAGCCGCGGATGCAGGGTCCGCCCGGCATGATTCATCAGGATCGCATGCACACAGGGATGCCACGAGCGGTGAGGGGGTAGGAATGCGAAAGCTGATCCTGATCGCGGCGCTCCTGTTCGCCGTCTCGCCGGCCTACGCGCGTCATCATGCGAGGCACCATCATCACCGACATCACTACGTGCACGTCGTCCGCGCTTCCAACATGGCGGAAGGGCTCGGTCATGGACTTATCCACATGCTCAACTCGGCGCGGCCGACCGACTGTTATGGTATTGCTTGGTGCGGCTGTTACATGCGCCATGTCATGGGCGTTGCCGATCGCGCTTATAATCTCGCATCGAATTGGGCGCACTGGGGGTCTCCGACTTTTCCGCACGTCGGCGCCGTTGTCGTCTGGCCGCATCATGTCGGTGTTATTACCGGTGGCGGCCCGGGGCATTGGGTTGTCACTTCGGGCAACGACGGGCATGCTGTGCGTACCCGGCCCCGTTCGCTAGGAGGCGCGATAGCGTTTCGAATATGATCCAGGCAGCTCTTATCGCCGAGTGCAACCGGCTCTGGCCGAAGTGCTATATTTTGCCGAAACGCAAGCCGGAAGTAATGTCGGTTTCTCAGCGTCTTTGCGCGCCCGAGTCGAAAGCGCTTTATCAGCGCGTCTCCGCGCTTGTCTGGGGTACGCCCGATCGCTGGTGGTTCGTGGCGATCGTGCACGAGCGCGAGGCGTCAGGAAATTTTAAGGCTTCGATCGCACAAGGCGATCCGTGGAATGAGCGCTCGACGCACATCCCGCGCGGCATTGGACCCTTTCAAAGTTTCGTCGATGCGGCGCAGTTTACCTTACGCAAGTTGCCGCCTTATCCCGCGAAGTGGAGCGACTGGACAATCGGGGGTGTACTTGCTCTTTTTATCCAGTATAATGGAACCGGTTACGAGGACTGGCATCACGAAGTGTCGCCTTACGATTGGGGCGCAACCAACGTCGAGGAAATCGGTAAGTACATTGCGGACGGTAAGTACGATCCCACTGTGTGGGATACGCAGATTGGCTGCGCGGCGCTTATCAAAGGCATGATGGAAGTCGATTCGTCGATCAAAATCGAAGGCGCCGCAGCGGCATGAGAAAAGCATCTATCGCTGTTGTCTATGGCTTAGGCGGGGCGTGGTTCGATCCGCAGGCCGGCGAAAATTATCTCGTGTCGAGACTTAAAGCGATCGGGGTTGAAACAGGCAACTCGCCTTACCAGTATAACGACAGCCAAGGCGTTTATGACTTGCTGCACGCGGCGCCTGATTTCCGAGGGATCATCGGCGACAGCTTAGGTGCATGCAACGCGCCTCTTTTCGCTCAACAGTTCAGCGGTCGCGTCGACTATATTGCCGGGTTTCAACCGAGCGTGTACGGCAATCATGTTGCGGTGACGCCCAACGTCGTTCGCGCGCATTGCATCTATGATCCGTATTTCGTCGATACTGGCGGACTTGGTGCGTATTGCTGGGAGCTCGCCGCCGGCAATAAGACGACCAAGCTCATGGTAACCGAGCACCGCGGGGCGCACCCCGATGATTACGGTTATTCGCAAGACATCGTGTTCAACGAGGTCAAGTCTTTGATCGGAGCCTAAAATGCTGACGCTAAGTCCCGGTGCCCGCTTTTGCATTGGTTTGGCCATCACTCTTGCGATCGGTATCAGCTCGGGCGCGGTCGTTCTGACCAATGCGATTCCGGCCGATCTCATTAAGCCTGTGACGGCATGGGCCGGCATCATCGCTTTTCTCGGCTCTGCGGCGCAGACCGGCCTCCAGGGTCTCGGCATGACGACTGCGAATAAAGTTGCAGCCGCGGCATCTGATCCCAACATCAAGCAGATCGTAACGACGACGGAAATCGCCAACTCGCCGACGTTTGCTCCGGTCGACAAGGTCGTGAGCAAATGAGCGACCATTGGATCGAAGACGAGTTCTTACGGTTCGAGGACTTCTCGAATCAGGAGATCGTCGAGGTCAAATCGGCCATTCCGATCGCGCTCGAGTTCATCAAGCTTCTGCAGAAAGACGAGCAGGACTTCACGAGGCTGTTCATGCTAGGCAAGCAGCTGCTCCCCGTTGCGAATATCGTTCTTACAAAGCTTAAAGGAAGGTTCCAGTCATGAATTGGTCGGCCATTATCGCGATCGTGACTAGCGTCATCAGTGACATCCCCGCGATCGTCAAAGCTTGGGATTCTGCACCGAGCAACGGTCTGGCGAAAGTCGGCGCCGTGATCGCTAATTCGCCGGTCGTGAACGATCTGGCCAATATCGGCGCGCAGCTGTTTCCAAAACTGTCTCCGACGATTCACGCCGCCGCGGCGGCGCTCGTAATCGCGCATCCGAACAACACGTCGTGGATCCAGAGCGCGCTCAATGTTCTTGCTTCAAGCGGCTATATCAGCCTGCCGGCGCAGCTGGTCGTAGACGGTCTTTACGGTCCCAAGACCTTCGCCGCGGTTGAGGCGGTGCAGACCAAGCTCGGCTTGCCGGTGACCGGCTTTGTCGCCGACGCCGAGTACAATGCCATCGCAGCGCTTCTTTCCAAGCTTTGAGCCTCTGCTATGGAAACCCTCTGGCCGTATCTTCTTCAGGCTGGCGGGCCTGCGGCAGTAGCTTGCCTCGGCTGGTGGTTATCTGGCCGCTTGCAAGATGTAAAAGACCATGCAGATGAGGGGCTTAGGCGCCACGAGGAAAAAGAGTTGGCGCGTTTTAACGAATCCGATCGGCTTGCGCAGCATCGTCACGAGGAAAATATCGGGCGGTTTGTTCGGATAGAAACCAAGATCGGCTATACTTCTCCGAACGGTCATGGCTATTGACACCCTTTTGTATTTAATCCATCTTTTGACCTTCGCTTGACCCCCGTTACGGGTCGCCTCGACTGGTGGCCGTAAGTCACTTCATGGAGCGTGTGCATTGGCGCAGGAAGGTGATCCCGAGGATGTTGTTGATCTCGAGCCGCAGGAAGATGCGGACGTAGAGCAACAGGATCTGGAGGTTGAGGAGCAAGAGACCGAGCCCGAACAGGACGAGGTCGATGCTGCCGCAGCCGCCACTCAGGATCGCCAAGAGCCCGGTGAGCAACGCCAGCAGCCAACTCGCGGTGAACAGCGGCAGCAGCGATTAGCCAATGAGCTTCGAGAAGCTCGGCAGCGCGAAGCCGACTTAAACCGCCGACTTGACCTGGCGCTCGCCGCGCGAAGCCCGCAGCCGCAACAGGGTGAAAGCCCCGAAGCCCGCGCGCAACGCTTGGCACTGTTGACGCCTGAAGAAAGGATTACTGCCGAGCTGCAGGAAGCCAGACGCGAATTTTCTGGCGAGTTGCAGCGGATGCGGTTTTCCAATCAGGATGGCACCGACAGGGCTGCTTTTCAAGCGAAGGCTACGGTCGACCCGCTTTACAAGAAGTGGGAGCCAAAAGTCGAGGCAGAACTGACGCAGCTACGCCAGCAGGGCATGAACGTCGAGCGTGAGCGCCTGATGTACTACCTGATCGGCAAGGCAGCGGTTGAGGCACGAGGGGCATCGAAGGGCACGCAGCGCGCCGCAGGGCAACAGCGGGTCCGACAGCAAACCACTCGGCCGGGCAATTCTGGCTCTGACGTAGCGGCGCAACGGCGTCCTGATCGTAGCAATTCTCTCGAAAGGCGGCTGGAGAACCAGTCACTTTAAGCGGCACTTAGGGGCGCCGCAGGAGAGAAGCGATGGCCGTCAATCAGTCGTCATCCTTTCAGGCTGACATTGAAGCCTATATTGCCGACAAAACCCTTCCTCTCGCGCGCCGACAGCTGGTGGTTTACCAGTTCGGCGACCCGCTAACTCTCCCCAAAGGGCGCGGGCTTACCTATACCGCCACCCGATATAACCGCGTTTCCTTGCCGTGGGCGCCGCTCTCCGAGGGCGTGCCGCCGGTCGGCGAGGTCATGACGATCGGTCAGGTCACCGCGACCGCTCTGCAGTGGGGCGACAAGATCACCATTACCGACGTCGCGGAGATGACGATCAAGCACCCGCTGTTCAAGAAGGCGATCGAGCTTCTCGGCCTTCAGGTGGCGGAAACGCTGGAGCGCAACACCTTCAACAACCTGATGGGCGGCGCCCAGATCAACTACGTCAATTCCCGCGGCTCGCGGGCGTCGCTGACGACCGGCGACGTGATGAATACTCACGAGCTTAACCGCGCCTATGCGATGCTCGTGACTCTCGGCGCTCCGCGTTTCATGGGCGACGAGATGACCGATACCAAGCTCGAGGCCGATGCCGGCGGGGCCAAGGCGTCGAGCAACCCACGGTCGATGCCGCATTACGTCTCGGTCATCCATCCGTTTCCGGCTTCGGACCTACGCGAGAACCAGGCGATCCAGACCGCGTGGTCGTACTCGGACATCAACCGGCTTTACAACTTTGAACTCGGCGAGTGGTCGGGTATCCGGTTCTGCATGTCGAACATGGTGCCGACTTTCACCGGCATCGCGCTCATCACCGGCACGCCGGGGTCCTCGGGCAACCTGGCGACTTCGACCACCTACAATATCATCGTTACCGCCTCGGACACGCAAAACCAGTACGAAAGCCAGATTTACCAGGTGTCCGGTAACCTTTCCGTTACGGGCCCGAACGGCTCGATCGCGGTGACGCTGCCGACGCTTGCCGGCTACACCTTCAACATTTATGTCGGCACCAGCTCGAGCCCGTCGAATCTGGGTGTCTGCGCAGCTGGCCCGACAAGCGGCCCGTTGCAGGGGCAGGCGACGCAGTTGGCCGGCGGTCAGACCGTGACCATCACCGGCATTGGTGTTGCGCAGATCCCGCCCGCGGCGCCGGCAACCGGTGTCACCGTCTATCCGAATTTCGTGTTCGGCCGCGGCGCCTACGGTCAGGTCATGCTCGATGACACGAAGTTCACCTACCTCAAGGAAGCGGATAAGTCCGATCCGCTCAACCAGCTTCGCGTGGTAGGATGGAAGACATTCCACGGCACTCTGTTTTTAAACCAGCAGTTCATGATGCGAATTGAATCAACTTCTGCGTTCAACTCCACGTTCGGCTAAGATAGTTGATCGCGGAGACGAGCGTAGAAACGCTGTGGTGGAAATGCCCGATGACCAGATTGCAACTGGAGCAAAGCAACCCTCGGACTTTTCCAGTGTCGTGGCAGTGATCGACATGAAAGCGACCTTTACCTCCAGGTTTGTCGGTGCCGCAGATCGCGCAGCAGCCGTTCTGTTCTTGCAGCATGCGCGCGAAAGCGCCGCGCTCAAGACCGTAGGATTTTTTCAGACCGTATTCATGCCAACGACCTGGATCGGCTTGTCTTCGTCGTTTTTGATCTTCTGCCATCTTCGCAAGATTTTGTCGGCGCCACGCGTCATGCCGAGCGCTATTACACGGCTTGCAATAAACTTGGTAACCGTGGACGGTGGCACTACTCTTGTGAAACTCCGACAGCGGTTTAGTTTGTCCGCACTTCGGGCATTCTTTTTCTCCGCTGGAAAGATCGAGTGGTTTGCCGCGCATAGTTGCTTCTCCCTTGTTGGAATGTCCAACATAAAAGCAACTCTATAAGGAGTCAAGCGATGGCTTATAGGCTGACGTACACAGCGACTCTTTCCTGGGTCGGACCCGGCATGGGCCCTATCGGCTCGCCGCAGAACTACGGCGCCGGATCGACCGGCAACGCGCAGGCGTTGACGCTTGGGAATACGGCTGGGGGGCAGTCGATTACGGGCACGGGCACCAGTGGCGCGCTCGCTTCGGCCGACATCACGACGCTGACCAATGCCATGGCGGCTGATATCAGTGCCCAGATGAACCTGACGGCCAATCTCGGCAAGGCTCAGGGCTGGACTTCGGGTCAGCCGTAAGGAGGACTCGGTGGCCACCAAGACTCTTGGCACGAATGCCACGACGACTCTGACCGGCTTTCAGCTGCCCGCCTCCTATGTCGGGCAGAGCCTCATCAGCGATGCGGATTGGGCGACGGTCATGTCGTCGATCTTTGATGATTCTCGCAATCCGCAACAAAAGCTCAATCAGCAGATTATGAACGCTGCGCTGGTCCGCTCGGGCAACCTGGTTGTACCCAATCGCGGGGTGTTGCGCATCCTGCCGGGTGACTGGGTCGGCGTGGACCCAAACGGCTGGCCAATTTTGATCGGCTACCAGTCGATGGCGGCGACTTTGACCGTGACCGGTACGCCGACGAGCGGCAGCGCTGCGCTGGCGAGCCTTTCGGCTAACGTCTTGCAGCAGGGGTGGTGGCCTGGGATGGCGCTTTCGGGCACTAATATTGCCTCAGGCGCGGTCATTTCGGCGATTGCCTCTGACGGCAAAAGCCTTACAATGAGCAAGAACGCGACCGGTTCGCCTGGTGCGACGACCATCACGGCGGGGTCGTGGACACACAGCTAAAGGTGTTCAATGACCAAACGAGACGTAGCGAGCGCGCTTGGCGAAATCGACAAGCGGCTTGACACAGCTATTCTTGACGACGAAACCCGCGCGGCGATCAAAGCGAAAGCGCGGGAGCATGTCGATAAGAAGCGGCGTGACGAAGCGGAAGCGAAGCTTCTCGCCGTCGAAATTCGCAAAGCAGAAATCGAAGATCGTCCGACAGAGCAGGACGAAGACATCCTGATTGACATCCCGCCGTTCGTCGCGGCCGAGAAGCTCGGCGGCGCCTGCATCACGCTCGACGGCAAGATGTTCTTCCATGGCGTGACCTATACCGTTCCGTACTCCGTCGCGCGCACGCTCGACGACGTCATGGCACGGTCGTGGGAGCATGAGCGCGAGATCCACGGGCAGCGGCGCAAGGCCGATGTCAGCCGTCGGCCGCTCATGCAGACCATCCGTCCCGGCATGGAAGGACCCGTCGGCCGCGTCAATACCCGCTCGTTCCTTAACGAAAATACGAGCGTGTGATGCTGGATAAAACCAACAACGAACAGCCAGAAATCCTGGTTGGAGAAGACGGCAAGGAACTGGGCCTGAGCATCCGTTTGGCGTGCGCGGTCGGTCAGAACCGCTCGCTTGAGTTTGGTTTGGGCGTTCCTCTGCACTGGTCTGAAGACAGGATCAATGCGCAGGTCGACAAGATCATCAAGGTTGTTGAACGCCAAGCCGCCAAAGGCGACTTGCTCTCGATCAAGGGCACGTTGCAGACGCTCGAACACCAGCTCGAGACGAATCGCCAGCAGATGCGCAACCACGAAGCGAATGCGCGCAATGCTTGGGTCGACAGCAAGAAGCATGGCGACTTCAAGCTGACGGGGCAAGCCGCGACGCAGATGCAGAACTTCGAGAATACCGAGCGAACGCAAATCGAAGCGATTAAGAAGCTCCGCGAGGAGTTGAAAGTTGTCGAGGAGCGATGCCGTTAACGGCGGCCCAAATATGCACGAGAGCTTGTCAAATTGCCCGCGTTCCAGGTTTTCTTACTGACGCGGGCAATTCGCTGAATGTCGTCTTGCAGGAACTCTGTCAAGACTGGGATTTCGAGCACGCCAAGAAGACCTACAACTTCAATTTCAATACCGCGCAGTTGAACTATAACGGGCAGGCGTACCAGGAATTTCCGACTGACTATCTGCGTGTCATCAAGAACGAGTGCTGGTATTTCATCAGCGGCGTTCCCTACCCGATGATTCATCTCGATATGAGCGAGTTCGACATGCTCGTCGAGCAATCCGGCGTGTCGAATTTTCCGGTGTTTTTCTATGTCGACACTTCGGGTAACGGGCTGTTCAACTCGTTGATCGCAGGCACTCCCGGTACGCTCGGTGTCCCCGTGGCTGTATTCTGGATGCCGCCGAGCGGCGCTTATGCGATGACGGTGCGGTACTATTCGCAGATGCCGGACATCACGACTCCATCGACTAGCTCTACCGTGCCCTGGTTTCCCAATCAGAACTATCTGATTACGCGCGTGGCCGGTGAGCTCATGAAGGACGCCGATGACGAGCGCGCAACAGCGTTCTTGTCCGACGATGAAGATCGTTATCCGAACGGAGCCGGTGTCATCCTTCGCAATTATCTGAAGATGCACGGGGACAAGGGTGATCGAGCAAGGACGGTGTCGCTCGATCGGCGTCGGTTCGGTCGTGCGTTTGATCGGCTTAAGAATACAAAACAGATTGGGTGGTGAGATGAAAAAGCTTCTTGCCACTTTTCTTTTCTTTGCGCTTTTGACATCCGCACAGGCCCAAAAATCGAAGACGACGTTGCAGGCCGAGATCGCTACGAGCCTCGCGAGCGGATCCGGCATCACTGCGGCGACGTTGCGCAGTGTGCTTGATGACATGGTTGTTTCATGGATCGACCTCTTGGGCGCTACCGGTACGGCAACGGGGGTTCTCAATAATTCTCCGTCGCTTACGACACCGACGATCGCCACGCCGACGATCAATGGCGGTGTGCTGAGCAACATAACTCTTGGGATCGTTGGTACGCCGTCGTTGACCGTCAACGGTATAAATGAAACTTTGCCGGCTCAACCGGCGACATTGGCGGCAATTAATCTTGCGAACACGTTTACGGCGACGCAGACTTTCAATACTGTTATTGGCGCTACTCGAACGCAAACAGGAACAACCGACACTCTTCTTCCTAGCGATTGCGGAGAAGAAATTATTTATACGAACACGGCGACTGTGACCGTGACTATTCCTGCAACGCTACCAGTTCCTTGTTTCATTGCTCAATATCAGCACGGCACGGGAAAGGTCGTGAACAACGGTTCTGCGGTCGCAACTGCCACGCTGCATAGTTTTCACGGTTATACCGGTACCGCGGGGCAGTACGCTATCATCGGCATTAATATTCCGACAACGTCGATCGCGATCTTAACGGGAGATGGTTCGTGATCGGTCGGATTCTCGCAGGTTGTTTTTTACTTTTCGCTCTGGGGCACGCAATTGCTCAAGTGGGGCAGGTCCCCGGCTGGCCGCCGATTCAAAATATCAGCGCCGCCGGTGTGACGTGCGGCGTAGTCTATTCAACATCCTTGTCCGGCGACAGCGGTCCTGAAGCCAATAATGCTTTCAGAAGTGTATCAAGCCCGACGACAGGCGGAACAGGGTGCGGGCATGTCACTGTAGAATTTGTCGCCAGCGCTGCGGGCGGGGCGATGACGGTCACTAAAGCGACGATCTGCATTCAAGGCGTGGCAAGCGCCTGCACGGCCACTCCGACAAGCCTTTTGGTTAGCGGCAGCTCGAGTTTTAGTGTGGCTCAAGGGACAACACAGACCAGCGACTCAACAGCGTTCACTTTTACGACCGGGCAGACTTTACTGGTTTCGCTTGATTTTGGTTCGCCTGCCAACGCACGAACTAACGGGAGCGGGTCGTTTTATTTTTGTGTCAGCTGCTCGATAGCGGCTCAGGCCAGCCCTTCGGGGATGACGGTTTCTTCGGGTCAAGTCGGTTACGATAAAATTACAGCGGCACCGTGAGGAGAGTTTTAATGTCGCGACTGTTTTTTGTTATTGCGAGATTGGGAATGCTCGTTGCGATGCTATCGCAAGTAGCAAGCGCGCAAATCGCGCCGTCCGGTCCCTTCGTGGCCGGGCACGTCCTTGGTGATAGCAGGAATAAGGCCGGGTGCATCAACGGCTCGGCCGACTTTCTGACCTACCTCAAGGCTTACTTGCCGCCGAATTGGGCCGCTGCGACGCTCATCAATGATGCGCAGTGCGGACAGAACTTAGAGACGACGGATTTCAATTATAATCCGATAGCCTACCCGAACTCAGGCTGGTGGAATTTCGATATCCTCGTGATGAGCAGCGTGAACAGCGCGCTCGGGGCACCGTCTGGCCCTGGTGCTCCGGCTGTCACGCCGGGCGGCGACAGCGCTGCGACGATGTATGGCTATATCCAAAACATCGCGGCAAAAGCGCTCAAGGCCGGGCACATTCTGGTCCTCGGTATCGAGCCGGCCGTTGGCTCGCTCAGTCCGACGCAACTCGCGCAATATCAACAATTGCAATTGATGCTTCTCCAAGCACCGCAGATGGGGCAGTATCTTGTGCGGCTGGACACGGTGTTCCCGACCAACGTGGACCCGGTCGACTATTTTGACGCCACGCACCTATACACCGCGACCGGGGCGCAAAAGATCGCGCAGCAGATCGGCTCGACGATCTCGCAGCAACAGTTCCAGCCGCCTTATCAGTGCGGCGATCAGTGCCAGATCGTGCAGCCGCCACCGCCATCGCCTTGCGTTCCGGGCACCGCATATTCGGCAACCCTGACTGGCGACAGTGGACCAGAGGCGGGAAACGCATTCAGGAGCGCTACGACCCCGACAATTACCGGGTCCGGCTGCGGACATGTCACCGTCGAATTCGCCGCGAGCGCTGCTGGCGGCCCAATGAACGTCAATCACGCTTCGATTTGCGTTCAGAGTTCAGGTAGCGGTTGTGCCTCCGCTCCGGTGCCCCTCTTGGTCGGCGGCAGTGCCAGCTTCACCGTCGCGCAGGGCGGGTCGGCGACCAGCGATCAGGCTGCATTCTCGTTCACCACGGGGCAGGTGCTACTGGTGTCGATTGACAACGGCTCGCCATCAAATGACCGTGCAACCGGCACCGGCCCTGGCTTCTATTATTGCGTCGGTTGCGCTACAGCGTTGCAGCAGAACCCAGCCGGACTGACAACTGTCTTAGGCCAAGGACCGATCGGATTCGACCAGGTTACCGTGTTACAATAGTGGCTTCTAATGCAGCGACAATCCAAAGTCATACCTTGGCGACCTCGCGGATTGTCCGATACGCTTGACGCGTCGAACACGTTTGCTGGCGCCATGTCGTCGCTGCAGAACCTTATTCCTGATCCGACGACTCGCGGTTTGTGGCAGTGCCGACCGGCATCGCTGAAGATCGCTCTTTTTCCTCCTGCTTCGGGCGATTTCAATGCTACCGACTTTTCCCCGCTCGATTTCAGCACTAGCCTTGTGCCTTATGGGTTGATCTCGGCCCTTAAGGTCATAGGCAATTTTGCTTATGGCATGGTCGCAAGCGGGGCGTTCTCAGGGCACGACGAGGCTTTTTGCTACAACTTGTCGACCGGCGCCTTCGTGACCATCACCGGCATGACGAATACGAATTTGCCGACGAGCCCGGCAACGACGGGGACGTGGACTCCACCGACAATGTCCTTGATCGGTGCCAAGCTGGTCGTGACGCATCCTGGTTTTACTGGAGCAAGCAACGCGTGGTTCGGCGTTCTCGATATTACTAATCCGGCAGCGCCGACTTGGACGGCACAGAATCTTACAGGCGCAATCACCTTCACGACGCCTCCAAGCGCTGTAGCTCAATTCAATTCACGCGCTTATTGGATTACGAACGCTCCAGCTCAGCCCGCGGTTATTTTTTCCGATTCGCTCAATCCAACGAATTGCACGAACTCGACTCAGATTTTGACGTTTGGCGATAACGTGCCTTTGACGGCGCTCGGGGGTTTGCCTTTGAGCAACCAACTGGGCGGCATCATCCAGTCCTTGATGGTGTTCAAGGGCGTACAGAATATCTATCAGATCACAGGCGACGCCGCGGCTACCGGCGGTCTTCAGCTTAACACTTTGAATATCGCGACCGGTACGCTCGCGCCCAACACGGTGGTATCGACGCCGAAAGGATTGGCTTTTGTTGCACCGGACGGCGTGCGGCTGATCGACTTTTTCGGTCGCGTCTCCGATCCCATCGGCTTGGACGGCATGGGGGTCACCGTGCCGTTTCTTTTCGCAGTGACGCCCTCGCGCATGTGCGCTGCTTGTAACGGTGATGTGTTGCGCGTCTCGGTGCAAAACGGCAACGCCAGCGGAAGCCCGAATCAGGAATATTGGTATGACCTCGCTCGGCAGATATGGTCGGGTCCGCATACTTTTCCGTTTTCTCAAATCCAACCTTACGCCGGGACTTTTATCGGAGCGCCAATCGGGGTTACGGCTTCGCTCTGGCAGTCTGACCCAGTGCAATCCATCACTAGCACTTTCGTCGAAAACAGTGTGCAGCTGTCCTGGGTGGCCTCGACGCCGTTGCTGCCAATAACCGATCAAATGGTAAACAAAGCCATGACCGAGGCTATTTGGTTTCTCGGTTTGTCGGCGTCTTTCCCGGTGGTTACCATCAGTGCGCTTGATGAAAACGCTTCCGTGCTCAATTCGGTTACGGTCAACGCCTCGGGTACGGCAACTATTTGGGGGTCATTCGTCTGGGGGGCGGCGTTGTGGGGCGGTCAGAATAACGCTATGGCACCGCGGCAATTGCAGTGGACTGAAGTTATCGTTTTTACTAGACTTCAGATACAGGCATCGGGGACGAGTGCCCAAGGCGTCAAGATCGGCACTTTGCAGTTTCGTTGGCAAATTCTTCGTTATCTGTCGAGCATCGCAGCCGCATGAAAAAATGGCTTAGCACGATCGCAGCGTCTTTCCTGCTGGTTACAGCCGGCTTCAATCTTCACAGCTACATCCGCGAAGCCAAGGCAGGTGTGACGTGTTCGGTGCCGTTCAATCTGACGAACGGAACGACGGCCGACGCGTCGCAGGTCATGGCGAACTACAACGCCTTGATTGCGTGCTTGGCGAACGCTGCTGCGGCCGGCGTCAACAATGATATTACGTCGTTGCTCGGTTTGACTACTCCGCTTCCGCCATCTGAAGGCGGCTCGACGGTTTTCATCGGGCAAACTCCGACTGCGTCAGGCAACACGATCGTTGTCGCTTCCACGACGCCAAGCGGCTTTAGCTATACTAAAGGCTATACGGTCGTTTTCATTGCGCAGGCGACGAATGTTGCGACGCAGACGATCAACGTCAATAATCAGGGGGACGTAAACCTCTTTAAGCAAAGTCCTTCAGGTCCGACCGCTTTAACCGGCGGGGAAATAGCGACCAATCAGATTGTTTCAGCGACCTATGACGGTACGGAATTTCAAACCAATCCGGTGCCGAACGTTACGCCGAGTTTTGGTTTGTCGACGAATGCCAGCCAGACTGCGATTCAGATCAATACCAACCAGCCGCCCTACGGGTTTGACTCGCCGGTCAATTTGGGACTTCAGGCTTATGCCGACGCTGGTAACCTTCTGCATGTCAATATCGTGCAGGCAAATGGCCAGGCGCCGTCCGCAACGAGCACGGGGCCTGTTCTTATTCCTTTTTCGAACCCCAATAATGGGCAAGTCAGCTGGGTTGCAGTCACTGCCTCGACGAGCATCAATACCAATGCCACAGGCGCCTCGCTCGGCAGTTTGAATAATACTCCGTTTCGTTTTTGGATTGTCGCCTTCAACAATAGCGGAACGGTCGTACCGGCCCTTTTCAATGCTTCAGTTCCGACGCCGACGGTTCAAGTGTATCCTCTCGATACCAGCACGCCGCAGAGTTCGACCGCGGTGAGTGCCGCTGCGACTAGCCCCGGCGTCTTCTACACTCCGAACGGGACAACGGTCTCGTCGCAGCCTTTCACGATCCTGGGCTATCTTGAATATGCGAACGGTTTGGGGACCGCGGGTACCTATGCAAGCAACCCGACAAAGATTCAGCTATTTGGTCCCAGCATCAAAAAGCCGGGTGATACAGTACAAGGGCCGTTTTTCAACCAGGATGCTACCCTGGTAGGGCCTGGCGGCAGTTATCAAGCAAGTCGTGTGCAGCAAGGCATCACGCCGACGAGCAAGGTGAATTTGATCGAAGTTCACGGCGTATGGGCCGGGCAATGCGGCGGTTCAGATTCGATGTTCGTGGCTCCAGGGCGTATCGGGGCGGGTGCGTTTGGCGGTATTAATATCGTCGGCGCCGCGGGTACTGTCGACTTTACCGGAATGGTCGAAGGGATAGACGCTCCAGCTTCTGTGGCTTCTAATACCTATGCGATATTCTTAAAAAGCGGAGGAGGCTGTAGCATCAATTCGCTTGCCGGCAGTAACAGCACCATCAGCGTGCGGGAAATCCAGGGATGATCGCCGTTCTTTTTTTCGTGCTCGCGGTCCTGTGCGTCCCTGTCCTCCCCGATGGCGCCGAGATCCCGCGCTGGGCGCTGATGGCTTGCACGGCAGGCATCATGATTTTTAGGGTCGAGCTGACATCGACCTATTTCATCGTCATGGCGTATCTCGCCGGCATGGCGCTGCTCGCTCCTGGCGGGTACGACGCTACCTTGATCTTCGTTCACTTCGTCATCCTCTCGATCCTGTTTCTCTCTCGCTTCGATCCGCGGCAGGTCGCGATCGGCGCCGGCTTGGGTATGGCGGTGAACTCCTGCTTTATGTTGGCGCAGCACTACGGCTACACTGGCATCCCCATGCTCTCGCCGTTGCCCGGCCTGTTCTACAATCGCAATATCGGCGCCGAGGCCGCGGCAATGGCACTCGCCTTGGTCGTAGGCTACCGACTCTGGTGGCTGGTCCCTGGCATCTTGCCAGTGCTCGTATTCGGTTCGCGCGCCCCTATAATTGCGCTAGGGACCGCGGCTGCGTTCGCTGTCGGCCGGCGTTCACCGTTTCTCGGCATCATGACCTTTCTCGGCGGGGTGCTCTTTGTCGTGACCTGGATGCACGACTATGGGGGTCTCAAGGACTTGACCCAGCGGGTTGTGACTTGGGAAGACATGCTGCCGGCGCTGCGTCCCTGGGGTTGGGGGATAGGCTCGTTCATTCACGACTTCCCGCTTTATCAGCGCCACACGTCGGCCCTAACGCTTCGGTTCGAGAATGCCCACAACGACTTCCTTCAGCTCGTCTTTGAGCTTGGACTCGGAGGACTGCTCGCCGCTATCGCCGTGGCTGTCCAGCTCTGGCGCACCGCGCCGTCACCCGCCTGGTATGCATCTGTGGTCTTTCTGGTGGAGGGTTGCTTTGGATTCCCGCTTTATGAGCCTGTTACGGCGTGCATCGCTGCTGTCTGTGCGGGTCGCCTGTTTGCTGAGCATGTTGCTGTTTTCGACCTGCTCGCTGCTTGGGGACCACGAGTATGGGCTTGGGCTTCTGACCCACGACATGCGCCATTTCCTTTTGGCAAGCCGGCTCTTTCCCGAGATCAGATCCTACAGATCGGGGCCCGCTTACGCCGGAATAACCTTCGGCGATCCGAAAGTCGCGATACCCTTGATCGAAGCGGCTTTGCGGCATGACCCCTACGCCCCGGACCTGTGGTACGGGCTGGCCCGGATGCAGTTGAAACTTGGGGATGAACCGGGGTATAATGCGGCACTGACGCAGCTCAAAAAGCTGACGCCTGGGCTTGATTACCGCGTGGTCGCGGAACATGGAGGGGGTTAGCTATGCTGCGTAAATTGATGGTGGCAGCGTTTGCGCTGTTTCTCGCTACTTCCTCTTGGATCAGTTTGCGGGCTGCAAACATCCCTCTCATTTCGGGCACGTCGACTCCAAGTGCGGCAGCGTGTAGCGAGGCGAGTCAGGAAGTCGCGTGTCTCAACGCCCTCATCAACCAGATCAATACCGGTGTCGCCGGCTATTACGCTGCGGTGATCGGTCCGGCGACGACGAATACGGCGGTATCGCAGACACTGGGCTCGATCTCGATCCCGACTTCGACTCTTTCAGTACCGGGCCAAGCCATCCACGCGCACTGCTACGGGCTAAGCAGTTCCGATACGGTGTCGAAAACGATCAACCTTTCTTTTGGTTCGTTTACGGTTTCAACAGGTCCTTTCGGAGCCAACGTAGCCAATAATGCTTGGGAGCTTGAACTGCTCGTGACTGCAGCGACGTCGACCAATACGGTCGGCTTCGGCCGCGGCAGCATCCAGGCTCCAGCAGCGACCGCGGGCAACCTCGGCGGCGGTGCGACCACCGTAACACCAGTTGCAACGAACGATCTGATCGACCTTCTCACGGCGCCAATCACAGTCAAGTGCGCGGCTTCGGAGGGAGGGAGCGTGGCATCGACCACGATGGAAAATCTCTACGTTGAACAGGTGAAGTGATGGCACGACA
>Ga0335069_10002717_pt1 | contig 27017 bp, 14 predicted proteins | sample Lox_Sample_11_FD_206714 | JGI IMG/M metagenome (GOLD analysis project Ga0335069, IMG submission 206714) | Soil microbial communities from Loxahatchee National Wildlife Refuge, Florida, United States - Lox_Sample_1.1 | ecosystem: Environmental > Terrestrial > Soil > Wetlands | place: USA...
ATCGAACCCGACCTGATGACCATTGCGAAGAGCGTCTCCGGCGGTGTACCGCTCTCGGCGGTGATCGGCAAGGCTGACATCATGGATTCACCAGTGCCCGGTGGTCTGGGCGGCACTTTCGCGGGATCACCTCTCGCCTGCGCAGCCGGGCTCGCCGTCCTTGATGTCATCCGCGAAGAGCAGCTGTTGAACCGTGCTGGTCACATTGGCCAATTCATGACGTCACGTCTGCGTGGGCTGCAGGCGCGCTTCCCGTGCATCGGTGAAATCCGCTCACTCGGGGCCATGGTGGCCATCGAGCTGGTGAAGAACGGTCGGGCGGACTCGCCCGATGCCGACCTGACGAAGGCGCTGGTTCAGGCCGCAGGAAAGCGCGGGCTGATCCTGTTGTCCTGCGGCGTTTACGCCAACGTCATTCGTTTCCTCGCACCACTGACGATCAGCGACGCGCTGCTCAAGGAGGGCTTCCACCTTTTCGAGCAGGCGTTGGGAGATGTGGCAAGCACGACTATGCCGGCCGCTGCGGCATCGGCCTAGGAAAAACGACGCGTATGCACAGGCCTGCGAGGTTCCCTCGCGGGTCCTGCGTTTTCAGGCCCGCCCGGCGTTGGCGTCGGTAGGCGTGTGGAAGTATTCGCTCTCGGCGGCGAGTTGTTCCATCAGTCGCTTGAGCTCGGCCATGCGCCCTTCAGCCGTGCTGATGGGCATACAGTCCTGGCAGCGAGGATCACCGCACGGCTGGCGGGAATACAGCCAGTACTGCAACGCTCCCGCCAGCAGCCCGTCGGCGATATCCCACAGATCGGCGTCCTTGTCCTTGTCGGCCAGCCTATTCCCCAGGTCGACGGCTTTCGTGAAGGCCGAGTCGAAGGTATCAGCGATCTCGGTCATGTTCCCCTCATCTCCGTCATCCCGACATTATAAAGCAAACATGGACTTGCTTCGGGCCCGCGGGCCCTCCGGGGCGACCGTAGCGTGGCCCGGCCTCACCCGCCGACTCCCCGGCCCGTTCCGCGGTTGCACTTCTGAGATGGCCACCACGGAACCCCCCGCCGGCTCCCCCTCATCATGGTGCGAAGCCGAAGAGCCACTGCGGCCGAAGCCGTGCGTCCGTGGGTCATGGCTTATGTCATATGCTGGAAATCCCCTCCCAAACGGCTGATTCCATCAACGCCGCCCGCGCCGAAGCCGGCCCGCGGACCGAGTGGACGGGCAGCCGCTGGCTACGCTTAGGGATAGGGAGTCGCCTGGCTTTGGGCCTGGCCGCCGTTGCCGCCGTGATCATCGCCGGCCACTACCTGGCCACCCGCACCACCCGCATCGCCGTGAATGCTGTGCGCGCCATGCAGACGGAGCACGAACCAAGAGCGCAGCGAGCCAGCGCGGTTGTATCGACGTTGGTCGCATACGATCAGACTGTCATCGAGTACCTGCAGGCCGGGCGGACCCCCAGTTACGCCACCATTACCAACGCGGCCAACGCGCTCGACGCTGCCGTCAGCGCGTACTTCGAGCCTGCCGATAAATCTGCCGAGAAGCCCGCCTCCCCATCCGAGGCCATGGCGGGCAAGCAATTGCGCCCCCGCATCGCCAGCCACATCGAGCACGGCCGCGACCTCGCCAAACACGCCTCGCAACGCGCCGAGTGGCTGGAACAGCGGTACGCTGCTCTGGATCGCGTGCAGCAGCGCATCGCGTCCGCCGGCGGCGGTGGTCTGGCCATCAACGGCAATCAGGTCATCGCCAACCGTTCGCTGGCGGAACTCGCCACGGCGATCAACGGCGTGCGCGGCAATTTCGCGGCTCCCGCGGTGCTGTCCCAGCGCGAGCGGGAGTTCGAGGAGGCGCTGCAGTCCCACAGCGCGGAGCTGCAGCGTTCACCCGGGAGCACCTGGCTGGATCTGGAAAAAGAGGACTTCCTCGAGGCGGTCAAGCTGCGCCAGGCGATCGAGAAATTCGACGCGACGAATGGAACGGCGCGCCGCGAGTTCCTCGAAGAGAGCGCCGATCTGACCGCAGGCGTTCAGCAGTACCTGCAGGAGCCCGCCAGACGCGGGTTGGTCGAAGCAGCGGCGCGTGCCGCTGCCGCCGCTGAGAACGCAGAGCAAACACTCACGATGACCGGCGTCGCGGTCCTCGGAGTTCTATTGCTCGTGTCCGTGCTGCTCGTGGTCAGCATCAGCCTGCCCGTGCGTCGCCTGACGGCCGCCACCCGATTGCAGGCCACCGGTAATCGCGCAGCACGCGCCCGCCGTGGCGGATCGGCCGAGGTCGATGCCCTGGCCGCATCCTTCAACACCATGGCGGATCAGATCTCGCGCGCCGAATCAGAGCTTCGCGCGCATCAGGCTGAACTCGAGCGGCACGTCGCCGAACGCACGCATCAGCTGCATCACCTCGCTCACCACGACCCGTTGACGCAGTTGCCGAACCGGCGACAGCTCTCGGCCCGTCTGGGCGGGGCGCTGGCCCGCGCGAGCGCCACGGGACAGCGCCTGGGACTGCTCTTCGTGGATATCGACAATTTCAAGTCGATCAACGATACGCTCGGACACAATTTCGGCGACCGGGTACTGCAAGGCATCGCCGAGCGATTGCGCGCCGCCGCCGACGGCCGGGCGCTGCTCGCGCGGCTCGGCGGCGACGAGTTCACGATGCTGATCGAGGACGTCAAGTCGGTCGAGGAAGTGGAGCAGCGGGCCGCGGAAATCGTGGCGACGCTGCAGCAGCCGTTGACCGTTGATGGGCGACTGCTGGCAACCAGCGCCAGCGTCGGCGCAAGTCTGTTTCCGGATCATGCCGACGACGCCGAACAGTTGTTGCGCGCCGCGGACGTGGCGCTGTTCCGTGCCAAGGAACTGGGTCGTAACCGCTTCGCCCTCTACAAGCCTGCGCTCTACGACGCCGCCGCCCAGCGTTTCCGTCTGGAGCAGTCGCTGCGCCGCGCCGTCGAGGCCGGCGATCTGATGCTGATGTTCCAGCCGCAGATCGCGCTGCATACGTTCGAAGTCATGGGACTGGAGGCGCTGCTGCGCTGGCGCAAGCCCGACGGCCGCATTGCCACCGCCACCGAGTTCATCCATATCGCCGAGAAGACGGGGCTGATCCACGAACTCACCGACTGGGTGTTGCGTTCGGCCACCTCGACTGTGGCCGCGTGGCGGGCCCAGGGCTGGCACCGCGCCGCCGTATCCATCAATGTGTCGCCGCCACAGTTCTTCGAAAGCGATTTCGTGGAGCACATCCAGCGGGCGCTGGAAGTGACGGGGTTGCCCGCCAGTGCGCTCGAACTGGAGCTGACGGAGACCGTATTCCAGACCGGTCCGACGACCGTGGATTCACTGCGCCGCCTGCGCGAACTCGGCGTCTCCATTGCGCTCGACGATTTCGGTATCGGCTATTCGTCCCTGACCTCGCTCGAGCAGTTACCCATCACCAGCGTGAAGCTCGACCGGATGCTGGTGGAAGGCGTCGACTCGAATCCACGCTCGGCGGCGATCGTCCGCTCGATCGTGGCCCTGTGTCATGGGCTGGGACTTCAGGTCATCGCGGAAGGCGTCGAGCGGGCCGCGCAGCTGGAGTTCCTCTCACACTGTGGACCAGTGGGCGTGCAGGGTTACCTGCTCGCGTACCCGGTGGAGACCCACGAGGCCCAGCGCGAATCCGTCGCCGCTGCCAATCGCGCGCGCACCATTCTCGAGACCACCGCCAGGACCGCCGCGGCGGACCCGGCAAGCGGTCCGCTCGTGTTCGTCGGCACGACCAATCGGCGCAAGGGTACTTAGCCGCCGACGCGCTTCCTCAGCTCTTCGAACTCCGCACGTAGGGTCCGGACCTGCTCCTCCAGCGAGGCGAGGCGCTCGTCGTTGTGGGAAGCAGGAAACGACACTTCCGGCGACCGCGGTTCACGCAGCGCGTGGGGATCCTGGGAAGTGCCGGTTGCACGGCTGTCGCTATCGCGCGCTGCACCTGCGTCCAGCACAGGCCCGGTAAACAGCTGCGCGTAACGGGACTCCCGTCTGCCGGGCTCGCGCGCCAGCCGCGCCACGAAGGGCCCATCCGGTCGGTCCATCAAGCGGGTCAGCGTGGCTTCGGTCTCGGACACCTCGCTGAAGGGTGCCATCCGACTGGCCCGGCCACGCAGCTCGCCTGGTGTCTGTGGTCCGCGCAGCAGCAGCTCGCACACAACGGCCAACTCCTGCGGATCGAGCTTCAGGCTGCCGAACTCGGTGTTGCAGAAGCGATGCTGGTACTTGGGCACGCGGCTGCCGAATCCCGATTTCTCCACCACGAAGTGCTTGCGGGCGAGTCCGTCCACCACCTGGCGCACGGTCGGCTCGTCCAGATCCAGCACCGGGTCGCGATTGCTCTTCTGGTTGCACGCGTTGACCAACGCGTTGAGTGAGAGAGGGTACTGATCAGGTGTGGTGATCTGCTTCTCGATCAGGCAGCCGATCACCCGCGCTTCGATTGCCGTCAGTTCGATTTTCACTGGCGCTCCCGCAGCCACGCATCGCGTGCCGCCACACCCAGGTCCGGATGATCCGTGAAGAATCCATCCAGGCCCGCATCCAGGAACCGGAACAACTCGGCCCGCAGATGACCCAGTTCGGCGCCGGAGCGATCCTCGCGCGGCAGGTACTGATTTTCCGCGCGGAACGTCCAGGCATGCACACGCAGATTCTGCGCATGTGCATCCGTTATCAGAGAGGTCGCGGGCCCTGAGCCGTCCTGCGGATCACGGGTCAGGATCATCAGCTTGTACGGGCCGATGGCGTCCGCGTAGGTAGCGATCTCCTTCAGCCCCGCCGGCGTTACCATATCCGCGTAAGTCCGCTTGTCGCCCCGCATCACGAAGTCATAGGGGGCCCCCTCGGGTTCAATGAGCTGAACGATGGGCAGCCGGGTCATCTGGCGCATCGCTTTCAGGTTCGAGACCTCGAAACACTGGATGTGCGCACCGCCGTCGGGCCCCTGGTACCCGTAACGGTGCAGCGTGCCGACGAGTTTCTCTTCCATGGCCAGTCCAAGACCCGCGAAGTAGCTCGGATGCTTGGTCTCCGGGTAGATGCCGATGCGCGCGGGCGGCGGCAGACCGCGCTGGCGCGCCGCCGCCTCGCGCTGCCGCTGAACGCCCGCCAGCAGTTCGAGGATCTCCTCGAGCGTGGGCACTTCGAACTGGCCATTGAAGCGGGTGTTGCCAGGCCGCACGTCCGGTATGCGCTCGCGCGCGCGCAGCGTCTTCAGCTCCGCAAGCGTGAAGTCCTCCGTAAACCAGCCGGTCATGGATACGCCGTCGATGATTCGAGTCGCCCGCCGATTCGCGAATTCCACGTGCTCGGCGACGTCGGTGGTGCCACCGATCTCATTCTCATGGCGTGCAACGAGCACACCGTCCTTGGTCATGACCAGGTCAGGCTCGACGTAATCCGCCCCCGCCTGCATCGCTATGAAATAGGAGGTCAGGGTGTGTTCAGGCACATAACCGCAGGCGCCGCGATGGCCGATGACCAGGGGTCTAGCAGCGAGGGTACGCGTGGACATGTAGCGTGGCTTCGTGATGGGTGACACCGGGCATCCGGCGGGCGCTATTCCAGCACCCCGGCGACATTCCGGCAACGAGTGGGCACGGGTCTTGCTAGACTGTCCGCGTGCTCACGGAACAAGACATCTATCTCTTCCGCGAAGGCACGCATTACCGCTCGTACGAGAAGCTCGGCGCCCACCCTACCTCCCCCGCATTACCTTCGGAGCAGGGCACCAGCTTCGCCGTCTGGGCCCCGAATGCGGCGTCCGTGTCCGTGGTGGGCGACTTCAATGGCTGGAACCCTCAGTCCCACCGGCTCGAACTCCGTGGTGATTCTTCCGGCATCTGGTCGGGATTCATCAGTGGTGTGCGCCCGGGCGCGCTATACAAGTACCACATCGTCTCCCGCAACTCGGGCTACACGGTCGACAAGAGCGATCCATTCGCCTTTCGCTGTGAGGTGCCGCCACGTACCGCCTCGGTCGTCTGGGATCTCTCCTATGAATGGGGAGATGACGAGTGGATGCGCAACCGTGCGCAACGCAATGCGCTGGATTCACCGCAGGCGGTGTACGAGCTGCATCTGGGTTCCTGGCGACGCGTGCCGGAGGAACATAACCGCTCGCTGAGTTATCGCGAACTGGCGCATGCAGTGAGCGACTACGTGATCGACATGGGCTTCACGCACGTGGAGCTGCTGCCCGTGACGGAGCATCCGTTCTACGGTTCATGGGGATACCAGGTCACCGGCTACTTCGCCCCGACCTCGCGCTACGGCACCCCGCAGGACTTCATGTACTTCGTGGACTACCTGCACCGCCGGGGCATCGGCGTCATCCTCGACTGGGTGCCCTCGCACTTCCCCTCGGACGAGCACGGCCTGGCCTACTTCGACGGTACTCATTTATATGAGCATGCCGACCCGCGGCAGGGCTACCACCCGGAATGGAACAGCTCCATCTTCAACTATGGGCGCGCGGAGGTGCGCGACTTCCTGGGCAGCAGCGCGCTGTTCTGGCTGGAGAAATACCATATCGACGGCCTGCGGGTGGATGCCGTCGCCTCGATGCTCTACCTCGACTACGGCCGCAAGGCCGGCGAGTGGGTACCCAACGCCTTCGGCGGACACGAGAACCTGGATGCCGTCGAGTTCCTCAAGCAGCTCAATCTGGCCGTGTACCGGGATCACCCGCACACCCAGACCATCGCCGAGGAGTCCACCGCCTGGGCCATGGTGTCCCGGCCCACGTATCTGGGGGGACTGGGGTTCGGCGAGAAGTGGAACATGGGCTGGATGCACGACACCCTGAAGTACTTCCAGACCGACCCGATGTTCCGCAAGTACCGGCACAACTCGCTGACGTTCAGCATCTGGTACGCGTTCACCGAGAACTTCGTCCTGCCGATCTCGCACGACGAGGTGGTGCACGGCAAGGGTTCGTTGCTCGGCAAGATGAGCGGGGATGAGTGGCAGCGCTTCGCCAACCTGCGCCTGCTGCTCGGCTACATGTGGACCCATCCCGGCAAGAAGCTGTTGTTCATGGGTTGTGAGTTCGGTCAGGTCCGCGAATGGACACATGACAGCAGTCTCGAGTGGCACGTCCTGCAGTATCCGCAACACTCCGGCGTGCAGCACTGGCTGCGCGATCTCAACCGCTTCTATCGCGAGACTCCGTCGCTCTACGAGCAGGACTTTTCCCCGGACGGCTTCCAATGGATCGACTGCAATGACGCGGATGCCAGCGTGTTGGTTTACCTGCGCAAGGGCCGGCGTCCGCAGGATGTGACTCTGGTGGCCTGCAACTTCACTCCCATACCGCGGGAGAACTATCAGGTCGGCGTTCCACGCGGCGGCATCTGGCGTGAACGTCTCAACAGCGACGCGCGTGATTACTGGGGCAGCGGAATGGGTAACTTCGGCGCGATCGACGCTGCCATCACATGGCCACCATCACTCCCTGAGCTTGCGCCTGCCTCCCCTGGCGGTGCTGGTGCTCACGCCGGATTGAGACTCCGCGAGCGGGTCGTGGCGACAAAGGTCCGCGCCGTCGTGGAAAACATCGCCCCGCAGGTGGATTGCGGGCGGTTCCCCATCAAGCGTACGGTCGGCGAGGACGTGGTCGTGGAGGCCGACGTCTTTGCGGACGGCCACGACTGCGTGGCGGCCTCTCTTTTATATAGAGAATGCCGGGTACCCAGGGAATCCCACGCGGCCGAGGGCCCCAGCGATGCCCAGGGGCGCGGCGAGGCTCAGAGGCGCGGCGAGGCCCAGGTCGGCGAACGTGGTTGGATCGAGTCTCCCATGAGGGAGATCGGCAACGACCGCTGGCGCGGCACCTTCACCGTCGAACATCCTGGCGCCTTTGAATACACGGTGGCGGCCTGGGTCGATCACGTCGGATCCTGGCGACGAGGTCTGCTGAAGAAGCACGAAGCCGGCCACAACGTGGATCTGGATCTGCGTCAGGGAGTAAACCTCGTGCGGGACGCTGCGAGTCGGGCCAACGGAGCCGACGCTGAGCGCTTGCGTGAGTGGGCCGCAGTGCTCGAAGGTGCAAAAGGGGCATCTGTATCGGAACGCGTCGAGGCTGCTCAGGATGAGGCACTCTGTACCGTCGCGCGCCACTATCCAGCCCCATCCATCATCGCGCAGAGCGATCCGCCGCTGGGCGTTTGGGTCGATCGCGAGCGTGCCCGCTTCTCCACCTGGTACGAGATGTTCCCGCGCTCGGCAGCACCCGAAGCCGGCCGGCATGGCACGTTCGCGGACGTGGAACGGCTGCTGCCCTATGTCGCTTCAATGGGCTTCGACGTGTTGTACCTGCCGCCGATCCATCCGATCGGACTCGCGCAGCGCAAGGGGCCCGACAACACACCCTCGCGCAGTCCGCGAGACCCCGGCAGTCCCTGGGCGATCGGTGGCCAGGCCGGCGGTCACCGTGACATTCACCCACAACTGGGCACGCTCGAGGAGTTCAGACACCTGATCGCCTCGGCGGCCTCGCACGGAATCGAACTCGCGCTGGACCTGGCCTTTCAGGCCACACCCGATCATCCGTATGTGCGCGAACACCCCGACTGGTTTCTGCGCCGTCCCGATGGTTCCATCCAGTACGCCGAGAATCCGCCCAAGACCTACCAGGACATCTATCCGTTCCACTTCGAATCGGAGTCGGCGAACGAGCTGTGGTCGGAGCTGCAGTCCGTCGTCGAATACTGGATCTCGCAGGGCGTACGGATCTTCCGCGTGGACAATCCGCACACCAAACCATTCGCGTTCTGGGAAGCGCTCATCCAGGGCATCCGGGCCCGGCATCCGGACACGATCTTCCTGGCGGAGGCCTTCACGCGGCCCAAGGTGATGTACCGCCTGGCGAAGCTCGGCTTTTCGCAGTCCTACAACTACTTTCCGTGGCGCAACACCAAGCGCGAGCTGACCGATTACTTCGGTGAGCTCGCCGCTGCGCCCGTGAACGAGTTCTTCCGTGCCAATCTGTGGCCCAATACCCCGGACATCCTGCCCGAGTATCTGCAGTTCGGTGGTGACGGGGCCTTCCGGGTCCGGCTGGTGCTCGCGGCCACGCTGGGCGCGAGTTACGGCATCTACGGCCCGGCGTTCGAGCTGATGGAAGCCCGGCCGCGCGAGCCGGGCAGCGAGGAATACCAGGCCTCCGAGAAGTACCAGATCCGGCACTGGGAGCGGGCCGATCCGGCCAGCCTGCGCGAATTCATTGCCCGTGTGAATCGCATCCGGCGCGAGAATGCACCGTTGCAGAGCGACCGCGGCCTGCGTTTCCACGAAGTGGACAACGATCTGCTGATCGCCTACAGCAAGACGCGCGACAACGACAGCCTGCTGGTCGTCGTCAACCTCGATCCGCACCATGCCCAGTCGGGGTGGCTGCAGCTGGATCGGCAAGCGCTGGGCCTGCCCGCCACGGGAGCTTTCCAGGCCCACGACCTGCTCTCCGGCGCGCGCTTCCTCTGGCAGGGCCCGCGCCAGTACGTGGCTCTCGATCCGAAGCGCACGCCGGCACACCTGTTCCGCATCCGCCGCCGGGTGCGCTCCGAACGGGACTTCGACTACTTCCTGTAAGGGCGACCGACCGCAAGGGCCGCACCGGCCCGGAACGCCAGCCGGTGGTCGCCGGCCTGGCAGCGGCCCTGCTCGGCAGCGGCCCTGCTCGGCGGCGGCCCTGTCCTATGGTGGCCCTGCGCGGCAGCGGCCCTGTCCTGTGGCGGACCCTGCTCGGCGGCCGCCTTGTCCTGTGGCGACCCTGCGTGGCAGCGGCGCCAGGTTGGGCACGGACCTTGCTGTTACAGACCGATGCTGTGCAACTGCCTTGCGGCAGGTCATTGCATGGCCGGAAAAGCCCGATGAATGCACAGCCCGACCCGCCGTCCTCCGCCGATCCTCTCTGGTACAAGGATGCCGTCATCTATGAAGTACACGTACGCGCGTTCTTCGACAGCAACGACGATGGTGTCGGCGATTTCACGGGACTGACACGCAAACTCGATTACATTCAGGACCTTGGTGTCAACACGATCTGGCTGCTGCCCTTCTACCCCTCGCCGGGCAAGGACGACGGCTACGACATCGCGGATTATCACAACATTCACCCGCAGTACGGCACGCGCGGCGATTTCCGGTTGTTCGTCAAGGAAGCGCACCGGCGCGGACTGAGAGTCATCACCGAGCTCGTCATCAATCACACCTCGGACGCCCATCCCTGGTTTCAGGCGGCGCGCCGCGCACCACCGGGATCACGCAAGCGCAACTACTATGTCTGGAGCGACACGCCGGACAAGTACGCCGGCACGCGTGTCATCTTCAGCGACACCGAGACGTCGAACTGGGCGCTCGATCCCGTGGCCCGGACCTACTACTGGCACCGTTTCTTCAGCCACCAGCCTGACCTGAACTTCGACAACCCGCACGTGCTGCAGGCGGTGATCCACATCATGGAGTACTGGCTGGACCAGGGCGTGGATGGTCTGCGGCTCGACGCCATCCCCTATCTGCTCGAACGCGAGGGCACCAGCAACGAGAACCTGCGCGAGACCCACGAGGTGGTCAAACGGATCCGCAAGGTGATCGACGAACGCTATGCGGATCGCATGCTGCTCGCCGAAGCCAACCAGTGGCCGGAGGACGTGCGCGACTATTTTGGCGACGGTGACGAGTGCCACATGGCGTATCACTTCCCGCTGATGCCGCGCATGTACATGGCGATCGCACAGGAAGACCGCCATCCCATGGTCGAGATCATGGAGCAGACACCGGATATTCCGGACAGCTGCCAGTGGGCCATCTTCCTGCGCAACCATGACGAGCTCACCCTGGAGATGGTGACCAGTCGCGAGCGCGACTACATGTACAGGATGTACGCCGCGGACCCGCGGGCGCGCCTGAACCTCGGCATCCGCCGCAGGCTGGCGCCACTCATGGAGAACGATCCGGAGCGCATCAAGCTGATGAACAGCCTGCTGCTGTCGATGCCCGGTTCGCCCATCATCTATTACGGCGACGAGATCGGCATGGGGGACAACTTCTTCCTTGGCGACCGCAACGGTGTGCGCACACCGATGCAGTGGAGTCCCGATCGCAACGCCGGATTCTCACGCGCCGATCCACAACAGCTCTATCTGCCGCCCATCATGGATCCGGTCTATGGCTACGAGGCGGTCAACGTCGAAGCCCAGACCCGCGATCGCTCATCGCTGCTGAACTGGATGAAACGCATGCTGCAGGTCCGCAAGGGCTCGCAGGCCTTCGGCCGCGGCACGCTGCGCTTCATCCGGCCCGGCAACCGCAAGGTGCTGGTCTACCTGCGCGAATACGGCCCGGACACGATCCTGTGCGTGTGCAACCTGGCCCGCTCGGCGCAGCCGGTGGAAGTCGGTCTCGCGGACTTCAAGGGCGCCGTGCCGATCGAACTCCTCGGGCGTACACCCTTCCCGCCGATAGGCGATGTGCCCTACCTGCTGACATTGCCAGGGTACGGGTTCTACTGGTTCCGGCTCAGTCGCGCCGAACAGCCGCCCGCGTGGCACGACGAACGCCTGCCGCGGGATGACTTGCCCGTGCTGGTGCTGTTCGATGGCTGGACCAGCTTCTTCCCGGAGAGGGTCGCCAACTGGCGCGCGGGACTGGCGACGCGGTTGCGTCAGCAGCTCGAATCGCGCCTCGTCCCCGCGTTCATCGCGACGCAGCGCTGGTATGCCGGCAAAGGCTCTCCGATCGAGCGCGCGTGTCTGGGCGACAACGGCGAATGGGACACCCCGCACGGCCGCTGGCTGGCTGGAGTGTTCGAGGTCCAGGCAAAGGGTCAGACCGAACTCTACTTCCTGCCGTTCGCCATCGCCTACGAGGATACGGAGGAGACTCGCTGGCAAAGGCTGCAGCCGGGCGCGATCGCGCGTGTCCGCCGACAGGCCACCGTCGGAGTGCTGGCGGATGCCACCGCTGATGAGAACTTCTGTCGGGCCGTGGTGGAAGGTATCGGCGCGCAGGCCGAGATCCGCACCGAACGGGGCCTGGTGAGGCTGACTCCGAGTAGTTGCTATGCGCAGTTGCGCGGGGATCCGGGAACGCCGCTCGCGGTCAGTCCGGCCACCGGCCAGGGCAGCAATACCACCGTCCGGGTCGGTGAACATTTCTTTCTCAAGTTCTACCGGCGACTGCAGTCGGGAATCAATCCCGAACTCGAGGTGGGTCGCTACCTCACCGAAGTCGTGCGCTTTCCCAACATCGTGCCCGTGGCCGGCGCGGCCGAGTACCAGGACGACCAGGGCAAGCCCGTCACGCTCGCCCTGCTGCAGGCGTTCGTCATGAATCAGGGTGACGGGTGGGATTACACCGTCAACTATCTCGCGCGCTTCCTGGAAGAACGCCGCACGGCCACCACGTTGCCGGAGGATGTTCACGGGTTGTACCTGGAGCTGATGAAGACCCTGGCGACTCGCACTGCGGAGTTGCATCGGGCTCTGGCAACGCCGACAGCCGATGCGGTGTTCGCGCCGGAACCGATCCGGGAGGAAGATCTGGCGGCCTGGCGCGTGAACACGGCACAGCAGGCGCAGCAGACCCTGGATCTGCTGGCACAGCGCCTGGCCGAACTGCCGCCCGCCGTGGCGGCGGACGCCGAATCGCTGCTCGCCCGGCGCGAGGTGCTGCGGCGGCGAATCGAATCGGCCGTGCCCACTGTGCCGCAGGGACTGAAGATCCGCTGCCACGGCGACTATCACCTGGGCCAGGTCCTGCTCCGGCGCAACGATTTCATCATCGTCGATTTCGAGGGTGAGCCGGCCCGGCCGCTGGCCGAGCGCCGTTGCAAGCATTCGCCCTTACGCGACCTCGCCGGGATGCTGCGCTCTTTCACCTATGCCGCGCGGGCCGCCCTGCAGCGCGGCACCGCGCAGACCGGCGATGACACCGCCCGCTTCGAGTCGCTGCTCGAACGCTGGGAGAGCGAGGTCCGGCGCACGTTTCTTGCGAGTTACGACGGCATTGCCCGCGCGGCGGGTCTGTACCGCTCGCTGCAGGAGGTCCGGCCGCTGCTGGCTCTGTTCGAGATCGAAAAGGCGCTGTACGAGGTGCGCTATGAGCTCGGCAACCGCCCGGACTGGGCCGGCATCCCGCTGCGCAGCCTCATTGCCTTCACCTGAAGCAGGAGCACTGACTCATGGATCAGCAGATCAGTCCCGTCAGAACGGTGGGCCACACCGAGCAACGCCCGATCAGCGCGGTCTGGCCGGGGCAACCCTATCCGCGCGGCGCCACCTGGGATGGCGAAGGCGTCAATTTTTCAATGTTCTCGGCGCACGCCGAGCGTGTGGAACTGTGCGTGTTCGACGCTGCGGGTCGTCACGAATTGCAGCGGATCACGCTGCGCGAACGGACCGATGAGATCTGGCATGCCTACCTGCCGGAGGCCCGCCCGGGACTGCTGTACGGGTACCGGGTACACGGCCCGTACGAGCCGGAAAAGGGTCATCGCTTCAACCCTCACAAGCTGCTGATCGAACCCTACGCGAAGACACTGCACGGCACCCTGAACTGGAGTGATGCGCACTTCGGCTACCGGCTGGGCCATTCTCGGGCCGACCTGTCCTTCGACAAACGCGACAGTGCCGCCGGCACTCCCAAGTGCCGCGTCATCGATCCGGCGTTCACGTGGGGGGATGACCGGCCGCCGCGCGTACCCTGGCATGACACGGTCATTTACGAAGCGCACGTGCGCGGCATGACGATGCGGCACCCGGAGGTTCCGCCGCATCTGCGCGGAACCTATGCGGGACTTGCGACCGCGCCCGTCATCGAACATCTGCTGCGACTGGGAGTCACCACCCTCGAGCTGATGCCCGTGCATGCGTTCGTCGATGACCGGCATCTGCTCGACAAGGGATTGCGCAACTACTGGGGATACAACACGATCGGATTCCTCGCACCCGACATGCGCTACTCCGCGACCGGTCGTGTCAGCGAGTTCAAGACGATGGTGAAGGCGCTGCACTCGGCGGGCATCGAGGTGATCCTCGATGTGGTCTACAACCACACTGCGGAAGGCAACCAGCTCGGTCCGACTCTGTCGTTCCGTGGCATCGACAACGCCTGTTACTACCGGTTGCTGCCCGAAGAGCCACGCTATTACATGGACTTCACGGGCACCGGCAACACGCTGAACCTGCAGCATCCGCGCGTGCTGCAGCTGATCATGGACAGCCTGCGCTACTGGGTGCTGGAGATGCACGTTGACGGCTTCCGCTTCGACCTCGCCTCGGCGCTGGCCCGCGAGCTGTACGACGTCGACCGGCTCGGGTCGTTCTTCGACACCATCGGCCAGGACCCGGTGCTGTCGCAGGTCAAACTCATCGCCGAGCCCTGGGACATCGGCAGTGGCGGCTACCAGGTCGGCAATTTCCCGCCGGGCTGGAACGAGTGGAACGACAAGTATCGCGACACGATGCGCGCCTACTGGAAGGGTGACGGCGGCCTGATTGGCGACTTCGCGCGCCGCCTCACCGGCTCCGCCGACCTGTACGAAGCCAGCGGCCGCAAGCCGCATGCCAGCGTCAACTTCATCACCGCGCACGATGGCTTCACGCTGCAGGATCTCGTCAGCTACAACGACAAGCACAACGAGGCCAACGGCGAGGAGGGACGCGACGGCAACAATGACAACCGCTCCTGGAACTGCGGCGCGGAGGGAGCGAGCGCAGATCCGGCCATTCTCGAGCTGCGCACGCGCCAGAAGCGCAACCTGATCGCGACCCTGCTGCTGTCGCAGGGCGTACCGATGATCCTGTCGGGCGATGAACTCGGGCGCAGCCAGCAGGGCAACAACAATGCCTACTGCCAGGACAATGAGCTGTCCTGGCTGAACTGGGAGCTCGATGCCGGGCAGGAGAGCTTCCTCGGCTTCGTCGCCCACCTGATTGCCTTCCGCCGCCGTCACGCCGTGTTCAGCCGGCGCCGCTTCCTGCAGGCCGCGGCCAATGCCGAGGGTGTCAGGGAGATCGCGTGGCTGACTCCCGAGGGCGGCGAAATGACCGCCACGCAGTGGGATCAGCACTTCGCGCGCTGTCTGGGCATCTACCTGTCCGGCAGTGCCATCGAACGCCGCGACCGCCGCGGCCGGCCGGTTGCGGACAACAATTTCCTGCTGCTGTTCAACGCCCACCATGAGGAGATTGCGTTCACGCTGCCGGCCTTTCTCACGGCTCGTTCCTGGTGGTCCGTGCTGGATACGGCCTCGCCGGAAGAGCCTTTCGAGCAGAAGCGACACGAGGCCGGCTCCACGTACCCTCTCCAGGGTCGCTCCCTGGCGCTGTTGCGGGAGACGGCCTACCGGTGAGCAGACACCGACACGAGATGCCCTTCGGCGCCCAGCTGATCGGCCATGACGCGGTTCGCTTTCGCCTGTGGGCGCCGGCAGCCCGACAGGTTGAACTCGTCCTGCCCGATGTTGCCGGCGACGCACCCGTACTGCCTTTGCAACGCCTCTCGGCAGGTTGGTTCGAACTGGTCACGGATCTGGCGCGTGCGGGATCGCTCTATCTATATCGGATCGACGGCGCGCGCGATGTGCCCGATCCGGCTTCGCGCCGTAATCCTCGGGACGTGCACGGCCCCAGCGAGGTCGTCGATCCTCTTGGCTTCGAGTGGAATGACGAGGCCTGGCGCGGCCGGCCCTGGCACGAGGCCGTGATCTATGAGCTGCACATCGGTGCGTTCAGCGCGGAAGGCGACTTCGGCGGCGTCGAGCGTAAGCTCGATCACCTCGCGCAGCTCGGCGTCACGGTCATCGAGCTCATGCCGATTGCCGATTTTCCCGGGCAGCGCGGCTGGGGTTACGACGGGGTGCTGCCGTTTGCGCCCGAGTCCAGCTACGGCACGCCCGAGCAACTGAAAGTGCTGATCGCCGCGGCGCATCGGCGCCGGATGTCGGTCGTGCTGGACGTTGTCTACAACCACTTCGGCCCTGAGGGCAACTACTTAGGCGTCTACGCACCCCAGTTCTTTACCGAGCGTCACCACACTCCCTGGGGCGCGGCACTGAACTTCGACGGCGACGGCAGCCGAACGGTCCGCGATTTCTTCATCCACAACGCGCTCTACTGGCTGGAGGAATACCGTTTCGATGGCCTGCGTCTGGACGCCGTGCACGCGATCGCCGATGACAGCCAGGTCCATATCCTCACAGAGATTGCCGCCTCGGTCCGCACCCGCATCCAGGGTAAGCGTCGCATCCACCTCATCCTCGAGAATGGCGCCAACCAGGCGCGCTTCCTGGGCCCACCGGGCGAGAGCAACACGTTCGATGCCCAGTGGAACGATGACGTCCATCATTGCGTGCACACGATTCTCACCGGTGAGCATGACGGCTACTACTCGGACTATCGCGAACTCCCGCACGCCCGACTCTGCCGCGGCCTGGCGGAGGGTTTCGTGTACCAGGGCGAGTTTTCCGCGCACGAGGGCGCCGCGCGGGGTGAGCCCAGTACCCACCTGCCCGTTACTGCGTTCGTCAACTTCCTGCAGAACCACGATCAGATCGGCAACCGGGTGCTCGGTGAACGTCTCGGACAGCTCGTGCATGACGAGCGGGCCTTGCGTGCGGCTGCGGCCCTCGTGCTGCTGGCACCGTCGCCGCCGCTGCTTTTCATGGGAGAGGAATGGAACGCGAGTCAGCCCTTCCCCTATTTCTGTGACTTCGAGCCCGGACTCGCCGAACGGGTGAGGGCCGGACGGCGTGAGGAGTTCGCGCGCTTCGAGCGCTTCCGCGAGCCCGGCGCCGCGGACCGGATTCCGGATCCCACGCAGGCCCGCACCTTCGCCTCCGCCCGGCTCGACTGGAGCGAAACGGATGCGCTCCATCACCGCGACTGGCTGGACTACTACCGTCGGCTGCTGGCCGTGCGGCATCGGGAGATCATTCCCCGCATCCCGGATATCGGCCGCGGCCGCTGCCTGAAGCTCGCGGCCAACGGCTCGTTCGCCGTCGACTGGGCCCTGCGGGATGGATCCCTGCTGCATCTGTTGGCCAACCTCGCCGACCATCCCGTGCCCTTCGTCGGCCGGGCGGCCGGGCGCATGGTGTTCTCGACCCACCCCAACATCCGGGCGGCCAGCTCGCGCAATGAGTTGGCGCCGTGGAGCGTGACCTGGCTGCTCGAGCGCAGCGGTGGCGTTTCGTGAGTCCGTGATGCCGCCGGGCGGATCCGGGGCGCGTACTGCGCCAGTTGCATCGAGTGGGGGCCTTGCACCTGGGGCATCCGGCGCCGTCATACCGCGGGCGACCTACCGCATCCAGCTGAACAGGACGTTCACGTTCCGCGATGCCACCGCGATCGTGCCGTACCTGGCTGCTCTGGGCATCAGCCACGTCTATTGCTCGCCCTACTTCAAGGCGCGTGCCGGCAGCCTGCATGGCTACGACGTGGTGGACCACAACTCCTTCAATCCGGAGATCGGAACCGAGTCGGACTTCGAACAGTTCGTGAGCACACTGCGCGCGCACGGAATGGGGCACGTGCTCGATCTGGTCCCCAACCACGTCGGCATCATGGGGTCCGACAACCAGTGGTGGATGGATGTACTCGAGAACGGCGAGGCGTCAGCCTATGCGGACCACTTCGACATTGAATGGCACCCGGCGAACCCCGCACTGTCCGGCCGCGTTCTGATTCCGGTACTGGCGGATCCCTACGGGATCGCGCTCGAGCGCGGCGAACTGCAACTGAAGTTCGAGCGCGACACCGGCAGCCTCGCGGTGTTCTATCACGAGCACCGTCTGCCGCTGGATCCGGCGACCTATCCCCGGGTGCTGTATCGCGTGCCGCCGAACTCGCACGACGGGCAGCTGGCCGCGCTCAGTGCGGCCTTCGCCGCCCTCCCCGACCGAAGGACGAAGACGCCGTTGGATATCCTCAGGCGGCGCGCGGCCATCACCCGGCTCAAAGGTGAGATGTCCACCCTCTGCGTTGTCGATCCGCAGGTCTGCCACAGTATCGATACGGCCGTGGCCGGGTTCGCGGGCCGCCCCGATGATGCCGCCAGCTTCGATGCCCTGCACGACCTGCTGGAGGAACAGGCCTACCGCCTGGCAAGCTGGCGAGTCGCATCGGATGACATCAACTATCGGCGCTTCTTCGACGTCAACGACCTTGCCGGTCTGCGCGTGGAGCACCCCGCCGTATTCGAATCGACACACCGGCTGCTGCTGCAGCTCGTTGCGGCCGGCAAGATCGACGGACTGAGGATCGATCACCCGGATGGCCTGCGCGATCCGGCCGAATACTTCCGGCGCCTGCAGGCGCGCGTGGCCGAGGTGCGCGCGGCGGGGGCCGGGACCAACGTGGGGGCCGGCTCGGAGGTTGGGGCCGAGGCCGAGGCCGAGGCCGGGGCCGGGGCCGGGGCCGGGGCGCTGCCCATCTACCTGGTCGCGGAAAAGATCACCGCCTCATTCGAGCATTTGCCGGCGGATTGGGCGGTACATGGCGAAACCGGTTATCGCTTCGCCAATGTCCTGAACCGGATGCTCGTAGACGGCGCGACGCGGGCGCGCATGGATCGCGTTTACCAATCGTTCGTGGGCCGGTCGATGGAGTGGTCCACGGTGGCTTACGAGGCGCAGCACATGATCCTGCGACGCTCGCTGGCCTCGGAGCTGGGTACGATAACGACTCAGCTGACGCGCATCGCCCAGGCGGATCGGCGCACGCGCGACTTCACGTACAACAGCCTGCGGCAGGCGCTCGCGGAAGTCATTGCCTGCTTTCCGGTCTACAGGACATACGTGGCCGAGCAGGTCTCTGAAGCGGACCGACGCTACATCGACTGGGCGGTGGCTGCCGCGCGCCGCCGGCGATCCGCCGCGGAGTCGCCGGTCCTCGACTTCGTGAGAGCGGCGTTGCTGATGGAGCTGCCTGTGGGGAGCGACGCCCTGCGCCGGCAACTGCAACAGTTCGCGATGAAGTTCCAGCAGGTGACAGCTCCTGTCACGGCCAAGGGTGTCGAGGACACATCGCTCTACCGTTTCAACAGGCTGATCTCCCTGAACGAGGTAGGCGGTGAACCAGATGCCTACGGCATCAGCGTACGCGGGTACCACGCCGACTCCCTGCACCGTGCGCGCTCTTGGCCACACGAGATGCTCGCGACGTCGACGCATGACACCAAACGCTCGGAGGATGTCCGGGCACGGATCAATGTCCTGTCCGAGATGACCCAGATCTGGCGGAAAACCATCGAGCGCTGGAGCCGGATTAACCGCTCGCGCAAGCGCGAGGTGGAGGGCATACCCGCTCCCGACCCCAACGACGAATATCTTCTGTATCAGACCCTGGTGGGCACCTGGCCGCTCGGGAGCACGGATGCTGCGGTGCTGACCGAATACCGCGAGCGCATCGAAGCCTATATGGTGAAGGCCGTCCGCGAGGCGAAGAACCGCTCTAGTTGGGCCAGCGTCAACGCGGAATACGAAGACGCGTTGCTACAGTTCATCCGGCTCGCCCTCGAGCCCCGCGACGGGAACCTGTTCCTGGCGGACGTCACCGCCTTGCAGTCAAGGTTGAGCCGCTACGGCTTGTTGAATGGTATGTCACAGACGCTTTGCAAACTGACCGCACCGGGAGTCCCCGACATCTATCAGGGTAACGAGCTGTGGGACTTCTCTCTGGTGGACCCGGACAACCGCCGCCCGGTGGACTACGGGATGCGCCGCGAGCTGCTGGCCGGGATGCGGGCGGATACCCCTTCACTGGGCGGTATGCTGGAATCGCTCCACGACGGCCGGGCGAAGCTGTTTATCACCTGGAGGACACTGCAGTTCCGGCGCGAGCGCGAGGCTCTGTTCCGCCTCGGTGACTACCAGCCCCTGCGCGTGATCGGGGAACGCGCAGCGCATGTCTGCGCCTTCGCGCGCAGTCATGAAGGGGAACTGGCGGTCACCGTGGTCGGTCGGCTGTATTTGAGGCTACTCGGCGAGCAGTCGGACGCGCCCTCTGACGCGGCCCTGTGGGGTGAGACCATCGTCGAGTTGCCACGAGCCTGCGCACCTGGAGTGCAACTGCGGAACGTCCTGGACGGCACCGTACTGACTGCCGGCCGGCACGGTCCCCGGTCCAGTGTACGTCTCGGGGAGGTTCTGGCAGAGTTTCCGGTGGCGCTGTTGTCCCTGGATCGACCGGAGACGGCGCCAACTCATTCGCCACGTCACTGACAGAGGCGGGGTCGAGACCTGAAGGAGACTGCCGTGAACCCCACGAATCATCTGCGACGCCTGGCGCTCTTGCTGGCCCTTGCCGCAAGCCTCGCGGCCTGCTCGGGTATTCCGCGTCAGGATCGCGACCAACAGACGCTCGAGCGCTTCCTGCATTACGCCGGACCTCCGGTCGATCGGATCACCTGGCTGGGTCGTTACGATGGCTGGCAGGCGCTCGGGCAGTATCAGCTGGCCGTCTGGACCAACGTGAGCGATGCGTACCTGATCACCGTGTTCTCGCCTTGCGAGAATCTGCTGTTCGCGCAGCGGATCGCACTCACCTCGACGGGTCACACCGTCTACCAGAAGTTTGACAGCGTCGTGGTACACGGCTGGAAGTGCCAGATCGCCGAGATCAGGCCGGTGGACTACAAGCGCATGCTCCAGGACATGCGTGCCGAGCGCGAAGCACTCAAGGCCCAGAAGGCTCAGGAGGCCAAGCCCGATCAGCGATAGCCGCGCGCCTGCAACGTGAACAGGTGAGCGTAACGACCGTTCATCCGCATCAACTCCTCGTGGCTGCCGTACTCCACGATCCGGCCGCGATCGAGAACGGCTATGCGGTCCGCCATGCGCACGGTAGAGAAGCGATGCGAGATCAGGATCGTGATGCGGCCTTTGGCGAGCTGACGGAAGTGCTCGAACACTTCGGCTTCGGCCTGCGCATCCATGGCCGCCGTGGGCTCATCGAGCACCAGCACGTCGGCGCGGGTTCGCATGAAGGCGCGTGACAGGGCGATCTTCTGCCACTGGCCGCCGGAGAGTTCACGGCCATCGCGAAACCATTTGCCGAGCTGGGTGCGGTAGCCCGACGGCAGCGTCTCGATGAACTCGCTCGCCTGGCCCTTGCGCGCCGCTTCGCGCCAGCGCTCCTCGTCCTCGAAGAACTGCTCATCGCCCGCGCCGACGTTCTCCCCCACCAGCATCTGGTAGCGGGCGAAGTCCTGGAAGATCACACCGATGCGCTGGCGCAGGGCCGTCTCGTCCCATTCGGCCAGATCCTGGCCATCCAGCAGGATGCGACCGGAGGTGGGCGCGTAGAGCCGGGTGAGCAGCTTGATCAAAGTGGTCTTGCCGGAGCCGTTCTCACCCACCAGTGCCAGGCTCGCCCCCGGCTGCAGCTGCAGGGTGACGTGCTCGAGCGCAGCCTCCTGCGCCCCCGGATACGTGAAGCCGACATCCTCGAACTGGACGCCCTGCTCCGGATGCGGTCCGTGATGCACTCCATCGACCGGTTCGGGAATCGGGGTCTCGAGGTATTCGTAGAGGGTGGACAGGTACAGGTTGTCCTCGTACATGCCGCCGACCGCGGACAGCATCGCCGACACAGCGGACTGGCCCTGACGGAACAGCGCCAGATACATGGTCATCTGACCCAGAGAGATGGCGCCCCGGACCGTGCTCACGGCGATCCACGCGTAGGCACCATAGAGCGCCGAAGTCGCAACCAGTCCCAGACCGAATCCCCAGACATCGCGGCGGATGGTCAGGGCACGGTCTTCCTTGTAGAGCCTGCGGAAGATGTCTCGGTATCGATCCAGCAGGCGCGGACCCAGGCCGTAGAGCTTCACTTCCTTCGCATAGTCTTCGCGGCCGATCACCGTCTCCAGGTAGATCTGCATGCGCGTCTCGGGCGAACGCCAGCGAAACAGGCGGAAGGCGTCGCCGGAGAATTTGGCTTCGGCCACGAAAGCCGGCAGGCCCGCCAGCAGCAACACCGCGACGGCCCAGGGCGAGAAATGCACCAGCAGGGTGCCGTAACTCACCAGGGAGACGGCGTTCTGGACCAGGCCGAAAGTCCGCATGACCAGGCTCAGCGGCCGGCTCGAGGCTTCGCGGCGCGCCTGGGTCAGCTTGTCGTAGAACTCCGAATCCTCGAAGTGCCGCAGCTCGAGGGTCAGCGCTTTCTCGAGGATCATCACGTTGACGCGCTGCCCGAGCTGCGCACGCAGAAGGGACTGACACAGCGACAGACCGCGCTGAGCAGCCGCCACGGCGGCGACGAGCAGACCCTCCAGCACGACCAGCTCGATCACGCGCGAGGCATCGCCCCCGCCCGCGCGGATGGCGGTAACCACCGCGTCGACGATGAGTGACCCAATGTAGGCAACAGCCGCCGGCAGTACACCGGCGATCAGCGTGAGCAGTGCCAGCCCAACAGTCAGCGCACCGTTGGTGCTCCAGACCAGCTCCACCGCGCGGCGGCTGTAGCGAAACACTCCGAGGAAGCCCGGCCCCTGCGTACCGGGCCCCTGGGTGCCTGGTTCCTGCGCGCCGGAACCGGGCGCGGCGGATCCGCCGAGCCGACCGCCCGAAGTCCCTGTACGCGACCTGATTTCAGGATGCGGCGTGCGCGCCATCTCAACCGCGCGGTGGCGGTGTCGATCCCTGCTGTGGACTCAACCCCGTGATCAGACGCGAACCTCGCCGAAAAAACAGATAGCTGTAGATCCAGCCCAAGAGTACGGCCACCCGGTTGCGAAAGCCAATGAGCACCGTGACGTGCAGTGCCAGCCAGGCGAACCAGGCCAGCAGGCCGCCGAAGTGCACTTTCCCGAGCTCCACGACCGCGCGCGACTTGCCGATGGTAGCCATCGAGCCGAGATCCCGGTAGTGAAATCCCTCTGTCCGCGCGGCGTTCCTGCCAGTCAACCCTTCCTGGATCACGCGCGCCACGTACCGGCCCATCTGCAAGGCCCCCTGCGACACTCCGGGGACCTGCTTGCCCGTGGCCGAATCCACCAGATACGCCGCATCGCCGATGACGAACAGGTCGGGATGGCCCGGTACCGAGCAATCGGGCTGCACACGCACGCGTCCGCCCGGGCCAAGTTCGGCACCGAGCGTAGCGACGATGGGCGAGGCGCGGACACCGGCGGCCCAGATGACGTTGTAGCTATACAGTCGTTCACCACCGGCTTCGACGCCGTCGGGGAACACATCAGTGACCGGCTTGCCGAGACGTACCTCGACCTGAAGGTCGTGCAACTGGCGCAAGGCGCGCTCGGAAGAGTCCGGCGACAGGGCTGGCAGCAGTCGGGGCCCGGCCTCGATCAGAATGACTCGCGCCTTGCGCGTATCGGCGAGACGGAAGTCGCGTGGGATCACATCGACTGCCAGTTCCTTGATCGCCCCGGCCAGCTCCACTCCCGTGGGACCACCGCCGATGATGATGAACGACAGATGGGCAGCCTGCTGTACCGGATCGGATTCGAACTCGGCGATCTCGAACGACAGCAGCATGCGCGAGCGGATCAGCGTCGCGTCTTCCACTTCTTTCATGCCCGGCGCCAGGCGATGCCAGTCGGCGTGGCCGAAATAGTTATCCACCGCGCCCGGCGCCAGGATCAGATAGTCGTACGGTACCGGAGTGTCACCAGCGTAGACGCAGTGAGCCGACGGATCGATCCGAGTCACTTCGGCGAGCATGACCAGCGCGTTATGCTGCGTCCGCAGAATGCTGCGGATCGGCTGCGCGATGTCCGCCGGTGCCAAGGCGGCGGAAGCAACTTGGTAGAGCAGCGGCTGGAACAGGTGATAGTTGTTTCGATCGATCAACAGCACATCCACGTTCGCACGCCGAAGCGCTCTAGCCGCGAACAGTCCACCAAATCCGCAGCCGACGATGACAACGCGTGGTCGCGCGGGCGCTGGCAATGGAGGCTCCCGGTTCAGGTGGTCGATGCGCCGATTATGACCCAGAGGCGCAGGTCTCGATCCGGCGGCGAAGTGGGAGCGTTCACAAACGCGTCATCCCTGTTCCGCTTTGCGCACAATCGCGAGTCGCGCCACCCACGCCGATGGGCCGACCGCGGCTATCGCAGGTAGGTTGGGCATGTGCCCCGGTATGGAGACAGCCCTGACGGGGATTTTCGTCAGTGAGAGCGACGGACGGGCATGAGCATTTTTCCGTTGCGCACGGCGGCCGGGACCGGCGTAATATCGGGGTGAGTGAGAGACCCGGCCGCTGCGTGGGAGGCACACATCCGGCGGATTCTCACGAAAGGCATCGGGAATCGAGGCGAGGTCCCGGCTTTGTCCAAGAACGAAGAACGTTACCTGCTGCGGGCCCTCGAGTTCGAAAACGTCCTGCGCGCTTGCCTCTACCGTTACACACGCAACAGTTCAGATGTAGAGGAATTGTTGCAGGAAACCTACGCGCGGCTGCTGGTGGCAGCCGCGTCCGACGATCCGGAAGTCCGGTCCGTACGCGGCTTCGCTCTCACGGTAGCCCGCAACGTCGCATTCGATTGGCTGCGCCATCGGCAGGTCGTGCCCATCGAGCTGGTCGCCGACATCGAGGCGCTCGAGATCCTCGACGAGAACGAACAGGTCGAGGAGACCGTCAACCATCACCAGGAGCTTGCGATGCTGGTGAAGGCCATACAGGAGTTACCCGAGCGCTGCCGCCAGGTATTTACCTTGCGCAAGGTATACGGCTATTCGCAGAAGGAGATTGCCGCGCGCCTGGGTATCTCCGAGAACACCGTGGAGCAACATCTGACACGCGCGGCGCGTCTATGTGCACGAGCCCTCTTCGACCAGCCGATCCTGGCGGGCCCATCGCGACTGCTCGACCGTTTCCGTGGCCGCAAGAGGATGCATGTCCCGGGCCACTGATATCGCGGACACAGCCGCTCAATGGCTCGTCCGGCTCGAGGCCCAAACCTCGCCGGAGGTATGGGATGCGTTCCAGGCCTGGCTCGATCAGGACCCTCGCCACCAGGCCGCGTTCGTGCGCCTGCGCGTGGCCTGGAACCGGATCGACGTCCTGAAGAATCTGCGGCCCGCGGACGGCAACATCGATGCGGACCTGTTGTCCCGGGCGCAGGTGCGGCCCGCGACCCTGAGGGCGCAGGGGCTTCACCCGCTCAAGGGCAAGCCGCGCCGACGCAGCGAGACGGCCCCCATGCCGGAGCGGCGGCGCATTCTCCTCGCGGCGGCAGCCGTCACGGCGGTGGCAGTCGCGGGATGGCTCGGCACGCGTGAGTTCGGCTGGAAATCCTACGCGACGAGCGTCGGTGCCCACACCGATGTCGTCTTGCAGGACGGCAGCACGGTCCGACTCAATACCGATACCCGACTCCGGACGCGAATTTCCACCCACCGTCGCGAGATCGTCCTCGAACGGGGCGAAGCGCTGTTCAACGTGTCGCACGACGCACGCAGACCTTTCTACGTTACGGCAGCCTCCACTGTCGTGCGCGCAGTTGGAACGGAGTTCTCCGTCCGCATCCGCGACGCGGCGCATGTTGACGTTCTGGTAGCCGAAGGTCGGGTAGCATTGGGCTCGCGGGCCTCCACAGGCAGCCTCGACGAGGCGACACCTCTCGCCGCCGCACCGCAGCTTTCCGCGGGCAAAGCTGCCAGTGTCGAACCCGGCACAGTCGTGGTCATGGATGTCCCCTCCGCTGACATCCCCCGCCGCCTGGCCTGGACCGCCGGCCGGCTGGCGTTCCAAGGCGAGACGCTTTCGTTCGCGGTGCAGGAATTCAACCGCTACAACCGGCGACAGCTGGCGGTGACCGATCCCGCCCTCGGCCAGATCCAGGTGGGTGGCGTCTTCCGGGCCACCGACCCAGACAGTTTCGTGGACGCCCTGCGACATTCGTTCGGCATCCGCGCGCAGACACTCAGAAGCACCGGCGAGATTCGCCTCGTCGCCGAGGACCGTATTCCACCTCCGTAGCGGAATTCAGAGCACGGACGCCACCGCACAGGACAAAAGAGAATGGACTCTCTCAACCGACGCCCACGGACCGGGTTACTTCCCGCAGGCCTGATCGTAGTTGGACCAGCCGCCGCGGCGTGCGCGGCCACATCCGCATATGCGGCACCGGCGGCATACACAGCAGCAGCGGCATTTGCGACACTGGTGGAAAAAACCGTCGAATTTCACATTGCCGCGGGCGATGCGGTCTTCACCCTGAACGAATTCAGCCGGCAGTCGGGACTGCAGCTGCTGTTTGATTACAACGAAGTGCGAGGGCGGACGACGCGGGCGATCGATGGAGAATTCGAACCCGCAGCAGCCCTCAGGCGCATGCTGGCAGACACCGGACTGGTGTTCGATTTCGTGAATGAGCGCACTCTGACGATCACGCCCGCCGCGCGCGTCCGTTCCGGGCAGGCGGCGCCTCCTCAGATCGCACGTGGCGCACCCGTGAACCCCGCGATCCCCCCGGTGCAGGACAGCAAACCTGACAGATCCGGCAGCGCGGAACCGGCGATCGACGGCCGCAGCTCTTCGATCGAAGAGGTGCTCGTCACGGGCACTCATGTAACTGGCGGTTCACCGGTGGGCGAGCATGTCATCGTGCTCAACCGGGATGACATCGATTCGAGCGGCGCCGCGACGCTCCAGGACTTCATGCGCACGCTGCCGCAGACCTTCGGTGGTGGACCCACGGAGGATACCCACATCGGCGCGGAGGCGATGACCAATTCAGGGCTGGGCACGGGGGTCAATCTGCGTGGACTGGGCGCACGATCCACCCTGGTGCTGCTCGATGGCAGGCGACTGGCCCCGGGCGGCAGCGAAGCCGAGTTCGTGGACATCGAGAGCATCCCCCTGTCCGCGATCGAGCGCATCGACATCCTGCCCGACGGGGCGTCCGCGCTGTATGGATCGGATGCGGTGGGGGGCGTGGTCAATTACGTGATGCGCGATGGATTCACCGGGGCGGAGAGCACGGTCCGGGCAGGATCCGGAACCTCCG
>Ga0335069_10002718_pt1 | contig 27016 bp, 13 predicted proteins | sample Lox_Sample_11_FD_206714 | JGI IMG/M metagenome (GOLD analysis project Ga0335069, IMG submission 206714) | Soil microbial communities from Loxahatchee National Wildlife Refuge, Florida, United States - Lox_Sample_1.1 | ecosystem: Environmental > Terrestrial > Soil > Wetlands | place: USA...
GGCGGCCGCGGCCACGCTGGTGTCGCTGGTCCACCCCGCCGACGCCGCACCCGAGCCGGGCTATGTGCCCTCCAAGGCGCTGGCCGATTTCGTGCGGTGTCGGGATGTGACGTGTCGGTGGCCCGGTTGCGATCGGCCCGCCTTCGGCTGCGACATCGACTACACCATTCCGCACAGCCAGGGCGGTCCCACCCACGCCTCGAACCTCAAATGTTATTGCCGCACTCATCATTTGGTGAAAACCTTTTGGGGCTGGCACGACCGGCAGCTGGCGGATGGCACGCTGATCCTGACCTCACCGGCCGATGATACCTATGTCACTACCCTGGGCAGCGCGCTGCTGTTCCCCGCGCTGTGCGCACCCACCGCCGCGATCGCCCCGCCCGCACCGGCACCCGCCGACTACTGCGCCGAACGCACCGCGATGATGCCCCGACGCCGCCGCACCCGCGCCCAGGACCGCGCCGCGCGCATCGCCACCGAACGCCGCCACAACCGCGACGCCCGCCTGGCCCGACCAGCCCAGCACCCCAGCTACTTCGGACCCGCCCCACCCGATCCCGACGACGACCCTCCGCCCTGTTTAAGGGACCGATCGCCGCGTGAACGCCCCGGGATCGGTAGCCCCGCGGAGATGGACATCACGGTCACCTTCGTCGGCAATGCCACCACGCTGATCAGCGCGGGTGGGCTGACGTTGCTGACCGACCCGAATTTCTTGCACCCAGGCCAACATGCCTACCTCGGCTACGGCCTGGGTGTCGCAGCAACGCCTCGATCACAGCCTTCCCATCCTGACCACCCCGCACGCTGCCAAACGGCTCCAGCACCGCGGCTTCGTCAACGCACATGGCCTGCCGACGTGGCAAGACCACACAATCACCAAGGGCGGCAACACCATTCGTATTACCTCCCTGCCGGGACGGCACGCGCCGGGGTGGAGCCAGCGGCTACTGCCGCCGGTGGTGGGCCCATGCTGGAGTTCGCCGCTGATGACCTCTCACCCCGGCGTCGGCTCTACATCTCCGGCGACACTTTGCTCATCGAAGAACTCAAGGAAATTCCGGCGCGGTTCGACTCGATCGACGCGGGCGTGCTGCACCTGGGCGGAACCCGGCTGCCGGCCGGCCGGCGACTTCCGTTCGGGCTGACGGTAACCATGGATGGCCGCCAGGGCGCGGAACTGGTGGCCATGCTGACGCTGCCGAAGTGCATCCCGGTCCACTTCGACGACTACGGCGTCTTCGCGTCGCCGTTGTCCGACTTCACCAATGATGGGATGAAGCGCCGCGGCATGGGCGACCGCATCGTCGAACTGGATCGCGGCGCCTCGGTGACCATCTAGACTCGTCGGTACCTGGCAAATAAGCCGGCAAATAATGCTGCGCGGCCCAAGAACACATGGGCATATCGTTCGCCACATCCGGTACTCGAGGCGGGAGATCTGGAGGTCACAGGTGAGCAATCGACGCACAAAGTTTGCGGCCTCTTCGCGACCTAGTCAGCGCGATTTTCCAGCAGCGTACTCGGCGTGGACAATGTGATCTCATGGACCTGTTCGCGCCGCCCGAGGTCACCTCTACGCTCATCCACACCGGACCTGGAGCGGGTTCACTGATCGCGGCCGCCGGTGCGTGGCAACGTCTGGGCGTTGAATTGGAGAACTCGGTCGCCGTATATGCCTCGGCGTTGTCGTCCCTGATCGACTCGTGGAGCGGTCCGTCCTCGATGGCGATGGTCCAGGCCGTCCAGCCCTACCTCGTCTGGTTACGCACCACCGCACAGCAGGCTCAGCAGATGGCCCTCTCGGCAGAGGCGGCCGCAGCGGCATTCAGCACGGTTCGGGCATCGGTGGTCACTCCGGCGCAGGTCAGCGCCAACCGAACACGGCTGGCGCAATTGCTGGCCACCAATCGGTTCGGCACCAACACGGCGGCGATCGCGCAAACCGAAGCCGAGTACCAGACCATGTGGGCGAACAACTCGGCGGCTATGACTCGCTATCAGGCATCCTCGGCGCAAGCCACCACATTGCCGCAATTCGCTTCGCCGCTCACCATCGCCAACCCGACCGGGATGGCCACCCAGGCCGGCGTGGTGCCGGCCGCAGCACCGTCGTCGGCGGCCTCGACGGTCAGCTCGACGCTTGGCTCGCTCAGCACGCCCTTTGGCTTCGATCCCAACACCGGCTGGCCCGGATTTTTCAGCACCTGGGGAAACCAGTTCATCTCGTCCGGCTTTCCCGTCAACTTGCTCAGCTACCTGGCGCAGAACACTTCGGCCCAGGCGCTGCAAGGCGTGGGCGGCGACATCGGCCAGGGCCTCTCGGAGGGATTGGGAGCATCGGCCGCCAGTCTGTCCAACGCGATCAAGACCATCGGATCGATCGCACCGCCATCGGCACCGACGGCGGCGATGGGTGTGGGAGTTTCGTTGGGCAAGTTGACCGCGCCGCCAGCAGTGGTCGGGTTGTTACCCGCAACGCCGACACCCGTGCAACTCGCATCGGCGGTGTCGCCGCTTCCGGCGGATGCCGGGTTGTCCGGGATGCCGTTGATGCCAATGATGATGGCAACGCCTTCAACCTCGGCGGGCAGCGGCTGGCGCAAGAGAAAACAGGCCAAACTCGAGGACCTGGAATACGGGGCGGAGGCCCCGAAGAAGGTGATACATCGACCGCCAAGCGGGGGATGAGGGTGACCATGGTGCTCCACGACTGCGGACGCCGGATCCCGCCACCGAACAGGCCAACAGCGACGAGCAGTAGGACACCGAGATGTCTTGTCGCATAACGCTTTCAGCGGGTGTTCTGGGGGGCAACACGCCGCGTCTGGCCGACCCGCCCGCTGCCCTTGGGTGAATCATGATGGATTTTGGGATTCTGCCCCCCGAGATCACGTCGGCGCTGATCCACTCCGGACCGGGTGCATGGTCACTGATCGAAGCCGCCGCCGTGTGGCAAGAGCTGAGCATCGAATTGGAGCAGACGCTTAGCGGCTATACCGCTGAGTTGTCGTCACTGACCGACACCTGGCGCGGTCCCTCCGCCACGGCGATGGCCCAGGCCGCCGAACCGTACCTCGCCTGGTTGCGCAACACTGCCCAACAGTGCCAGCAGATCGCCTCCTCGGTGGAAGTCGTCACGGCCGCATTCGAACTGACGCACTGGACGGTGGTTCATCCCTCAGTTGTCGCGGCCAACCGGGCGCGGCTGGCGATGTTGTTGGCCACCAACTTCTTCGGGATCAACTTCCCAGCCATCGCCCAAACTGAAGCCGAGTACTCCGCTATGTGGGTGAACAACTCCGCGGCGATGTATCGCTATGCCGCCACCTCGGCAAGCGCCACCCGGCTGCCGCAATTCTCCTCGCCCCCTCCGGTTGCCAATCCAGGGGGAGTGGCCGTACAAGCCAACGTGGTGCCCGCTACCACCACCGGCGGCTCCGCGGCGCGCACTGCGTCTGCCATCTCGTTGGCAGCGCCGACGCCAACCCAGTTCAACCCCAACAAAGGCTGGCCCGGATTTTTCAGCACCTGGGGCAACCAATTCATCGCGGGCGGATTCCCCATCAACATGCTCAGCTACATCGCCCAAACCACCTCCGCGCAGGCCCTCCAGGGAATCGGCAACGATATCGGCCAGGGCTTGTCGGTGGGTGGGGCCGCTTTATCGGCGGCCGAGGCGAGATTGGCCGGCGCCCTCAGCGCCGCCGGGTCGGCGTTGGCGCCCAGGGCGGCGCTGGGCGCCGGAGTGTTGGTGGGCAAGCTGAGCATGCCGCCCGCGGTGGTGGGAATGTTGCCGGGCGCGCAGGCGCCGGTACAGCTCGCATCTGCGGTGTCCCCGCTTCCCTCGGGCGCATCACAGCTGCCCGGGATTCCGATGGCCCCGATGGTGCCGCCGCAAGCCTTGAGAGGCAGTCGTCGGCGCGAGGGACGAGACTACGACGATATCGAGTACGGGGCGGAGCTTCCCGGAACCGTGATGAAACGACCCCCATCAGCGGGGTGAGGCCTCCGCTTCCTGCTCGGCGAGCGTGAAATAGCTTTCTTCCTCCTGCACGAAATGCAGACGCAGTAAGGCGTATAACCCGTAGAGGCACGCGAGCAGGTCGTCGACTTGGTCCGCCGCGATGCCGCCGCTGCTTTGGGCCAGCGCCAAGTGTGCCCCGATCCGCTCCGACAACCGCTGTATCTCGGCGTGGGTCCGGCTCATGGGCGCGGTGGCTTCGCTGGTGCCCAAGGGGTCGGCCAGCGCGGGATAGAGCTGGGTCTCCTCGGCGCGTTCATGGGGCAGGATGCGATCGGTGAGCACGGTGTACGCATGGCTGATCGCCTGCAGCGCGGTGTCGTCGGGTGCGGCGGCCAACCGGTCGGCCGCATCGCGCAACAGCCCGACCGCGTCACGCAGTTCGTCGTGTTCGGCGTCGAACCGCCGCAGCATCTGTTCGGTGGCCGCCGGCAGGTCCACTTCGAGGTCGGGGTTGCCGTGCAGGGCGCGCAGCGCATTGAGGATCACCGCGACGTCGATACCCTCCTGCAGCAGTGCACCGGCGGCTGGCGGCAGCCACCCCAGCGCGGCCACGGCCATCGCTACCAGCGACAGCCCCATGCCGACGACCGCGCTTTGCACGGCGATGCGCCGGGACCAGCGGGCGATTTCCATGGCGTCGGCGAGCCGCTCCAGCCGATCGGTGGTCAACACGACATCGGCCGCCTCCGAGGACGCGGTGGCACCGCGTGCGCCCATCGCCACACCCACGCTCGCGGCCGCCAGGGCCGGGGCGTCATTGACTCCGTCGCCGACCATCACGGTCACCGCGCGCTGTTGTTCGGTCCGGACGGCGGCGACCTTGTCGGCCGGGGTTTGTTCGGCGTACACGTCGTCCAGCCCCAATATGGCGGCGACCTCGCGGGCGGGTTCGGCGCGGTCTCCGGTGAGCATCACCACCCGCTTGAGCCCGGCGTTGCGTAACCGGCGCACCGTCCGCGGCGCATGGCGGCGCAGGGGGTCGCGCAGCAGCACCGCGCCGACGGGTCGCCCGTCGACGCAGACCCAGGCAATGGCGGCGGTGTCCAGCAGGGCCCTGTTCATCGCCGCCCGCGCCCACTCCTCGGACGCCGTGGCGCCAGCCAGTTTCCCGACCTCGACCCGCTGACCGTCGACGGTGGCGCTGACACCGCGTCCGGGTTCTTCGACCACCCCGGTGGGCAGTGACAACCGCAGGCCGCGGGCGTGCGCCGCAGTGACGATCGCTTCGGCCAGCACGTGCGGGGACATCTGGTCCACCGAGGCCGCGAGCCGCAGTATCTCGAGCGCGTCACGGCCGGGCGCGCTCGCGACGTCGATGACGACGGGACGTCCCATCGTCACGGTGCCGGTCTTGTCCATCAGCAAAGTCTTGGCGTTGCCCAGGTTTTCCAGCGCGGCGCCGCTGCGTACCACCACACCACGACGCGAGGACCGGGACATGCCGGAGACGATCGCCACCGGCGCGGCCAGCAACAGGGGGCATGGCGTCGCCACCACCAGCACCGCCACCGCCCGCACCGGCGACCCGCTGGCCAGCCAGGCGCCGCCCGCCACCAAAAACGTCAACGGTATGAACCACGCCGCGTAGCGGTCGGCCAGGCGCACCAGGGGGGCGGTTTCCGCTCCGGCCTGCGCCGCCAGCCGCACGATCTGGGTGTACGTGCTGTCCGCGGCGCAAGCCGTGGCACGCATCTCGAATGCGCTGCCGGCGTTGACCACTCCGCTGCGCACCGATTCGCCCTCGCGGCGCTCCACCTGCAGCGGTTCGCCGGTCAGCACCGACTCGTCCAGCACCGCAACGCCACCGGCAATGCGCCCGTCCACCGGCACGACTTCGGCCGGGCCGACAACAAGCAAGTCGTCGACCGCCACCTCGTCCAGCGAGATCAGGCTCACCGTCGACCCGACACGGCGGCGGGCAAACCGCGGCGCATGTTCCAGCAGCGCCCGCAGATCGTGGGTGGCGCGGCGCTGGGCCGCCGCCTCCAATGCCCGCCCGCCGGCCAGCATCACCGCGATCAACGCGCCGGCGAGATACTCGCCCACCAGCAGGGTGCCGACCAGCGACAGCACCGCGATCAGATCGACCCCGACTCGGCCCCGGCGCAGCGCGGCCAGCACCCACATCACCGCGGGTACCAACGCCACCACGGTGCCCGCGATCCAGCAGTCATCGGCGATCCGGTGCGTGCCGGCCAGCCAGGCGATCCCGCCGGCCGCCAACGCAGTGACGGTCACCGCGAGTAGAGCCGGCTCCCGCAATCGGGCCGACCGCACCCACCACTCGCGCCGCATACCTGCCAGCGTGGCCGGGGTTCGCGGCATCCACTAGGGCCGGATGTCGCATCTGGCGCCGGTGAATTGAGGACTCAGGTCACTAGCACGACCCGGCAGGGTTGGCCAGCATGAGGAGTGTGACGGACGTAGCTAGTGGCGGCTCGCAGCCGTGAAGCGGCGATCGGTGGCCGCCCTGGTGGGTGGGAGCCTGGCCGGCCTGACGGGATGGGACCTGCTGCAGCGCCGTCACACCATCTTGCGCAACTTCCCGATCATCGGGCACCTGCGGTTCCTGCTCGAAGCGGTCGGCCCGGAGCTGCGCCAGTACATCGTCACCGACAACGACGCGGAGCGCCCCTTCAGCCGCGACCAGCGTCGCTGGGTGTACACGTCATCCAAGCTGGCCAACCGCTACTTCGGCTTCGGCACCGACAACGACCTGGAACGGGTGCACAACTATCCGATCATCAAGCAGGCCGCGTTCCCGGTCTCGGCGCGTGCTGGCGAACCCGAGCATCCCGACCCCGCCGTGCCGTTGCCGGCCGCCAAGGTGGTCGGTGCGGCGCACGGGCGGGCCAAGGCTTTCCGGCCGTCGTCATTGATCAACGTCTCGGGGATGAGCTTCGGGGCGCTGGGCGGCGCGGCGATCACCGCGCTGAATAAGGGCGCCGCCCTGGCCGGCGCGCTGCATACCACCGGGGAAGGTGGGATATCGCCGTACCACCTGAACGGCGGCGACCTCGTCTGGCAAATCGGCACCGGCTACTTCGGTTGCCGCAACGACGACGGCAGCTTCAGCCTTCCGCGCCTGGTCGACCGGGTGGCGGCCACGCCGACGATCCGGGCCATCGAGATCAAGCTCAGCCAGGGAGCCAAGCCCGGGCTAGGCGGTCTGCTGCCCGGCGCCAAGGTGACCCCCGAAATCGCGGCCATCCGCGGTGTTCCGGTCGGCGTGGACTGCAAGAGCCCGGCCGCCCACTCCGCGTTCGCCGACGTCGACGGCCTGCTCGAGCTGGTGGAGACCATCGCCGCCGAGACGGGTCTGCCGGTGGGGATCAAGTCGGCGGTCGGGGAGGATCGGTTCTGGCTGGACCTGGCCGCACGGATGGCCGGCACCGGCACCGGCGTCGACTTCGTGACCGTTGACGGCGGCGAGGGCGGCACCGGGGCAGCCCCGCTGGTTTTCGCCGACCACGTCGCGCTGCCGTTCAAGTGGGCGCAGCCCCGGGTCTATCGGGCCTTCGCCGAACAGGGCTTGCACCATGACGTGGTGTTCATCGGCTCGGGCAAGTTGGGCATCCCGGAGAACGCGCTGCTGGCCCTCGGAACCGGGTGCGACATGATCAACGTCGCCCGAACCGCGATGTTCTCCATCGGTTGCATTCAGGCGCAGCGCTGCCACACCGGCCGCTGCCCGTCGGGTGTGGCGACCCAGTCAGCATGGCTGCAGCATGGCCTGGATCCGGAGCTGAAGTCGGTGCGCTGCGCCAACTATCTGGCGACGCTGCGCTTCGAGCTGCTCCAGCTCGCCCACACCTGTGGCTACGTGCATCCCGCCCTGGTGCCGCTGGAGGCCATCGAGCTGCTCGACATCGACCTCAAAACCGTGCGGGTCGACCAGCTGCTGGATTACAAGTCCGACTGGGGCCTGCCCGGCCCGTCCGACATCGAAGCGATCACGGCTCTGATGACGGTGGGGATGTAACCGGCTACGCCGTCAAGGACTCGGCCTCGGGCGACCGGTGGGGATCACGCGGACGCGATTCCATCATGCGGTTGCGCACCATGTGTTCGACCAAAATGGGCACGAAGGTCTGGACCGGAGCATCGACGAACTGTTGAGCCGCCTCCTCGCACCAGCGCTTGATCTGCGCGGTGCGCTGTTCGTCGTGCAGACCCTCGTGCTTGGCCAGCTTCTCGGCGACGTCGGCCACGGAGCGCGCCACTGTTGCCCGGCCGGCCGGCGCAGCCTGGGCGTCGGCAGGGACTCCGGCTTCCTGCAACGCTTGCCGGGCGACATCTTCGCTGGTGTCAGGGCGAATGACGTGCAGGGTGAGGTGACGACCGTCCTCACCGATCAGGATGACGCTGGTCGGCTCGTCACTGGTGAAGCCGAGCAATTCGATTCGGTGGCCGTCGATTTCGATCAGGGACGGTGTTTCGTCCCAGCCGTTGCGGCGGTAGCCCACGATCACCGCCTGTCCCAGCCGGTCGGACAACGACGTCAGCAAGCCCGGTAGCTGGTCGACCAGGTTGGTCGACTGTGGCCACCAGGCCCCGTCAACGTGCTCCGACACGGACCGATAGGGCTTGAGCTGCAACCGGTTTGCCTGCTCCATTTCAACCACCTGCTCGCAAACTATGCGGATCGTCGTTCAACTCACCAGCAACGGTAAGGCCACCTCGGGCAACCCGCGACCCCGGCGGGTAGACACAGGGTTTAGCGCACGTGAACAACAAGTATCGGCAAGCGCTTTGGGCTCCGCCTATCATTCCGCCGAGCCGTCCAGGAGCCGCCGCTGCATGGTTCGCGACGCCCGGAGCAGCAGGTCGGGAGCTACGGCCGACAGCGAACTGGCGACCGTCGCGGCCAGCAAGCCCTGTCCCCAGGCGAGGGGATCCACGGGGGTGCAGCCGAACACCTGGCTGACCCCCGGGGTGCTGACCACCACTACCAGTGCGGCGAGGGATCCCACCGAGGTCAGGACCACCAGCGGGGCGCGGGAGTCGACCAATGTCTGAGCGAGCTGGGCGCTGACCAACGCGATCAGCGCGACCGTCGCCGCCCGGCGCGGGGTTCCGGTCATGCTGGCCATCAACCAGCCCAGCGTGGCGCCGATCGTGGTGGAGGCACCACGAATCCCGATCGCCCGCCACATCGCGGCTTCGTCGCGGTCGACTTCGTCGGTGCCCTGTTGTGGGCTGACGGCCAGTGCCGCGGCCGGCAGCGCGTCGGTCAGCATGTTGATCAACAGCATCTGGCGGGTGTTGAGCACCGAACGTCCCGTCAGGACGGTGGTGATCATCGCAAACGACACCTCACCGAGGTTGCCGCCCAATAACATGGACACCGCCGACTGCACCCGCCGCCACAGCTGCTGGCCCTCGTCGAGTGCGTCCAGCAGCGCCTCGATGCGCTCGTCGAGCAGCACCACATCGGCCGCGGTGCGGGCGGCGTCGCTGCCGCGCGCAGCCACCCCGATGCCCACGCTGGCTGCCCGGATGGCGGCCGCGTCGTTGACGCCGTCGCCGACCATCGCCGTCACCAACCCCGCCCGCTCCAGCGTCTGAACCACGGCGATCTTGTGTTCCGGCGTCATCCGCGCGAACACCACCCGCGAGGTGACCGCGGCCATCCGCTGGTCGGCGGACATCGCCTCCCAGTCACTGCCGGTGATCACCTGGTCACCGGTTACTTCAATGCCCAGCTCGCGGGCGATCACGGCCGCGGTGGTGGGATGGTCGCCGGTGATCAACCGGACCCCGATGCCGCGGTCGTCGAGTGCCTTCAGTACGTCTCGCGCCATCGGTCGCGGAGTGTCGGCCATTCCGAGCAAACCGACCGGGGTGAGGTCGGACGTGCACAGCGTCTCCAGCAGATCAGGGTCGGCGGCTGCGGCCGTGGCTTGACCCGGGCCGAGTTGACGCTCGGCCACCGCCAGTACCCGCAACCCGCCGGCCGCCATCTCGTCGATTTGCCGCCGCCATGGTGTGTCGTCATGCAGCAACGCCGATGAGAGCACCTCGGGTGAACCCTTAATGGTCAGCCGGGTGCCGACGAGCGCCGCGGCGAACGGACGGCCGGACTGGAACGGCAGGAACGCGTCTCGGGTCAGTCGGGGTTCCGGCTGCGAGCCGTCGTCGCGAAGAGCGGGATCGCCGGCGGCCCGGTGGATCGCATCGTCGGTGGCGTGGTCCACCCGGTGCGTGTGCCGGGCATAGCTGGTGCTCAGCGCCGCGTCCAGCACCTGACCGGAGGTGAAGCCGGGCATCGGGTGAATCACCTTGACCTTCAATCGGTTTTCGCTCAGGGTGCCGGTCTTGTCGAAGCACACCACGTTCAACCGGGCCAGCGCTTCGACTGACTGGGGGTTGCGGATCAGCACCGACTCGCCGGTGAGCCGGCGCGCGGCCGCCAACTGGGCCAGCGTCGCCACCAGAGGCAGCCCCTCGGGAATGGCGGCGACGATCAGCGTGACCGCACTTGACACCGCTTCACGCAACGGGGTGCCGCGTGCCACGCTCAGCAATCCGACTCCGACCCCGCTGGCCATACTGAACGGCAACGCCCGGCGGGTGATCCGCCGCAGTTGTCGCTGCAGCCCGATCTCCTGCGACTTTCTCGGAGCCATCGCCAAGGCCCGGCGCATCTCCGAACGCGGACCGACCGCGGTCACCACGGCCACCGCGGTGCCCGCGACCATGGTGGTGCCGGCATAGAGCATGCAGCTGCGTTCGGCCAGCGGAGCACCCGGCGTGGGTTCGGTCTGCTTGGCCACCGGCAGCGACTCGCCGGTCAGCGTGGATTCGTCGACTTCGACGTTGGATGCCTGCAACAGCCGCGCGTCCGCGGGGATCACTTCGTCGGCGTGGACTTCGATGATGTCACCCACCCGCAGCCGCCCGGTCGGCACCTTTTCACAGCGATGTGCATCCAGCGCGCCGACCCGGCGCCGCGCCGGTGGATCCTGCACGGCCAGAAGACGATTCAGGGTACGTGCGGCGTGCAGCTGCTGTTCGGCGGACAGCGCGGCGTTGACCAAGAGCACGCTGCCGACCAGCACGGCATCCAGCGGCGAGCCGAGCAGCGCGCTGGCCAGTGCGCCGGTGGCCAGCAGCGGGGTGATCGGGTCCGCCAGGTCGCCGCGCATCTCCTCGGCGAAATCGCGGACGATTCCCCACGTTGCCGCCGAGGCGTGGTGTACCGCGCGAACCGGGGGCAGCTGCTGCCACCAGGCGGACTGTTGGCTCGCGTGCTCGTCGGGCGGGCGGGGCAACAGCCGCTGCACCTCGGCGACCGGCAGGGCATGCCATTCGTGGCTGGTCTCGGGTTCGGGCAGCGGGTCGCGGAATACCCTTGCCGCCGCACGGTATCCGAACCACAGGCTGGCCACCATGCCGACGTTCACCGAGGCCGAACTGCGGCCCGGCACACCCGGAATCAACATCAAAGCGCCGATCGTCGATGCCGAGGCGGACAACCGGACGGCGTTGTCGGTGGCGGCCCGCGCGGCGGGCAGCGCGTGCAGCAGACGCCAGGCGCCGGTCAGGTCCGACACCATGACGTCGGCGCCCATCGGCGGAGGATGCCGGTCGCGCAGCACGCCGATGGTGACGTCGGATCGATGCGCGGCCCGCATCTGCGACGTGGTCAGCAACGCCACCGTGGCGCCGCCGGCCTTCAATTCCGCGACCGCGGCCGCCACCGCATGGTCGATGGAGCCATCCGTGGGGTACAGCTGGTCGAAACCCTGTGCCAGGGAGCGTAATCCGTCGTCGTCGAGGGAGAATATCCGCGGCTGCGACTGTCGCGCTTCGGTGAGCAACGCCGCGGCATACGGATCGCGAACCGGGCTGATCAGCGCCTCACCGGAGCCGCCGGCTCCGGGGATATCGGCCAGCTTGTGCCATCCCGGCTGCAGGCCGTCACTGTTCAGTGCGGCGCGGACCGCTTCCCAGGCATGGGCACGTACCGAGTTCTCCACCCCCAGCACGCGACTGACCATCAACTCGTCGGTGTACATGGCTCGGGGGTCGATCATGATCGCGTCTATCCGGTCGAGTATCCGCAGCGAAGCGGGACGCAGCACCAGCGCGTCGTGACGGGCGGCCAGGCCGCGGCTCATGGTGCAGCCGAACGCTTCCCGGACGGTGCGCAGCGGCTTCGGCACGGCAGCCAGCGCCGCGGCGCCAGCCGTGTCGAGGTTGCGTGAGAGCACACCGACCACGGCGGCCGCCGCGATGCCGACCACACCGACGCGGTTGGCGTAGCGCTCCGCGGGACCATCCGGGGGGGTCGGGTTACTTCGGGGGGCCACTGTCGCGTCGTCGGGCACCGGTTGGGTGCCCAGCCCGGGTTCATGCCGAGACCAACTCAGCCGGCCGCTGCACGCCTCGACCACCAGCATGGTGCGGGTGGCCGCTTCGGCGGCGGCCGCGGTCGGCGACAACGTCAACGCGGCGGTCGCGGCGTTGACGACACCGAACAGCACATCGGTGCCTTCCGGACCCAGGCGTCGTTCCACCTGCCGGCGCAGTCGAGGCAGGTGGTCAGCCAGCGTCGGCGGCACGGCCACCAAGTCGGGCAGTCGGGGCAGCCGCAGCAGGCTGCCGGTAAGCGAAAGGCCAAGGCCCACAGTGGCGGCCGTGGCCGCCGTCATCCGCGCCATCAGCAGCACGTCATCACCCGGCAGGCTGGCCGGGTGCTGCCGCCCGGCGCTGGTCGGACCGCGCCTTTCGGCGTCGGCGACGATGCGGCACAGCTCTGCCAATGAGGGTCGGTCCGTGGCATCGGCATCCAGGGTGACCACGACGCGCGCCAAGATGCGGTTCAGAAAGGCCTGGCGGACACCGGGTGTCGCGCGGACGGCCGCGAGCACGTTGGTGGCGATCACTGAGGCGTGCTCACCCTCGAGGCCGCGCACCTCGATCCAGCGGCGCGGGCCGTTGCTGCTGGTGCGCCGGGCCGGGGGGCCGCCGACCGCCTCGACCGCCACCCCCACCGCCGCGCGGGTCAACGCCGGAACGTCCGGGGTGGCGCGGGCCAATGACCTGCCCATGCTCGCCGCGATGTTGCCGCCCAGCAGGGCGCTGCCCGCGGCCGTGCCCGCGACGACAGCGCTTGCGGTGACCACCATCTGGGTGCCCGCGACGGCGGCCCGCACCGCTCGGGTGATCACCGTGTCCCCCTGGCAGTCGTTCTTGCCGGCCGAGCGTTTGCTCCGGAATGCACAAAGCGCGCGGCGCGACGCGAAATCACGTGGCTGGCGCCGCGGGTGCGATACGGCTGGCCGAACAAACGCATCGGCTCCCTATAAAAGACCTTCTTGGCCGCCTCGACGAGCAACAGATAGGTGACGATGAATGCGGCCAGCGCGGCGTAGTACTGCCACGGTAGCGCGGTGAAGCCCAGTTTGCGGCCCAACGGCGTAATGGTGAGCGCGAAGCCGATCACGTCCACCGAGAGCAGCGTCATCGTCAATAGCGTGCCCGGCCTACTGCGAAAGAAGGGCACTCTGCGGGTGCGGATTGCGAAGACGATAAACGTTTGGGTGAGCAGGTTTTCCAAGAACCAACCGGTGTGAAACTCCACCTCGCCGGCGTGCAGGACGCCGAGCATAAATCCAAACGTCAAGAAGTCGAACAGTGAGTTTATGGGGCCGAACGTGAGCATGAATTTGCGGACGAACGCGACGTTCCAGTGTGACGGTGCATCGCGCTGCTCCTCGTCGACCCGGTCGGTGGGGATCGCCAGTTGTGAGGCGTCGTAGAGCAGGTTACCTAGCAGGATTTGGCTGGGCAACATCGGCAGAAACGGCAGAAACGCCGAAGCCGCCGCGGCGCTGAAGGTGTTGCCGAAATTGCTCGACGTCCCCATGAACACGTACTTCATGGTGTTGGCGAATATTCTTCTGCCCGTGGCCACCCCGGTGGCCAGCACACCCAGATCCTTTTCCAGCAGCACCACGTCGGCGGCGTCCTTGGCCACATCGGTCGCGCTGTCGACGGAGATACCGACGTCGGCGGCGTGCAACGCCAACGCGTCGTTGACCCCGTCGCCGAGGAATCCCACCGATCGTCCGGTGCGGCGCGCCGCGGTGATAAGACGTGCCTTCTGCTCGGGTGAGATGCGGGCGAAGATGGTGTGCTGCTGCGCGGCCTGCTCGAATTCTTCGTCGCTGAAGTGCTCCAGCTGCGGTCCCGTGATGGTCCCTTTTGATGCCAAGCCCAAATCGGTACAGACGGTTTCGGCCACTCGCGGGTTGTCGCCGGTGGCGATTTTGACCTCGATACCCAGTTCGGCGAGCTGTGCCAGGGACCCTCGGGCGGCGGCTTTCGGTTCGTCGGCGAATACGCAGAACCCGACCAGCATCAGGTCGGATTCGTCGGCGGCGCTAATTCCGCTCAGCTGGGGCGCCGGCTTGACCGCCACGGCGACCACCCGCCGGCCGGCGGCGAACAAGCCGTCCAGGGTCTGTTGCGCTTCTGGTGGTGGGCTTACGCAGCGGGTTAGTACCTGCTCGGGTGCGCCCTTGACCACCAGCAGCCGCTTTCCATGGTCATCGACCAACGCCGAGGTCGCTCGCCGGGTGTGGTCGAACGGCAAAAGCGCCACCCGGTCAACGCCATCGCCGATGATCTGCTGTGCGTTTGGCTGCGCCCACAGCGCGCCGTCCAGAGGGTTGCTGACGGCGCCGGCCGCCGCGAGGTCCGCGTCGGACGCCAGCAGTGCCAGACGCAGCACCGAGTCGGTGTGGGTTCCGGCCGGGCTGACGGTATCGACCAGACTGATCCGGCCCTCGGTCAGGGTTCCGGTCTTGTCGGTGATCAGAATGTCGATGTCGCCGAAGTCTTCGATGCACACCAAACGTTTGACCAGCACCTTGGCTTTGGCTAGTTGTCGGGAGCCGGTCGCCAGGCTGGTGCTGACCACCGCGGGGAGCAGCTGTGGTGTGATGCTGACCGCGATCGCGAGTGCGAATAATGCCGAATTGATCAGCGGCCTGTGCAGCATCAAGTTGGTGACCAAGATCAGCACGGTCAGCGCGGTCGCGACCTGCAGCAGCAGATAGGAGAACCGGCGCAGACCGGCCTGAAACTCCGTCTCGGGTTGCCGCTCGCTCAATCCGGCCGCAATCCGGCCGAATTCGGCGCGATTGCCGGTGGCATAGACGACGGCCAGACCCTCGCCCGCGCTCACGATGGTGCCCATGAACGCCAGATCCGTCATATCGGTGAGCGCGGCGTCGGCCGGTACCGGTGTTGGTGATTTTTCCGAGCCGCTGGATTCCCCGGACAAGATGCTTTCGTCGCACTCCAGCGCATCGGTTTCTATCAATCGCAGATCCGCGGGCACGGCCTCCCCGAGGGAGAGTCGAATCACGTCGCCGGGGACCAAGTTGCGGACGTCGACATCGACGAATCTTCCGTCGCGCCGGACGATCGCGCTGTGGTGGATGCGCGAGTGGAGCGCGGCCGCGGCCTGTTCGGCGCGGTACTCGTTGAAGAATCCGAGTCCTATGCTGGCCGCCAGGATGACGCCGATGATCATCGCCTGGTCATGGTCGCCGAGGAAGTACGACAGCGCCGCCGTGATGGCCAGCAGAATCAACACCGCGTTGTTTAGCTGGCGCGCGAGCACACCGAGTGCGCTGACGTGGTGGGTGTGAATTGCATTGGGGCCATAATGTGCCAGGCGTTCGTCTACCTCGGCGCTGGACAGCCCGTCGGCCGAGCTATTCAGTTGGCGCAATACCTCGGCGACCGGAGCAGAAGCCACCCCGCGAGCGTCGAGCGGCTCGTGGATAGCCGGGAAGGGCACTGCGGCAGCCTAAACCGGCAAGGGCAGCCGGCGAAGGAGCCGTTTAGGCTCTTTTCGGATGCCTTTCGTCACTTGTGAAAGCGCTCGAATCGTCGCTAGCGTGCGAACCGAGCATTGGCTTCAGAGAGGCGTTCAGCATGCGAACCGTCTATCACCAGCAGCTAGCCGATTTGACGACGCGATTGGGGGAGATGTGCGGCCTGGCCGGGCAAGCCATGGAGCGGGCGACGCAGGCGCTGCTGGAGGCCGACCTGGACGCCGCCGAACAAGTGATCGGTGAGCATGACCGAATGGTGGCCATGCGCGCGCAGGCCGAAAAAGAAGCGTTCGACTTGCTGGCGTTGCAGCAACCCGTGGCCGGCGAACTGCGGTCCATCTTCAGCGCCATCCAGATCATCGCCGACACCGAACGGATGGGCGCGTTGGCGGTGCATGTCGCCAAGATCGCCCGGCGGAAGTATCCCGAACACGTGCTTTGCGAGCAAGTCCGCGAGTACTTCATCGAGATGGCACAGGTCGCAATCGCGTTGGGTCAAAGCGCAAAACAAGTCCTCATCTCCCGCGACCCGCAGCAAGCCGCCCGGCTTCACGAACAAGACGACGCGATGGACGAGCTCTACCGGCAGTTGTTCGGTGTGCTGATAGATCGGGAATGGAAGCACAGCGTCGCCGTCGGTGTCGAAACGGCTTTACTGGGGCGCTTTTACGAGCGCTTCGCCGACCACGCGGTGGAAGTCGGCCGCCGTGTCATCTTCATGGTCACCGGAGTGCTGCCCAGTGAAGATGACATCTCCACCTACTGAGCATGGCCGCCTACGGCGTTCCGGCTGCACACCATCATGAAGAAGTTGACCGGATGGGCGGCCATCATCGCCGTCCCCTATCCGGGCTTCGGCAAGACAGCAGGCTTTTTCGCCAGCACCGTCGTGATATTCCTGCTGATGACGGTGCTCTACGTAACGTTCCGACGCCGCGATTGGCTCTGAGTTGACTCTTCCGGACTCGTTACCGCTGACCACCGAGCGCGTCGCCGCCGCCGCCGTCGACGAGGTGCTGCGCTGGCTGGACACTTCACCGGCCGGGCTGTCCAGCGACGAGGCTGCCGCCCGGTTGCAGCGCTACGGACCCAACGCGGTGCGGACCCACCGCGTCAATGCCTTCGCGGTGCTGGGTCGTCAACTCAACAACGCGGTGCTCATTTTGTTGGCCGGCACCGCGGTCGTCTCGTACTTCCTGGGCGACAGCATGCAGGCGATCATCATCGGCGTGATCCTGGCCGCCAGCATCGGCCTGGGCTTCATCAACGAATACCGCGCCGAACGGGCCGCGGCCGACCTGCATGCGGCGGTGCGCCACAACGCCGTGGTGCGCCGCGACTCCGAATTCGTCACGCTCGAAGTCACCGCGCTCGTCCCGGGCGACATCGTTCGGCTGTCGCTGGGTGAGGCCGTGCCGGCCGATATCCGGCTGATCAACGTCAGCGGTTTGGAATGCAACGAAAGCATCCTGACCGGGGAATCGACCGGGTCGGAGAAATCACCGCAGCCGGTGCCTGCCGGATCCGAGCTGGCCGACTCAACCGACCTTGCTTTCATGGGCACCATCGTCAGCGCCGGCGAGGGCACCGGAGTGGTCTACGCCACCGGCAAGGACGCCGAATTTGGGCGGATCGCAGCGGGTCTGGACGACCGGCCACCCGAGACATCTTTTCAGGTAGGGCTGCGTAAGTTCTCCTACCTGTTGCTGCGAGTCGCGATCGCGCTGATGGTGATCATCCTCGTCAGCAACCTGCTGTTGCGGAAACCCATCATCGATTCCGTGCTGTTCTCCCTGGCGATCGCGGTGGGTATCACGCCGCAGCTGCTGCCCGCCGTCGTCAGCACCAGCCTCGCGACCGGGTCGCGGCGACTGACCAAGGCCGGGGTGCTGGTGAAACGGTTGGTGTGCATCGAAGACCTCGGCGATATCGACATCTTGATCACCGACAAGACCGGCACTTTGACCGAGGGCCGGCTTCGCCTGGTCGACACCATCGATCCCGCGGGTGCGCACAGCGACAGCGTCTGGCGTCTTGGGCTGCTGGCAACCGACGTCGACCCGGGAAGCGGTGGTGGTGTGAGCGCCAATCCGCTCGACACCGCGCTCTGGGAGTCCCCGCAGGCGCAGCAACTGGTGGGCAGCGCGGTGACCCGGGTGGCGTTGCTGCCGTTCGACCATGAGCGGCGGGCGACGTCGGTGTTGGTCGATGACGGCGGGAAACGCGTGCTGGTGGTCAAGGGTGCGCCCGAGCAAGTGCTGGCCGAATGCCAGACGACGTCGCCCGCAGCCCAAGAAACCCTTGCATCCTTGTTCGCCGCCGGTCGCCGGGTGGTGGCCGTGGCCGCCAAACCGGCGGCGGGATTGAGCACGCTGAGCCCCAGCGACGAACGCGATCTGTTGTTGGCGGGGTTTTTGGTTTTCGCCGACGAACCCAAACCGGCCGCCCGGCAGTCGCTGGCCGAGCTGGCCGACCTCGGCATCGAGCTGAAGATCGCCACCGGGGACAATCCGCGGGTCGCCGAAAAGGTCTGCGACGACCTGGGTTTGGCGACAAGGGGCACCATCACCGGCGCACAGCTCGACCCGCTCAGCGATGACAAGCTGGCCGACGCCGCGCGGGATCACACCATCTTCGCGCGCATCTCTCCCGAGCAGAAGTCGCGGCTGATCGCCGCGTTGCGGCGCCACGGGCGATCGGTCGGCTTCCTCGGCGACGGAGTCAACGACGCCCTGGCGTTGCACGCCTCCGACGTGGGCATCTCGGTGGACAGCGCCACCGATGTCGCCAAGGACGCCGCCGATGTGGTGCTGCTGCAAAAGGACCTGGGGGTGCTGGCCACCGGGGTGGCCGAGGGCCGGCGGATTTTCGCCAACACCATCAAGTACGTGCTCATGGGTACCTCGAGCAACTTCGGCAATATGTTCAGCGCCGCGGCCGCGTCGGCGCTGTTGCCGTTCCTTCCGATGCTGCCCAGCCAGATCCTGCTGAACAACCTGCTCTACGACAGCTCGCAGCTGGCGATTCCCACCGACCGGGTCGACGAGGAACAGCTGCAGGCGCCGTCGCACTGGAACGTCGCGTTCATCCGCCGGTTCATGCTCATCTTCGGCCCCATCAGTTCCCTGTTCGACTTTTTGACCTTCGGGTTGATGCTGGGCGTGCTGCATGCCGGCCCGGTCGAGTTCCGCACCGGCTGGTTCGTGGAATCGCTTGCCACGCAGACGCTTATCATCTTCGCAATTCGCACCCGCAAGGTGCCGTTCTTCCGCAGCCGCCCGAGCATCCAGCTCACCTGCACCAGCCTGACGGTGGTCGCCGTCGGTGTGCTGCTCACCATCTCGCCGCTGGCGCACACGTTGGGCTTCACACCGCTGCCCTGGCAGTTCTATGCGGTGCTGGGCGTCTTCGTGATCATCTATCTGATCCTGGTCGAGCTCGCGAAGATCATGTTCTACTCCGAGCCCATGAACCACACGGGACAGCCGCACCGCACCCGCGGGCGTGCTCATCGCATCCGCCGACGCGCCGCACGCTTCCACTACATGAGCGACCTTTCCCCCGGCATATGACGGACGCCGAAGTGATCAACCGCGACTAGTTATGCGGGGGGTTCCACGAGCGTGGCGTTTGGGTCCGCGGTGATTTGGTCGGTGTCGGCGCTGTAGTCGAACAGTTCGGCGTAGCGGCCCCAGCCGATCGCGGTGTCGAGTTGTTGCTGCGCGTCCTGGGGGCTGAATCCCTTCTGCAGTATGTCTAGGAAGAATCCGGCGCGCAGGTTGCCGTCTGGGCAGTCGTTCAGCGCGCGGCAGATGGTCCGCACCAACGGTGCGCGGGTGCGTGCTTGCCGCGCGAAGATCTGCTTGCTGGTTTGAATGTCGGCGGTTGTGAAATCTTTTCCCGCGGTGGTGATTTCGAGATTAGGCGCACTGACGCGCAAGAAATCGAGCAGCACCGCGGCGTCCACCAGTGGCAGCAGGTGTTCGGCGACGATGCTCAGGTCGGCGGCGATGGTCGGGATGTCGATCCGGCCACCTTTGCCGTAGACGATTTCGACCAGCCCGGCCAGCCCGCCGACGGTGGCTCTGGGTAGCGGAAGGCTGGTGGGGGTGGCGGTGGTGGGCTCGACGGGCGTTGTGGCGACTCCGGTGCCGGTCAGCAGTCCATAGACCTTGTCGACGAGTGCCTCGAACGCTGGCGAGCGGCGGTCGCGGGGACGCTCCAGCTCGACGGGCAGCTCGGCCAGGATGCGGCCGGGGTTGCTGCTCAACACGATCACCCGGTCGGCCAGCACGATCGCTTCTTCGATGTTGTGCGTGACCAGGCAGATGGCCTTGGTGGGGAACTCCTGGCCGGTCCACAGCGTCATCAGTTCATTGCGCAGGTTCTCAGCGGTGAGGACATCGAGCGCCGAGAAGGGTTCGTCCATCAGCAGCAGATCGGGTTGCAGCACCAGCGCCCGGGCAAAACCGACACGCTGTCGCATGCCGCCGGAAAGTTCTTTGGGATAAGCGGATTCGAAACCGTCGAGGCCGATCAAGTCGATCGCGTCCACTGCGCGCTTACTCCGTTCGGCGGGCGCGACGTCGCGTGCCGCCAGCCCGAGTTCGACGTTCTTCTGCACGGTAAGCCAGGGCATCAGGGCGAAGTTCTGGAACACCATCGCGGTGCCCGGGTTGGCGCCGGTCAGTTCCGTACCGTCGTAGCGCGCCACTCCGCTCGTGGGGCCGATCAGTCCGGCGATGATGCGCAGCAGTGTCGACTTGCCGCACCCGGAACGACCGAGCAGCGCGACGACTTCGCCCTCGCTGATGTCGAGGTTGATGTCATCAAGGACAACCAAGGTGCCACCGTCGGGTTTGCCGAAGCTCTTGGTGACGTGCTCGAGATGGATGATCACGTCTTGAGTCATGGGAACCTCCGTCAAGCGTCCGCAGATCAGGATAGGGAGAAGCGGCGCTCGGACAGGTGGTACAAGGGCTGCCACAGAACGACGTTCATCGTCACGACGTACAAGCTCATCGCGATCACCCCGATGAGCAGGCGTGGAGCGTCGCCCACCGCCGTGGCGTGGGTGATATAGGAACCCAGCCCGACCGCGGACAACGTAGTGCCGTGGTATTGGACGACTTCGGCGACGATGGAGGCGTTCCAGGCGCCGCCGGCCGCGGTGATGCCGCCCGTGACGTAGCTGCCGAAGATTCCGGGAATTATCAGGGTGCGCCACCGCAGCACCGTGGGAAGCCTCAGGCTGGCTGCGGCGTCGCGAAGGTCGTTGGGGATCGCGCTGGCCCCGGCGATGACGTTGAACAGGATGTACCACTGCGTGCCCAACGCCATGAGCAGAATGCCGCCCCAGTTGATGCTGATCCCGGTGGCAAGCAGCAGGGCGGTGAACAACGGGAACAAGAAGTTCGCCGGGAACGACGCCAGCACCTGCACTATCGGCTGAGCCAGCCGAGTTACCTTGGGGTTCAAGCCAATCCACACCCCGATTGGGACCCATATCAACGTGGAGACCACGACCACCACCACGACACGGGCGAACGTGGCCAAACCCAGTAGCGCCGCATGGCCGACCTCGGCGAAGCCGACGCTGCTGGCGATGTACTCGATCACCCGGAACGCCCCGTATCCGAGGACGACGAGAAACGTGAGAACGGATGCTGCGTCGCCGATGCGGCGGCGCACGATCGACGTTTTCAGCGATTGCCCGGTCGCACCGAATACCGCCGTCACGCGGTCGATCGGATAGACCAACCGCCCGAGCGGACGGCCGATGATGCCGGGAATGCGCGAGCGTCTCAGGATGTCCAGCGTGACGCTGCGCGGCGTTTCGACGGCCTCGGATTCCTCGATGCGGAACCGTTCGGCCCACGCGGTCAGCGGCCGCCAGAACAGCACGTTGACACCGAGAATCACCACGATCATGACCACGATGGCCAGCAGCACCCTGGCCAGGTTCCCCTCTTCGCTGGCAGAGGCGACGTAGGCGCCGATCCCGGGCAGCGCGAACTTGTGGTTGTTGACGCTCAACGCCTCTGACGCGGTGAGGAAGAACCAGCCGCCGCCGAAACTCATCATGCCGTTCCACACCAGCGGGATCATCCCGCTGGGCAGGTCCACCCGCCAAAACCGCTGCCATCGCGACAGCCGCAACAGCCGGGACGCCTCGTCGAGATCGTGGGGCTGGGCGATCAGGGATTGGTAGAACGCGAACGTCATATTCCACGCCTGGGAGGTGAAGATCGCGAAGACCGACGCGCATTCCAATCCCAGCAGCGAGCCGGGAAACAAAGCGATGAAGCCCGTAATGGTGATTGCCAGGAAACCCAGGATCGGCACGGATTGCAAGACGTCCAGCAGCGGGATCAGCACCTTTTCGGCGCGGCGCGAGCGCGCCGCCGCGGTGGCATAAAAAAACGTGAACACCAGCGACAACCCGAGCGCGGCAAACATTCGCAGCAGCGAGCGGGCGGCGTAATAAGGCAGGTTGCCGGGATCGGTGGACACCGACGACGGGGCGCTCGGCACCGTCCACGGCACAGCTGTGCCGCGGCCGACGCGCACGATCAACCACAGCAGCACCGCCATGCCGACGAATACGGCCACATCGGCGGCCCAGTTGCGGCGCGGCCGGGTCGCCGCCACCGCCACACCGTGGCTGGCGAAGTTATGAACCACGGTCATTCGCGCACCGCCTGATACAAGTTCAAGTCGACGTCTAGAGCCAGGGCCAATGGTGGCGCAAGCGACGCGTTTGCGCCACCCGGGATGACTCAGCGGTCGACAGAGTGAATGAGTGGTAAACAAATGTCCGCGAAGCTCTTCGGGGTCTGGGTCGTATTCCCCTGACTGGGTAAAGAAGTGCCGAACGGCTCTCCCTTTGTGCGATGGCGCTGAATATCGTCGGCCGAAGTCGTGTCCGGGTGGGCACGAGCACCGCTCAACCTCAGTCAGCCTTAGGGGGCCGGTCGGTGGCCGATCAGAAATTGCCGAGCGTCGAAGGACAAGCGGCGGCAGTGCCAACGCGCATGAGCCAGATACGAACTCATCGAAGTCATATGAGCGGCGCGGGTGCGGCAGGCGGTTCTCCCGCGGTACGCGACCCGGAGGAGACTGCGGACTTGCTGCTGCGTGATCTGCGCACTGCACGGCAGGGGCTGTCGAGCACCGAGGCGACGCGACGCATGCTGCAGTACGGCCCTAACGCGTTGCAGCGGCGGGGCGGGCGGCAGTGGCCGAAAGAGTTGGCGCGCCAGTTCACCCATCCGTTGGCGTTGTTGTTATGGCTGGCGGCCGGCTTGTTGCTAATCGTAGGCTCCAACGTGGTCGCCGCCGCGGTGATTTTGATCATCGTGCTCAACGCCGCGTTCTCCTTTGCGCAGGAACTGCAGGCCGAGCGGGCCGTAGAGGAGCTGGCCAAGTACCTGCCGCAGCGGGCCAAGGTCGAACGCGACGGCGTGGTCATCGAGATTGACGCCACACAGGTAGTGCCCGGCGACATCGTGGTGATCGAGGAGGGCGATCGCATCGCCGCCGACATCCGGCTTTTGGGCGGGGCGATCGAGGTTGACATGTCTGCGCTGACCGGGGAATCGGTGCCGGTCCTGCGGTCAGCGGCGATGGTGGATGTGAATGTGCCGCTGCTCAGCGCGCACGAGTTGGTATTCAGCGGCACCAGTTGCACCGGCGGCGAAGCTCGTGGGGTTGCGTTCGCCACCGGGATGGGCACCGAGATCGGCCGGATCGCCGCGCTGTCCGAACGCGTGAAACCTGAGCCCAGTCCGCTGGAGCGGCAGGTTCGGCGGGTGGCATGGCTGATCGCCGCGGTTTCGGTGATGCTGGCGCTGTCGTTCATCCCGGTTGCGACGATCGCGGCCCATCTGACCTTGATCGACTCCCTGGTGTTCGCTGCGGGACTGCTGGCCGGGATGGTGCCCGAAGGTCTGTTGCCGGTAATCACGCTGGCGCTGGCGGTGGCGGTGCGGGAGTTGGCGGGACGCGGAGCACTGGTCAAACGGTTGTCCGCAGTGGAAACCTTGGGTTCGACCGACGTGATCTGTACGGACAAGACCGGCACGCTGACCGAAAATCGCATGACGGCCGTCGCGGCATGGACCATCGCCGGCCAGCTCGACCTCGAGGCGCAAGACCCCGATCTTCAGCGCGACGAGGTGGCCCGAAGCCCGCTGCCGTTGCAGTCGCTCGGCCGGGTCGCAGTCGACTGTAATAACGCGCGCCTGGACGACAATGCCGGCGCGGTTGGTGACCCGACCGAGATCGCGGTGTTGACCGCGGCCCGCAATCTCGGTGCTGACACCGACAGTGCCAAGCGAGAAGCCCAGCGCCGCTGGCAGTTTCACTTCAACCCAGGGCTGAAACTGATGTCGACCATCGATGCGCCCGCCGACGGAGCACCGGTGGTGCATACCAAAGGTGCACCCGAGGCGGTGCTGTCGCGCTGCACCCACCTGCTGGACTCCGGCGGCACCGCGATGGTCCTGGATGAGCGGCAGCGCGCCCGGGTGGAAGCCCAAGTGAACGCTTTTGCCGCGCAAGGGCTCCGGGTGCTGGCATTTGCTCAGCGCCAGCTACCCGCCACCTTTGCCCCGCCGCACCGCCGAGACGATGCCGAACGCGATCTGTGTCTGGTGGGTCTGATCGCCATGCTGGATCCTCCGCGCCCGGGTGTCGCCGAGTCGGTCGCTCGCTGCCGTGCCGCGGGGATCCGCATCATCGTGATCACTGGCGATCATCCCTTGACCGCTGCCGCGATCGCCGAACGCGTTGGTATTACCGGCGCGCACCCCACGGTGGTCACCGCTGAGCATTTCGAACAGCTGACCGAAAAGGAACTCGCCGCGCTGATCTGCGAGCACCCGGAAGTGATTTTCGCCCGGGCGTCCCCGGAGGCCAAGCTGCACATCGCCGAAGCGCTGCGTGGCGAAGGTCACGTGGTCGCGATGACCGGCGACGGGGTGAACGACGCTCCCGCGTTGCACCGCGCCGATATCGGTGTCGCCATGGGGCTTTCAGGTACCGACGTCGCGCGCGAAGCCGCCACCATGGTGCTCACCGACGACAACTTCAGCACGATTGTCACGGCGATACACGCCGGCCGGCGAATCTATGACAACGTCCGCAAATTCATCATCTACATCTTCGCGCACGCCACGCCGGAAACCGTGCCGTTCTTGGTCTTTGCGCTTGGCGGAGGCCTGATCCCCTTACCGTTGACCATTTTGCAGCTTTTGGCCTTCGACGTGGGAAGTGAAACCTTGCCGGCACTGTCGCTGAGCCGCGAGCCGGCCGAACCGGGCATCATGGCGCGCCCGCCACGCCCACGTAGGGAAGGCGTTATCCGGCCGCCGATGCTGGTGCGGGCGTGGCTTTTCCTGGGGGCGATCGTTGCCGCGCTGCAGATGGCCGGATTTTTCTACGTTCTGCTGAAGGCCGGCTGGCATGCCGGCGCCCCGGTCGGCGACGGCACGCCGCTGCACCACGCCTATCAGCAGGCGACCACGATGACGTTCCTCGCCATGATCGCCGGGCAAATCGGCACCGCCTTCGCGGTACGCACCCAACGCGCATCACTGTGGTCGGTGGGCATCTTCACCAACCGCTATCTGCTGGCAGGCATCGCCGCCGAAATCGCGCTGGCCGCCGTATTCGTTTACACCCCGCCGCTGCAAGCCCTATTAGGCACCGCCGCATTACCTGCTAGCGACCTGCTGATACTCCTGCCGTATCCCGTCATCGTCTGGGGCGCCGACGAGCTGTGGCGCTACCTGATGCGGCGCTTCGAATCGAGGCGGTAGCCGGGCTGAACATGCTGTGCACCAAGCGAAACAGGTGATTCGAGGCGGTTTCCGAGCCGCCGAAAGGGCACAAGGTCACACTCGTGTCGGTGCGATCGGCCCTGTTTGTCGGCTGGTCGCGCCGCTCAGAATCGATGGGACCCCGCCCCTAGGCCACGTCACAGATCTTCGGAAGTGATCATTCATGAACAGATCCCGGCCACCATCACGGCTGGCCGCAGCCCGGCCGGCCACGCTCGTTCTGTTAACCGAGCTTGTGGACCAACCCGTGGTCGATCTTGACCGACAACCGGTCGGCCGCGTGATCGACGTCGTCGCGGAGCGTTGCGATGGCCGCGATCTGATGGTTACGGGATTGATCGCTCGCGTCAACGACCGGCAAGGGTTCGTTCCGGCGAAGCAGCTGACGTTTGTCGAGGGCGCCGTTGTCGTCGACACGGTTCCCCGGTTCGACGATCCCTACCATCGGCGCCCGTCGGAGCTGCTGCTGGTCGCCGATGTGCTCGGACGCCGGCTGCTCGATGTGCGGATCGGCAAGTTGGTGCGCGCCCGCGACATCGATCTGATTCTGTATCACGGCCGCTGGACGGTCGCCGGGGTCGACGTGGAGTGGGGCGGTTGGTGGCATCGCGTGGCCGGTCGTCTCAGCCGCTACCGTGCTCACCGCAGATGGGACGCGCTCGAACCGCTCAGCACCAGCGAAGACGGGCCGCAGGTGGGCCGCTTCGGTGCCGCGCTGGCCCGGCTGAAGCCCGCGGAGGTAGCCGATCTACTCGAAAACGCGTCAGCGGCAGAGAGATCCGACATTCTTGGCGACCTGGCCAACAACCCCGAACTGGAAGCCGACGTCTTCGAAGAACTCGACGACGATCACACCGCCAAACTGTTAGAAAGGCGCGACGACGCCGACATCGCCGCCTTGCTGACACGCATGAGCACCGACACCGCCGCCGACGCCATCACCACGCTGTCCCACGACCGACTGACCCATGTCCTTGATCTGCTGCCCGCCCACGAGCGGGTCAAGCTCTCGATGCTGCTGGGTTACAACCCCACCACCGCAGGAGGATTGATGGGGGTCGACTTCCTCACCGCGCCAGGCAAAGCCGACGCCAAACACGTCCTGGCAAGCGTCGCCGATGCCGCCGGGATGGAACCACAGGCGCTGAGCAGCGTGTATCTGGTCGACCACCTCGGGCGGTTAACCGGTGCGCTCACCTTGTCGCAGCTGGTGCAGGCCAAACCCGGTACCGCCGCTTACAAACTGGCCGACCACGACCCGATACGGGTCACGCCCGACGTCGACGCCG
>Ga0335069_10002719_pt1 | contig 27015 bp, 19 predicted proteins | sample Lox_Sample_11_FD_206714 | JGI IMG/M metagenome (GOLD analysis project Ga0335069, IMG submission 206714) | Soil microbial communities from Loxahatchee National Wildlife Refuge, Florida, United States - Lox_Sample_1.1 | ecosystem: Environmental > Terrestrial > Soil > Wetlands | place: USA...
ACGGCGAGACGCAGGGCCGTTCGCTGGCCCTGTCGATCTACGGCTCGACGTCGGCCGAGAACTCGTTCCTGATCGACGGCGTCAACACGACCAACGTCATCAAGGGCATCCAGGGCAAGGACATCAACAACGAGTTCATTCAGGAAGTCGAAGTCAAGACCTCGGGTTACCAGGCCGAGTACGGCCGCAACACCGGCGGCGTGGTCAACGTGATCACGAAGTCGGGCGGCAACGAGTTCCACGGCGGCATCTTCGGCTACTACAACAGCCTGTCGGTCGCCGCGGACCAGAAGCAGGTCTACACGCCGGACTACTCCGAGAGAGGTAACGCCCAGTCCGACACGCTCGCCACGAAGAACACGCGTTCGGAAGGCGGCCTCGACCTCGGCGGCTTCATGGTGAAGGACCGCGTGTGGTTCTTCGCCGCGTACGACCGCGTCATCACGACGCAGATCTTCAACCCGACTTCGGGCATCACGGGGCCGGCGCAGCCGAGCTATCCGGATCCCAGCTGCACCCTGTTGCAGGGCTGCCCGTTCCCCGACACGATCACCGAGAACAAGTACTCCCTGAAGATGACGCTCAACCTGGCGCAGTCGACGACGCTGCAGGGCGTGTACTTCTCCGACCGTCAGTCCACGACGGGCACGATCTCCGGCAACCCGCAGAGCTTCAACCCGTACGCGACGCAGGGCCGGATCGACGTCGGCGGCCCGGACTACGGCGCCCGCCTGAACCAGCTCTTCGGCTCGAGCGGCATCCTGACGCTGTCCTACGGCCAGCACTCGGACCGTTTCGAGACGAAGCCCGAGGGCAAGGACGTGCAGCAGCTGCGTGACCGCACGCTGACGCCGTTTGGCTACTACGGCGGCTACGGCAACGTCTTCGGTCCGGTCGTCAACAACCACTCGGACCGCAACACGTATGCGGCGAGCTACACCGGCTACATCGGCAACCACGAGTTCAAGGTCGGCGGCGACTACGAGAAAGTCGACACCGCCGGCTCGACCTACTGGACGGGCGCTTCCCGCACGAGCATCTTCCAGTGCAGCGCGTCGTTCCCGTGCTCGGGTTCCGCGACGCCCTTCGACCGGAGCTCGGTCCCGGGCTACAACTCGCCTTACACGGGCCCCGTCTACTACGAGCACCAGTTCTACACGGCCAACGGTACGGATCTGACCCCGCTGACGGCGGCGCCGTTCAACACGCCGACCAAGCGGTACAGCGGCTACGTCCAGGATCAGTGGCGCATCACCCCGGCCTTGACGGCCAACTTCGGCGTGCGCTACGACGCGGAAAAGCTCTACAACGGTCTCCAGCAGGAAGCCTTCAGCCTGAGCAACGAGTGGGCCCCGCGCCTCGGCGTGACGTGGGACTTCACGGGAGACGGCACTTCGAAGTTGTACGCTTCGGCGGGCCGCTTCTACTACGCGATCCCGACGGACCTCAACGTCCGCGTTTTCACGGCCAACACCTCGATCGTCACGTGGAACTACAGCCCGACGGATCTCACCCAGGCGCCGGACGCTCCGGATGGCCGCACGCAGCTGACGCAGGTCGGCTCGTTCGCGGGTGAGCCCACCGATCCGGGTCTCAAGGCGGCGTATCAGGACGAGTTCACGATCGGCGTCGAGAAGGCGATCGATCCGACGCTCTCCGTCGGCCTGAAGGGCACCTACCGCTCGCTCGGCCGGACGATCGAAGACCGCTGCGACCTGAACTACGCGACCAACCCGACCGGTTCCTCGTGCGCTCTGATGAACCCGGGCGCGACCGGCCCCGAGAACCCGGGCGCGACCGGCGCGTACGGCAGCTGCACCAACTACGGCAACCCGACGGCGGGCGAGCCCGGCTCGGGTGTTCCGGCCAACGGCTGCACGGGCCCCGGCCAGGGCACGCCGATTCCGGAAGCCAAGCGCATCTTCAAGGGCATCGAGCTCGTGATTCGCAAGCAGTTCACCAACGAGATCTGGGCTCAGCTGTCGTACCTCGGCTCGTCGCTGAGGGGCAACTACTCGGGCGCGATTCGTGAAGCGTCCGGGCAGACGGACCCTGGCATCAACGCCGACTTCGACTACGCCGCGTTCACCCAGAACTTCTCCGGCATCCTCGAGCTCGACCGGCCGAACCAGGGCCGTCTCGACGCGGTGTACAACGCTCCGTGGGGTCTGTCGGCCGGTCTCCAGTTCTACGTCCGCACCGGCACCCCGACCTCGGTCGACGGCTACTACAACCAGTTCTACACGACCGAGCTCTACCTGGCTCAGCGCGGCTACGCGGGCCGTCTGCCGACCGACTACGAGATGAACGCCTCCCTGGGCTACAACCTCAACGTCGGCCCGGTGACGATCACGCCGCAGGTCTACGCGTTCCAGCTCCTGAACCGCCAGACCACGACCGCGATCGACCAGAACTTCAACGTCAACGGCTCGTTCGTCAACGATCCGACCAGCCCGCTCTACGGCCGGCCGGGCGTGATCCCCGACGGAACCTGCCCGGTCAGCTCGGTCACGGGAACCTGCTCGGACAACCCGAACTACCGCAAGACGACCGCGCAGACCGGTCCGCGTCAGCTCCGCTTCGCCCTGAAGGTGACCTTCTAAGGCGAGGTATCGCGACGGATTCTCTTGGAGGGGCGGCTTCGGCCGCCCCTTTTTTTTGACCGGAGAAACGGAATTCGGAATGCGAGCGACGAGTCGCCGGAGCGGAGAGAAATCTCGGACCGCACTCAGGGAGCTCGCGATTAACCTCGGACGATAGACCTCGTATGTAGGCGTAAGATGGATTCACCCCGGAGGTGCCCCATGCTTCGCCGTTCGGTTCCTCTCGCTCTCGCCCTCCTGACCCTCGCCGCTGCCGCGCCCGCCGCCACGCTGCCGTCGCTCTTCTACAAGGCCAAGGAGCAGTTTCGGCTCGCCGACTACGCGGGCTCCCTGAAGACCCTCGACGCCCTCGAGGCCGAGGCTTCGCGGCCCGGCAACGAGGCGGCCCGCGCTCAACTCGCGCCGAGCCTCGCCTTCTATCGCGGCGTCTGCTACGCGGCGCTCGGGAACCATGACGAGGCGCTGACCAATCTCGAGACGTACCTGGCCTACCAGCCGAGTGCCTCACTCGACCCGTCCCTCTATCCGAAGCGCGTGATCACCGCCCTCGAGGAAGCGCGCAAGGCCGTGCGCGAGCAGAAGGCTGCGCCGGGGGATGCCCAGCCGCAGGCTCCGGTCGACACCGGGTCGTTCGCCGCGGCGTACCGTGCCTTCAAGCCGGACCGCACGCAGCAGCAGGACGGCGCCGACGAGGCGTGGGCGGACGGTCCGGTGCGGTACCTGCTGACGGCGCAGCAGAGGGCCGACTACGAGCGTCTGAGCGACCTGGCGTCGCGGTCGACGTTCGTGGTCGAGTTCTGGAAGGCGCACGACCCGACCCCGGAGACGCCCGAGAACGAGTTTCGCGACGAGTTCGAAAAGCGCGTCGCCTTCGCGGACGCGCGCCTGGCCCAGGACGAGACGCGGGGAAGCCTGACGGACCGCGGCATGCTGTTCGTTCTCCTCGGGCCGCCGACATGGGTCGGGCGAAAGCCGCTGGCCATCGGCGACGACACGGCGGATCCGAACGGGATGTCCCGTCACTCCTCCTTCGAGGCCAATGCGGCTTTGAAAGGGGCGGGATCGGGCAGCCAGGTGGCCGCCATCCTCGCCTCGATGTCGGGGCCGGCGAACACGCTGCCCGAATCCGAGACCAGCTGGCGCGAGGTGTGGCACTACCGCCGCGAGCTTCTCCCGAAGAGCGTGTCGTACCAGCAGGTGGACTTCGAGTTCGTCAGCAAGCGCGGTTACGGAAGAAACGTCCTGCAGCGCGACGATCAGGCGCTCACGACTCTCGAAGCGGCCAAGAGCGCCGACCGCGCGGTCGGGTCCGTCGACCCGTCGAAGAAGTAGCTTCGCGCCCCCGACGAGAGGCGGCCGGCTGAACAGCGGACGTGTGAGTCGGGAGCGGACGCGGCGCGCCGGCCTCCGCCGGTGCGGCGCGGCTCTGCTCCTCGCCGCCCTGGCCGCGTGCACGACCGCACCCGAGGTTGCGATCTTCGCCCTGCCCCAGGACAGGGTGCGGGTGCCGCCGCCGCCCGGCGGCTTCAGCGCGGAGGAGCGCTACCAGCGGGGCCATTACCTGGAAGTCCAGCACTACCTCGAGTCGCTCCCTCCCGGGGAGCTCGAGAAGAGCGCCGTGAACCTCGCGCTCTACGGCAAAGTCCTGCTCGCCCGCGGCGACTTCGGCGCCGCGTGGGAGATCCTGGAGAAGGCCCGGGCGCTCGAGCCGCGCACCTCCCGCCGCGGCGAGATCGAGTGGGCCCTGTGTCAGGGAGCGATTCTCTGGAACGACTTCGCGACGGCCGAGGAATACGCGACTGGTGCCGTGCGCGACGGCTACGGCCTCGTGCCGGGCTTTCTCCGCTACCTGGCGGCGCTGCGCGACGTGGACGTGTACGCGGGGCCGGCGTACGGCCAGTCCGGCGAAGACGCCTTCGAAATGCGGGGCTTCCAGTTAATCCGCATCCCGGTGACGGTCAACGGCGAAGACTCCGCTGCGATCGTCGACTCGGGAGCCGTGTACACGATCCTGACGCAGAGCTTCGCGCGGGAGGCCCGCGTGCGCATGATCCCGAACTCGCGCGCGTCGGGGCGCGGGCTCCACAAGAAGGAGTTTCCGGTCGACTTCGGCATCCTCGCGGAGCTCGGGTTCGGCGGGCTGCTGCTCCGCGACGTGCCGGTCATGGTGATGCCGGACGAGGCGATGCTCTTCGAGACGACGCGCGGCCAGTTCCCGGTGCCGATCGTGCTCGGTCTCCACCTCCTGAAGGAGTTCCGGATGCGGGTCGACTACGCGCACCGCCGGGTGCGCTGGACGCGCCAGGACTTCCGCGTTCCGAAGACGGCGCGCGACCAGAATCTCTTCTTCCACGGCGGCCGCGTCTTCGCGCGCGGGTCGATCGACAGCAACGGCATCTACCAGTTCCTCCTCGACACCGGGAGCGAGCCCACGCTGCTGACCACGGCGGGCCTGGCGCGCGCCGGGCTGCCGCCTTCGAACAAGGTGTTTCCGAAGAAGGTGTACGGCCTCGGCAAGACGCAGGTCGAGTGGGGCATCGTCTCCGAGGTCACCCTGGGGATCGCCGGCTGGGGCGCCCGGTTTCGCGACCTCGCCGTCAAGGAGGACGACAGCGCCTTCGAGGACGGCATTCTCGGGACCTCGCTTCTCGGGAGATTCGTCGTCGGCATGGACTTCTCCCGGATGGTCCTGACCCTCGAAAACGGGAGCTGATCCGCCTCGGAGCCCCGCCCTCCCGAGGCCCTTCCAGGGACCACCTCGGAGAGCGATCGAGCGCGTCGAGAAGGCCGACTCCGGAACCGGGTCTCAGCCGGCGCGGAAATCGCCGCGCCGCGTGGCGTGTTAGGGTCGCGGCATGCTCGGGCCGCGGCGCCATCGGGCCGGGTTGCTGGCCGCCCTGCTCCTCGCGTCCTGCCGGCGCGAGGAGACCGTCGTTGCGCCGTCATCCGCCACGCCGGCGCCTCGCGCGTCGTCATCTTCCGAGGCGGACGTCGAGGCCCGGACGCGGCGCGCGGCGGGCGGCCGGGCTCCGGTGATCTGGGTCGGGCTCGACGGCCTCGACTTCGAGCTCATCGACCGTCTCGCCGCCGAAGGCCGCATGCCCAACTGGAAGCGGCTCGCGGCCGAGGGGTACACGGCGCGGCTGAAGTCCTTTTCGCCGCCCCTCTCGCCCATCCTCTGGACGACGATCGCGACGGGCGCGCCGCCGGACGTTCACCGCGTGCTCGATTTTCAGGAGATCGACCCGAAGACCGGCCTGAAAGTCCCGATCTCGGGATACTCGCGCGCCGTGCCCGCGATCTGGAACGTCGCCTCGGCCGAGGGCCGGAGCGTCGGCGTCGTGGGTTGGTGGGCCACCCATCCCGCCGAGGAAGTCTCGGGCTTCTTCGTCTCGGACCACGCGAGCCCGATCCTGTTCGAGAACCTCCCCCGCGCCGGGGTGGCGTATCCGGCGGGCCTTTCCGCCGGGGTCGAGCAGATCGCCGCTCGCGACGGCGTGGTTTCCGACGCCGAGCTCGCGCGCTTCGTCGACGTGCCCCTCGAAGAGATCGCCCGCTCGAGGGGTGCGGGTCTCTCGAACCCGGTGGCGGCACTGGCGCGTCTTCTCGGGGCGACGCGTGTGCAGCAGCGCATCGCCCGCGACCTCTACGACCGCCATCTCCCGGACCTGATGATGGTCTACTTCGAAGGGACCGACGTGATCGGCCACGCCTTCGCGCCGTTCGTGCCCCCGAGGCTGCCCTGCGTTTCCGAGAGCGACTTCGCGCGCTATCACCGCGCCGTCGATGAGTACTACGCGGAGGTCGACCGCCTGCTCGGCCAGTGGATGCGGCGCGCCGAAGAAGACGGCGCGACCCTCGTCGTGAATTCCGACCACGGTTTCCAGTGGGGTTCCGACAGGTCCTGTGATCCTTCCTCGCTGAAAAACCCGTCGATGTCGGCGGCCTGGCACCGCCTCGAGGGGGTCTTCGCGGTCTGGGGAGCTCGCGTGCATAGAAACCCGGCGCGAGGCGCTGCCTCGGTCTTCGATCTGGCCCCCACCGTCGCGGCTCTTCTCGACCTGCCGATCGACCGGCGGGCGCCGGGCCGAGTGCTGCGCGAGGCGTTCTCGGATCTCGTCGCGCCGCCTCGCCGCGATCTCTTCGGCACGGTGGCCGTTCGCCGCGTCCAGACCGAGGGTCTGTCGGAGAAGGAGGCAAGCGAGTATGCCCGGCGTCTTCAATCCCTCGGGTACCTCTCGGGTTCGGAGCCGGCCAGGCTCGCGCCGGGCGGCGGAGAGCGTCCGGGGCTGACGGAGGTCGGCTGGAACAACCTCGGCGTCTACCTGCGCGACAACACGAAGGATTTTTCGTCGGCCGAGGCGGCCTTCCAGAAGTCGATCGCGCTCGCCGCGGGGTACTCGACGCCGCAGTTCAACCTGGCCAGCCTCTATCGGCTGCGCGGCGAAGACGAAAAGGCGATCGACTGGCTCTTCCGGTCGTTCGCGGCCGGGCACGCGCATCCCGAAGACACGATCCTCAACTGGTACGTCGGGTTCGACGACCGGGGCCGGACGACCCCGGCAAGAAAAATCATCGAACGGGGGGCGCGCGCGTATCCTCAGAACGAGTCGATCGCGCGCGAGCTCGGTCTCATCCGCTACCACGCGAAGGACTGCGGCGGGGCGTGGGAGGCCGTCTCGCGGTTCGAAGCGACGACGCAATCTCCGGAGACCTTGAACACGCTCGCGTTGATCCAGGTCTGTCTCGGCCGCCGGGTCGAGGCGACGGCGCTGCTGCGGAGGTCCCTCGCGCTGAGGGCCGACCAACCCGGTGTCTCGAAGTCGCTCGATCTGCTCGAGAAGAGGCCGCCGAACCCCGCCCGGACACACTGAGCGCGACGCCCCGGAAATTCCGCAAGCCCTTGGGCGTGTTAAGGTTCCCGGCATGCGGAAGACGGCTCTTCTGGCCCTCGCGGCCGCCCTCTTCGCCGCCTCCGGGGCGTTCGCGGACGAGGCAACGCGGCAGACGGTCGCCCGCTACTTCACGGGCTGGTACTCGGTCTGTCCCGGGAACAAAGTCACGGCGGTCGAGGCCGGGGAGGTCGCGATCCCGGGCTTCGAGGCCTACCGGACCGAGCGCTCCTGCGCGCTGAAGAACCGCAACGAGTCCAACATCGCCCTCGTCGACGACGCCCGCAAAGAGATCTTCGTCGGTCAGGTTCTCCACGACGACAGCCGGAAGAACCAGCCCTTCGCGGCGGAGACGGATCTGCCCAACATCCGCGGCGCGCTGCAGCAGGACTTCGGCCTGCCGGTCGCGATTTCGGTGAAGGGATCCCCGCGCGGCGCCCTCGTGCCGATCGCCGTCCGGATCCAGCAGGCGCCCGGGGCCGTCGCGACGCTGCCCGGCTTCGTCTCGCAGGACGGCGCTTCGGTGCTGCTCGGGGAGTTCTTCCCGCTCGACGTGCCGCCGGAGGTGACGCGGGCAAGGATCCTCGCGGAAGCGCCCCCCGCGGCGCCGGCGGGCAAGAAGCCGATCTTCACCGTGACGGCCTTCATCGACTTCCAGTGCGAGAAGTGCCGGGTCCGCGCGCCTCAGGTCCGCGACTACGCGTGGACGCACGGCGGCGCGTTCGAGACGCGGTTCCTGCCGCTCGTCAAGATTCACGAGTGGTCCTTCGCCGCGGCCGAGAGCGCGGCGGCGCTGCGGGCGGTCTCGCCGCCGCTGCTCGACAACTACGAGCGGCAGGTCTTCGCGGCGGCCTCGGGCATGAACGCGAAGGGCGCGCGCGACCTCGCGGGAGACATCGCCGAGGCGGCGGGCGTCCGCCAGGCCTTCGACGCCGAAATCGCGAGCGGCCGGGCGCGCGACCGGGTCGTCGCCGACATCGATCTCGCGCTGCGGCTCGGGTTGAACGGCACGCCGGTCTTCTTCTTCCGCGGCGCCTGGCTGACGTCGGAGCCGGATCTCGCGGAGCGATTCATCGAAAGCCGCCTGTCGGAGCCCGCGAAGCCCGCGGCGAAGAGCCCGGCCCCCTGATGGAGCGACGCCTCGGGCGGCGCGGCGCCGCTCTGGTCCTCTGCCTCGCTGCCGCTGCCTGCCGGCGGGAGCCCGCGGCCCCGGGCGCTCCGGCGAAGGCCGCGGGCGCGTCCGACGCGTCGGGTTTCGAGGACGTCGCCGCGCGCGCGAAACGCCCGCCCGGCGCCCCGAGCGGCGTGATCTGGGTCGGGCTCGACGGCCTCGACTTCGAGCTCGTCGACCGGCTCGCCGCCGAAGGGCGGATGCCCAACTGGAAGCGCCTCGCCGCCGAGGGATACACGGCGAAGCTGACCTCGTACATGCCCATCCTCTCGCCCATCGTGTGGACGACGCTCGCGACCGGCGTCGGGCCGGACGTGCACCGCGTGCTCGACTTTCAGGAGATCGACCCGGCGACCGGCCAGAAGGTTCCGATCTCGGGCCACTCGCGGGCGCTCCCCGCGATCTGGAACGTCGCGTCGGCCTCGGGGCGGACGGTGGGGGTCGTCGGCTGGTGGGCCACGCATCCGGCCGAGGAGGTCAAGGGGTTCTTCGTCTCGGACCGCGCGAGCCCGATCCTCTTCGACGGCCTGCCGAAGGAGGGCGTCGCGTTCCCGGCGACGCTTGCCGCGGGCGTCGAGCAGATCTCGGAGCGCGAGGGGAAGGTCTCGGACGACGAGCTCGCGGCCTTCGTCCGGATGCCCGTGGCACAGATCGCGGCCGAGCGGGCGGGCAGCGTCGGCCTGTCCAACCGCGTGGCCGCGCTCGCCCGCACCATCGGGGCCACGCGGACCGAGGCCCGCATCGCGCGCGAGCTCTACGACCGGAACCTGCCGGACCTGATGATGCTCTACATCGAAGGGACCGACGTCGTCGGCCATCTCTTCGCGACCGAAGCGCCGCCGCAGCTGCGGTGCGTGTCCGCCCGGGATTTCGCCCGCTACGGCGGCACGGCGGCCGCCTACTACGCGCTCGTCGACCGCCTGCTCGGGCAGTGGATGCGGCGGGCCGAGGAGGACGGCGCGACGCTCCTCGTCACGTCCGACCACGGCTTCAAGTGGGGAAGCGACCGCTCGTGCGAGCGCGGCTCCCTCAATCCGGAAACGGCCGGATTCTGGCACCGGCTCGACGGCGTCTTCGCGGCCTGGGGTTCTCGGGTCGTGAAGGGGTCGTCGCGCGGCCAGGCGAGCGTCTTCGACGTCGATCCAACGGTCGCGGCGCTCCTCGGTCTGCCGGTCGACACGCGCGCGACGGGAACGCCGATCCGCGCCGCTTTCCGCGACCTGTCGACGCCGCCGCGCGAGGATCTCGCCGTGAAGGTCCCCGTCCGGAGGCTCGCGGCGTCGGCGATGTCGGAGAAGGAGTCGAGCGAGTACGCGAAGAAGCTGCTGGCCCTCGGCTACCTCTCCGGAAAGGAGGCCGCGGCGCTCGCCCCGACCGGAGGCGACCGTCCGGGGCTGACGGAGATGGCCTGGAACAACCTCGGCCTCTATCTCTCGAGCCGCTCCGGGAAGCCCGACCTGGCCGAAGCCGAGAAGGCCTACCGGCGCGCGCTCGAGCTCGCGCCGGACTACGGCAATGCCCGGCTCAATCTCGCGGCCGTGCACCGCCTGCGAGGTCAGGACCGCGAGGCGATCGACGAGCTCTTCGCGGCGCTCCAGGGCCGGCCCGATCCGGACCAGATGATCCTCGACTGGAGCCTTTCCTACGAGCTCAGGAAGGACGAGCGGCACGCCGCCGAGGTCCTCGAGCGCGGCGTGGCGGCATACCCCGGCAACGAGCCGCTTCAGCGCGCCCTGGCCCTGCTGCGCTACCGGCAGAAGGACTGTCGCCGCGCCGACGCCTTGCTGTCCACGTTCGAGGCGACCACCCGGGCTCCCGAAACGCTGAACGCGCTCGCTCTCGTGCGCGCGTGCCTCGGCCGCCGCGAGGACGCCATCCGGCTCTTTCGGCGCTCGCTCGCGATCGAGCCGGATCAGGCGAAAGTGATTCAATCGCTCTCCGTGCTCGGGGAGGCGCCGGCCACCGGGGGTCCGTCCTGAGGCGCGCCGGGGGACCGCGCGCGCTCGTCGCGTTGCTCCTCGCGGCGTCGGCGTGCGGCCGGGGCCCCGAGGGCGCGTCGTCGGCTTCGCCGACGCCGGCGCCCGCGGCCGCCCCGAAGGTCGACGAGCAGGACCCGGTCTCGCGCGCGCGGCGGACTCCCGGCGGCCGCGTCCCGGTGATCTGGCTCGGGCTCGACGGCCTCGACTGGGACCTCGTCGACCGGCTCGCGGCCGAAGGGAAGATGCCGAACTGGAAGAAGCTCGCGGCCGAGGGCTACACGGCGCGGCTGAAGTCCTTCCTGCCGATCCTCTCGCCGATCGTCTGGACGACGCTCGCGACCGGCCTCGGCCCGGACGTGCACCGGATCCTCGACTTCCAGGAAGTGGACCCCGCCACCGGGCAGAAGGTGCCGATCTCCGGCCGTTCGCGCGCGGTGCCCGCGATCTGGAACGTCGCGTCGGCCGAGGGTCTCTCGGTGGGCGTGGTGGGCTGGTGGGGCACGCACCCGGCCGAAGAGGTCAAGGGTTTCTTCGTCTCGGACCACGCGAGCCCGATCCTCTTCGAGGGCCTCGCCCGCCAGGGTCTGGCGTATCCCGCGTCGCTGGCGGCCGGCATCGAGCAGATCACCGCGCGCGAGATCGAGGTCTCGGACGCGGAGCTCCTGCGCTACGTCGACGTCTCGCCCGGCGAGATCGCGGCGGCGCGGGCGAGCGGCGAGGGCCTCGGCAATCCGATCATCGCGCTCGCGCGGACGATCGGCGCCACGCGCGTCGAATCGCGGATCGCCCGCGAGCTCTACGACCGGCATCTGCCGGACCTGACGATGGTCTACTTCGAGGGCACCGACGTCATCGGGCACGTCTTCGCGTCGTACGTGCCGCCGAAGCTCGCCTGCGTCAGCGACGCCGACTTCAACCGGTACCGGCGGGCGGTCGACGAGTACTACGCGCTCGTGGACCGGCTGCTCGGCCAGTGGATGCGCCGGGCAGCCGAGGACGGCGCGACGCTCATCGTCAACTCGGACCACGGGTTCAAATGGGGCGAGGACCGCTCGTGCGCCCGCGCCTCCCTCAACCCGGCGACGGCCGGTTTCTGGCACCGGCTCGACGGCGTCTTCGCCGCGTGGGGCGCGCGCGTGCGCGGCGGCGGCGCGCGCGCCAGCGCGTCCGTCTTCGACGTCGAGCCGACGGTGGCCGCGCTGCTCGGCCTGCCCGTCGACCGGCGGACCAGGGGCAGCGTCCTGAAGGACGCCTTCGACGGCCTGGCGACGCCGGCCCGCAAGGACCTCTCCGGGATCACGGTTCGGCGGCTCGAGGCCGACGCGATGTCGGAGAAGGACGCGAGCGAGTACACGAAGAAGCTCCTCGCCCTGGGCTACCTCTCGGGCAGCGAGCCGGGCAAGCTCGCGCCCACGGGCGGCGACCGGCCCGGCATGACCGAAGGCGGCTGGAACAACCTCGGCCTGTACTTTTCGAAGGAGGGCCCCGCACAGGACCTGCCGGCGGCGGAGAAGGCGTTCCAGAAGGCTCTGGAGCTCCGACCCGGTTACGCGTCGCCGCTGTTCAACCTCGCGATCCTTCGGCGCAGCCGCGGCGACGACCGCCAGGCGCTGGCGTATCTGTTCCAGTCGCTCGAGTCCGGCCACGCCGATCCCGACGGTACGCTGCTGGCCTGGGCAGCCTTCTACGACGAGAAGGGGAAGACCGCCTCGGAGCGAGAGGTCCTCGAGCGGGGCGCCCGCGCCTACCCTTCGAGCGAACCGATCGCGCGGCAGCTGGCGATCCTGCGGTTCAGGGCCCACGACTGCGAGGGGGCGGAGGCGCTCGTGGCGCCGTTTGCCGGGACGAGCCAGAATCCCGACACCCTGAACGTGCTCGGGCTCCTGAACACGTGCCTGGGCCGCCGGGACGCGGCCGTGGCCTTCTTCCGGCGCTCACTTGCCCTGAAACCCGACCAGCCGGGAGCCATTCGCTCCCTCGATCTGTTAGAAAAGGGGCTGCCCCCGGGTCAAGAACACCGTTGAAAGGGATAAGGGGATAGAGGAATGAAAACGCGCATCCTGGGATTCGTGCTTCTGCTCGCCGGCGCCCTCGAAGGCACCGCGCTCGCCTCGCGTCAGGCCGCCAAGGCTTCCGCCGCCGGCGGCGTCGACGCGCGGCTGCCGGGCTACCTCCAGAACTACCTGACCTTCGACCCGGCGTCGAAGATCACGGTCGAAAAGAGCACCGAGCGCCTCCCGGGATTCCAGGGTTACAAGATCAAGCGCAACGGCAAGTACGCGAAGCTCAACGTCGAGAAGACGGTCTACGTCTCCGACGACGGCAAGTGGTTTTTCGACGGCGACTCGGTCGCCAACCCGAACCCGCGGCCGGTGCAGAGCGACGCCGACCTCGCGTGGATCGAAGCGCGGACGTCGCAGCTCTACCGGACGCGCGCGAAGGCGAGCCTGACGCCGAGCCTGGACGCCGCGGGATTGAAGTCCGTCACGATGGCGATCGAGACGGGCTTCGGCCCCATGCGCGTGCCCGGCTATGTGACGGCGGACGGGGCGCGCTACCTGAACGGGACGCTGTGGGACTTCCAGATGGATCCACGCGAGGAGCGCAAGCGCCGGATCGACCTGTCGCAGAACCGCGACGAGGGCAAGGCGAACGGCGCGATCACGATGGTCGAATACGCGGACATGGAGTGCGGCTATTGCCGCTTCCGCGGCCTCCAGATGGACCAGCTCCTCGAAGCGAACCCGAAGCTGTCGTACAAGCGCTACTACAAGTTCTTCCCGCTCTGGTTCTCGCACGTGTGGTCCATGAAGGCGGCCTCGGCGGCCGACTGCATCTTCCGTTTCGCCAAGGCGCCCGCGATGTTCGCGTTCAAGAAGCAGGTCTACGCGCAGCAGGCGGTCATGACCGTGGAGGGCATCGACCAGCTCGCCTTGAACGCGGCGGAGGCGGCCGGCATCCCGCGAGCCGATTTTCTCGCGTGCTACCTGCGCGAGGAGAGCCTCGCCGACGTCCGGAAGGACCTCGACGAAGGGCAGCGCCTGGGCGTGAAGTCGACCCCGACGTACTTCATCGACGGGACGGAGATCTCCTGGGTCGAGGACAAGGTGATGGAGGACTTCCTCCGGACCAGGGATCCGGGTCTCAAGGGAATCGAGTACCAGCCGCCGAAGTGACGGCGGCGCTCGAAGCTGACGGGCCTGCCGGGAGGGCCGATGCCCCGGGGTCGTCGTCTCCCGCCCGCAGCTGACGCGCCTTCGAATGCCCGATCCCTAGGGCTCGAACGGAATCGGCACGGAGATCCAGGTCCGGACGGGGACGCCGTCTTTCGACGCGGGCTCGAACGTCCATTCCTTGACCGCCCGGACGGCCGATTCGGTCAGACCCGCGCGGCCCGGGCGGAGCACTTCGATCTCGGCCGGGGCGCCTTGCTCCGACACGAGGACGCGGAGGATGACGATGCCCCCGATCCGCGCCTGGAGGGCGAGCGGAGGATAGACGGGCTTCACGACGCGGGCGACGCGCGGCGGCCGGTCGACCTCTTCGAGAGCGACGAGCGCGCCGGCCTTCACCGTCAGCCGGACGGGCGCCGGCGCGGCCGTGGGAAGCGCGGGCGGCTCGGTTTTGAGGATCGGGACCTCGGTCGGCGCGGGGGCGGGCGCGGGCGCGGAAGGCGCGGCGATGGCCGGCGCCGTCGGCGCGGGCGCGGGGATCACGGGCGACGCCGCCGGCGGCTCGGCTTCGGCGGGAGCGGTCCGGGTATCTCGCGCGGCGCGCGCCTTCGCGCCCGCCTCGAGTTTCTGGACTTCGACGGCCAGTCGGCGGGCGACCTCTTCGCGGAAGTCCGCCTCGGACATCGAGCTCGTCGAGCCTGCCGGCGTCGCGGCGAGCTCGGGCAGGAGCGTCGGGGTCGCACGGACCGGCAGCGAGACCGGGGAGGCGGCCGGTTTGGGCGCCGCGGCCGGCTGTCGGCGCCCGATGGCGTAGATGCCGCCCGCCACGGCGGCAGCGAGGAGGATGGCCGCTGCCGCGAGAGGCCGGCGCCGCGCCGGCGCGGGCTCGGAAACGTCGGAGCTCCCGGCGGCCGGTTCGGCGCGGCGAGGCTCGGCGCGTGGCGCCGGAGGGTCGGAAGGCGCGAGGGCCTCGGGTTCGGCGTCGCGCCCGCCTTCGGAAAGGCGCGCGCGCGCTTCGCCCTCGATCTCCTTCCGGAAGAGCTCGTTCAGGAAGTACGCGAGGTTGAACGTCGACGGCGAGTACGGTCCGGAGAAGAGCAGCTTGCCGAGCTCGCGGCGCAGATCGCCGCTGGTCTTGTAGCGCGCGTCGGCGGGCGCCAGCGCCATCCGCAGGACCGCGAGGATCTCCGGTGCCACCGGCGGCGGCGGCGCGCCGGCCAGGCCCTTGACGGCGGCGAAGGGGTCGGGCGGGATCGGCGGGCCCGTCAGAAGCGCGAGCAACAGAACGCCCACGGAGTAGACATCCGAGTTCTTTCCCGGCACGCCGCGCTCCCGGGCCTCGGGCGCGACGTAGGGTCCGATCTCGGAAGCGAGGCGCGGTTTGCGGATCGCGGGAAGGATGCCCGGCGCCAGGCCGAACCCCGCGAGCCGCGTTTCGCCGTCGTCGGAGACCGCGACGAAACCGGGCCACAGCAGACCGTGGAGCGTGCGGTCGTCGTCGATCGTCGTGTTGTAGGCGTGGTCGAGGGCCGTCGCGACCTTCTCGGCGATCAGCAGAGCGTGTTCGACGGGCACCTTGCGCCCGAGGACGCGGCACTTGGACAGCAGCGCGTCGAGCGTCCGGCCGCTCTGCTGGATCCAGGCGATGTACGGGACGCCGTCGACGGCGTCCATGTCGACTCCCCGCGCGATCGCCGCGTGCTTCAGGAACTCGTGGACCTCGCCGTTTTCCTCGATGGCGTCGAGGATCGGCTCCGGGGAAAGCTCCTCGGTTTCGAGCGTCCGAAGCAGGACGAATGGCCGGTCTTCGCCCAGCCGGACGGCGCGGTACACCCGGCCGAGCGCGTCGGACCCCAGGGCCGCCGTGAGCGAATACCGTCCGAACGGACGGGGCAGCGTTTCCGTCGTCATGGTGGGGGCGTTGAAATGGTTTGAACGATTGTGGCGCGCGCCTGGCCGGGGGTCAAGGCGCGCGGGAGGATCGGCCCGAGTTTCGCGCGTGCGGCTCCGCCGGCGCGTCGCCGCCGGCCGGGGCGGCGCGCAGGCGCCGCGCCGTCGCGATGGCGTCGAGGTGCTCCTGGAAGGTCTTCGAGAACGTGTGACCGCCGGCACCATCGGCCACGAAGTAGAGGAACTCGGTCTTCGCGGGCGAGACGGCGGCCTTCAGGGCGTCGGCCCCCGGGTTGCAGATCGGCCCGGGGGGCAACCCGTCGACGACGTAGGTATTGAACGGCGAGTCGTAGCCGTAGTCCGACCGGAAGAGCGTCCCGGTCCACTTGCCGTCGCGCTTCAAGGCGTACGTGACGGTCGGGTCTGCCTGAAGACGCATGTGGTGGCGCAGGCGGTTCCAGTACACCCCGGCGATCACGGGCTCCTCACGGTCGAGCGAGGTCTCCTTCTGCACGATCGAAGCGAGCGTGACCGCGTCTCGCTCGGACAGACCGATCGCCTGGGCGCGCGCGCGCAGGTCCGGGCCGAAGTGCCGGCGGAAGTTGGCGAGCATCGTCTCGACGATCTGCCGCGCCGACGTCGAGCGGGTGACCACGTAGGTGTCCGGGAAGAGGAAGCCCTCCAGGTCCGGCGCGCCGCGCGCGACCGACGCGATGAGCTGGGGGTTCCGGAGCGCGTTGCGGAACGCCTCGGGCCGGCTGATGCTCCGGCTCCAGAAGAGCTCGAACGTCTCCTCCGCCGTCAGGCCTTCCGGCACCACGATCGTGTGCCGCAGCACGTCGCCCCGGCCCATGCGGGCGATCACCTCGGAAAGCGGGGTCGGCCGCGCGAAGCGGTACTCGCCGGCCTGAAGCGCCGTGGCGCTGCGGGCCACGCGGTAGAAGGCCTCGGCCAGCCACGCGGGACGGACGACGCCCTCGGCGTCGAGGCGGCGGAAAATCTCGGTGGTCGGCGTGCCGAAGGGAAAGAAGACGATCACGTCCGCCCCGGTCGGCGGCCGGCTCGGGAACTCGAGCTCGCGGTAGAAGTAGACGCCGATCGCCAGCGCCAGGAGCGCCAGCAGCAGGCCGAGGCGAAGGACGCGCCGGGCGGCGCTCACCGCGGCCCCGGGCCCGCCGAGAGCAGGTAATCCTCGAGCAGCACCGCCGCGGCCGTCCGGTCGAGGTCCTCCTTGCGGGCGCGCCGCGGCAGGCGCCGCGCCGCCTCGTCGGACGTCAGGGTCTCCTCGTGGAATCGGACGGGCAGCCCCGACTCCCGCTCGAAGCGCGCGGCGAAGGAGCGGATCCGCCCGGCGAACGCGCTCTCGACGCCCTCGGGCGACCGGGGGATGCCGAACACGACGAGCGCCGCGTCCTCGTCTCGGCAGAAACGGGCGAGCGCCCCGACGGCCGCGGCGTCGCTCTTGCGGCTCAGCGTGACGCGCGGCGTGGCGAGCAGGCCCGACGCGTCCGAGGTCGCCAGGCCGATTCGCTTTTCGCCGAAGTCCACGGCCACGACCACGGGCATGAACACAGGGTAACCCGAGGGGCAGGCGGGCGCTATCATGGAGCGGGCCGGGTGGCCCGAAGTCAGGATAGGGAGGAGCGCCGTGAGCCGAGTTCCCGGACCGTCCCGCGCGATCGTCCTCGCTCTCGCCGTGGTCCTGCTCGTCGCCGGCGGCACGGCCTCGTCCGCGCGGCAGAATCGGAAGGCGCCGGCGCCGCAGGCGACCTGCGTCCTCACCAACCCCGCCTACTCGGGCGCGTGCACGCAGACGACGCCGCTCGAGGCGGGCTCCACTCCGGCCAAGGCCTGCCAGGCCGTCGTCGACTGCTTGAACAACGTCGACTGCCTCAAGACCTACTGCAACGCCACGACGGTCAGGACGGGCTGGAAGCTGGAATCCTCGAAGTGACCCGGCGCGTATAGCAGGACGAGCGGGCGCGAAGGCGACGTTCCCGCTCTCGCCGGCCCGTCGAGCGCCGCGCCGAGCGATAAGATGCGCTCCGTATGAAAGAGATCGTCATCCTCTCCGCCGCTCGAACGCCGATCGGCTCGTTTCTCGGAAAGCTGTCCTCGCTGCCCGCGCCCGCCCTGGGATCCGCCGCGATTCGCGCGGCGCTGACCCGCGCCGGGGTGCCTCCCGGCGACGTCGAGCAGGTGATCCTGGGCAACGTGCTCCAGGCGGGCATCGGCCAGGCGCCGGCGCGGCAGGCCTCGCTCGGCGCCGGCGTTCCCGACAGCGTGCCCTGCGTCACCGTCCACAAGGTCTGCGGTTCCGGCATGCGCGCGGTGATGGACGCCGGCAACGCGATCGTCGCGGGCGAATACGACGTCGCCGTGGCGGGCGGCATGGAGTCGATGTCGAATGCCCCGTATCTGCTCGAGAAGGCGCGGACCGGACTGCGGATGGGCAACGGCACGCTCGTCGACTCGATGATCAAGGACGGCCTGTGGGATCCCTACAAGGACACCCACATGGGCAACTGCGCCGAGCTTTGCGTCGGGAAGTACCGCTTCACGCGCGAGGCGCAGGACGCCTTCTCCCTCGAGTCGTACAAGCGGGCGCAAAGCGCCACGAAGGCCGGGCTCTTCGCCGACGAGATCGCGGTGGTCGAGGTGCCGCAGAAGAAGGGCGACCCGCTGAAGATCGACGCCGACGAGGAGCCGTTCGCGGCGCCGCTCGACAAGATGCCGACGCTGAAGCCGGCCTTTCAGAAGGACGGCACGGTGACGGCGGCGAACTCCTCGAAGATCAACGACGGCGCCGCGGCGCTCGTCGTCGCGTCGGCCGACAAGGCCAGAGCGAAGGGCTGGAAGCCGATCGCCCGCATCGTCGCCGCGGCCGGCGTGGCGCAGGCGCCGGAGTGGTTCACGACGGCGCCGGTCGGCGCCGTGCAGAAGCTTCTCGCGAAGGCGGGGCTCCGGGTCGCCGACGTCGACTTGTGGGAGGTCAACGAGGCCTTCGCCGCCGTGGCGATGGCGGCGATCCAGGAGCTCTCGCTCGATCCCGCGAAGGTCAACGTCCGGGGAGGCGCCGTGGCGCTCGGCCATCCGATCGGCGCCTCGGGCGCGCGCATCCTGACGACGCTCATCCACGCCCTCCGCAGGGAAGGCAAGAAGCGGGGCATCGCGGCCATCTGCATCGGCGGCGGAGAAGCCACGGCGATGCTCGTCGAGACGGTCTGAGGCCGGACGCCTTCGACCTCGTCTCGGGCGGCGTTCCGCGGTTCCGGGCGGAGGCGCCGTGGGCCTGGCGGGTCCTCGCGCGGCTGCAGCGCGGCCTCCCCGCGGGGCGCCGGACGGCGACGCCGGGCCGGGCGCCGCTCGTGGCGGATGCGGCGGGGGAGAGCCCGCTCGTCCTGGTTCATGCGGATCCGGAGGCGTATCTGGTCGCGCCGGCCGCGGAACGTCTGATCGCGAGCCTGGCGGCGCGCCCCGACCTCGACCTCGTCCTGCCCGGCACGAACGAGCCCTGGTGCGAGGCGGCGCGCGTCACGCCGCCGTTCGCGTACCCGACGCCGACGCTCCTCGAGGAGGCGGCCGCCGCGGTCGCCGCCGCCGCGGCGGCGTTGCGGCCGGTCGAGGCCCCGGCCTCGCCGGTCTACGCGATCCGGCGCGCGGCCCTCTCGCGCGCGGCGGCGAAAGACTCGCTCGAGCGCCTGCCGGAGAGGCTGCGGCCGCTTTCGGCCGCGGTCGACCCCGGCGCGTACCTGCATCGGTACGGCGCGATGGACGCGTCGCCGCGGGCCGACCTCGCCGCGCTCGTGCCGGAAGGGGCGCGGGCGGTCCTCGACGTGGGTTGCTCGCGCGGCGCGACCGCAGCGGCGCTGCGCGCGCGGGGCGTCTCCTTCCTCGCCGGGATCGAGCCCGACGCCGAGGACGCCGCGGAGGCGGCCGCTGTCTACGACGCCGTGCGCGCCGAGCCGCTCGAGTCGGTCGGCGCGGGCTTCGGCCGCGCCTTCGACGCCGTGCTCTTCGGCGACGTCCTGGAGCATCTGGAGGACCCCTCCGACGCGCTCGTCCGGGTGCGGGCCTGGCTCGCGCCCTCCGGCGTCGTCGTCGCCTCGGTTCCCAACGTCGGGCACTGGTCCGTGATCGACGATCTGCTGCGCGGCCGCTTCGACTACGTGCCGTACTCGCTGCTCTCGGGCACGCACGTCCGATTCTTCACGCGGCGCACGCTCGTCGACCTGTTCGAGGCGAGCGGCTACCGCGTGCGGCGGATCGACGTCGTGCGGTCGCCCGCCCCGGCCGGACGAACGGCGTCGCGCGACCGCCTGCGGGCGCTCCCGGGCGCCTCGGACGACCTCGACGTCGCCGAATTTCTCGCGGTCGCCGAAGCGGCCGAGTGAGCGCGGCACGAGCGGCGGATGGCGGGTGGGGCCGCCGGTCCGCTATCATCGCGTCGAATGATTCAGAAGGTCGTCGCCAGCGCCGACGAGGCGGTTCGGGACGTGTCCGACGGCGCCACGCTGGTCGTCGGCGGCTTCGGCCTGTGCGGGATTCCCGAGAATCTGATCGGGGCCCTCGTCCGCAAAGGCGTCAGGAACCTGACGATCGTTTCGAACAACTGCGGGGTCGACGACTGGGGGCTGGGCCTGCTGCTCCGCACCCGGCAGATCCGGAAGATGGTGTCCTCCTACGTCGGCGAGAACGCCGAGTTCGAGCGGCAGTTCCTGTCGGGCGAGCTCGAGGTGGAGCTGGTGCCGCAGGGGACGCTCGCCGAGCGGATGCGGGCCGGCGGCGCCGGGATCCCCGGCTTCTACACGCCGGCCGGCGTGGGCACGCTGGTGGCTCAGGGCAAGGAGGTCAAGTCCTTCGACGGCCGCGACTACGTGCTCGAGCGGGGGATCGTCGGCGACTTCGCGATGGTCGCGGCCTGGAAAGCGGATCGGCTCGGCAACCTCGTTTACCGCAAGGCCGCGCGCAACTTCAACCCGATGGCGGCCACGGCGGGCCGCATCTCGGTCGCCGAAGTCGAGGAGCTCGTCGAGGTCGGCGACCTCGACCCCGAGGCGATCCACACGCCCGGCGTGTTCGTCCAGCGCGTGGTCGTCGCGCCGCGCCAGAAGCGCATCGAGCGGCGCACCGTGCGGAAAGGGTGAGGCAGCGGCGTCGTGCTTGACCGGGAGGGAATCATCCGGCGGGCCGTCCGCGAGCTGCGCGACGGCTACACGGTCAACCTCGGAATCGGCATGCCGACGCTCGTCGCCAACCACATCCCGGCCGGGATGGAGGTCGTGCTCCAGTCGGAGAACGGCATTCTCGGTCTCGGGCCCTATCCCACCGAGGCCGAGGTCGACCCCGACCTGATCAACGCCGGCAAGGAAACCGTGACGATCAAGCCCGGCGCTTCGTATTTCTCTTCGGCGGAGTCTTTCGCGATGATCCGGGGCGGACACATCGACCTCTCGATCCTCGGCGCCATGCAGGTCGACGAAGAGGGCTCGATCGCCAATTACATGATTCCGGGGAAGATGGTCAAAGGCATGGGCGGCGCCATGGACCTGGTCGCGGGAGCGCGCCGGCTCGTCGTCACGATGGAGCACACGGCCAGATCCGGCGAGCACAAGATCCTGAAGCGCTGCACGCTGCCCCTGACGGGTCGGCGCTGCGTCCACCGCATCATCACGGACCTCTGCGTCTTCGACGTCCGGCCGGGCGGCGCCGGTCTCGAGCTCGTCGAGCTCGCTCCGGGCGTCGGGATCGAGGAGGTCCGCGCGAAGACCGGCGCCGCGTTCCGGGAAGCCGCTTCGATTCGCGCCATGGACGCGTGAAGCTCGCCCGCGCCGCCGTTCTGTTTCTCGGTTCCACCGTCGCGGCGCTCGCGCAGGATCCCTACAACCAGTCCGATCCCTTCGAGTCCCGGTTCAAGACGAAGCCCAATTTCCAGCTCAAGTTCCACGTGCCCGAGAAGGGCGGCGAGGTCCGCCTCTACACGAAGAAACCCGTTCACTTCGAAAAGGACCTCTACTGGGAGGGGAGCGAGGAAGTCGTCATCGAGTACCAGGACATCAAGATCACGGCCGACGAAGCGCACTACGACTTTCCGACCAGGACGGCGACCCTGACCGGCCACGTCGTGATCGACCAGGGCCCGACGCGCCTCTCGGGGACGCACGGCACGTTCCACCTCGACACGAAGACGGGCATCGTCGAGGACGCGACCGCGGATCTGCCCCCGACCTACCACATCGTCGCGCAGTCGATCGAGAAGATCGGCGAGGCGACCTACCGCGTCAACCACGGGTTCTTCACGGCCTGCGAGGTTCCCAGGCCCGCCTGGTCGTTCTCGATGTCGCAGGCGACGATCACGCTCGACGACTACGCGCGCATGAAGGACGTCGCGTTCAAGGCCGGCTCGGTGCCCCTGTTCTACACGCCCTACCTGATCTGGCCGACCAAGGAGAGCCGCGCCTCCGGCTTCCTCGTCCCCGGGCTCGGCTACAGCAACGAGCGCGGTGCCTTCCTCGGCCTCAACTATTACTGGGTGACGGGCCGCTCGACCGACATCACGACGCAGCTCGACCTATTCAGCGACGGGACCGTCGGGCTCGGCGAAGAGGCGCGCTGGCGGCCGACGGCCGAATCGGCCGGGCTGTTCCAGGGCTTCGTCGTGCGCGACCAGGACGCCACCGAATGCGTGCCGCTCTCGCAGGCGCCGCCCAACGGGGGCAACGGCCCCTGCACGCTGCCCAACGGCAGCCTCGGCGTGTACACGACCGGCGTCGAGACCCGCTGGAAGCTGCGCCTCGACCACGTGTCCGACGACCTGCCGGACGACATCCGGGGCGTCGTGTCGGTGCGCGCGTACTCCGACGAGGAGTACCTGCAGGACTGGGAAAAGAACTTCAATTTGAACTCGGCCAAGCAGGTCCCGTCCTTCGCGTACCTGACGCGGAACATCGGCGCGGACTCGGTCAACCTGCGCTTCGAGCGCACCGAGACGTTCTACGCGGCGACCATCATCCAGGAGCGGCTCCCCTCGCTCGAGTACTTCCACCGGACCGCGCCGATCGGAGACTCGCCGGTCTTCTTCGCGCTCGAGGGCTCGCTCTCGGGCCTCTACGTCGACAAGGGCCAGGGCCTCCTCCACGGCCTGTGGGGCCGCTTCGACGTCGCGCCGGTCTTCTCGTTCCCGATCAAGTCGATCCCGTGGCTCTCGGTGCTCGCCCAGGCGGGCGGCCGCGTGACGGAGTACACCGACTCGACGGACGAAGGGCAGACGACCTTCACGGGCAACTCGCTGCTGCGCACGTACGCCACCGCGGGCCTTTCGCTCGTCGGCCCGTCGTTCTCGCGGATCTACGACGTCGACATCGGGCCGTGGGTCAAGCTCAAGCACGTCATCGAGCCGCGGGTCGACTACACGTACGTCTCGAACGTCGACAGCCCGGAGAAGATCCCGGTCTTCGACCAGGTCGACACGACGCTCGGCCAGAACCAGGTCCGCTACGCGATCGTCAACCGCCTGCTCGCCAAGACCTCCGGCGCCGGCACCGGTTCGGCCGAGGAGATCGCGTCGCTCGAGATCGCCCAGACCTACGCCTTTCAGCTGCCGCAGACGATCCTGCTGCCGGGGGCTCAGGAAGTGGTGCAGCGAAGGAGCGGCCCGATCGAGGCCATCCTGCGCGTGGCGTCCGGGAGCCTGCTCCACCTCGATGCGACCTTCGACTACGACCCGATCGCGTCGCAGCTCACCGCCACGACGTTGACGGCCGGCGCGAACTGGGGCACGAACTACGCGGCGTTGTCGTGGTTCGAGTCGAACCCGGTGACGTTGCCGGGTCAGGTCGTTGCGTCCTCCGACCAGTTCCGCTTCACGGGCGGCGTCGACCTGAGCAAGATCTTCCGCGTCGACGCGAGCGTCGCCTACAGCGCCGACCAGAACCTGCTGCAGGAGGGCCGGTTCCTGCTGACGTACAAGGGATCCTGTTACACCGTGTTTCTCGAGTACCGGGACCTCGACCTGCCGCCCTCCCCGCGGCGCGACCTGCGCCTCGTCGTCAACCTCAAGGACATCGGGACGCTCCTGGACGTCAACGGCTCGATCAACGCGCTGCTGGGGCAGTAGCCGTGCTTTCGGTATGATCCAGCCCCGATGAAGGGGCTCATCCTCTCCGGCGGCAAGGGCACTCGCCTGCGCCCGCTGACTTACACCAGCGCCAAGCAGCTCGTCCCGATCGCCAACAAGCCCGTTCTTTTCTACGGGGTCGAGGCGATCGTCGCGGCCGGGATCAAGGACATCGGCGTCGTGGTCGGCGACACGAAGGCCGAGATTCAGGCGGCTCTGGGCGACGGGTCCCGCTTCGGCGCCCGCGTGACCTACATCGAGCAGGACGAACCGCGCGGCCTCGCGCATGCGGTCCTGATCTCCGAGAAGTTCCTGCGCGGCGAGCCGTTCGTGATGTACCTCGGCGACAACGTGATCGCCGACGGGATCACGGCCCTCGTCGAGGACTATCGCCGGATCGGCTGCAACTCGCAGATCCTGCTGGCGAAGGTCCCGAACCCGGAGCAGTTCGGCGTCGCCGAGCTCGAGAACGGGCGCGTCGTCCGGCTGACCGAGAAGCCCAGGCAGCCGAAGTCCGACCTCGCGCTCGTCGGCGTCTACATGTTCGACGACTCGATCTGGGACGCGGTCAAGGCGATCCGGCCGAGCCCCCGGCAGGAGCTCGAGATCACCGACGCGATCCAGTGGCTCGTGGACCACGGCAAGAGCGTCCACCCGCACCTGGTGACGGGCTGGTGGAAGGACACGGGCAAGATCGAGGACATGCTCGAGGCCAACCGGATCATTCTCGACACGGTCGTCGCGCGCGGCGGGGAAGCCGCGGGTCCCGGGTGCCGCGTGGAGGGCAAGGTCGTCCTCGAGAAGGGCGCGAAGCTCGAGCGCGCGACGGTGCGCGGCCCGGCGGTCATCGGCGAGGGCGCCGAGATCCGCGACGCGTTCGTCGGTCCGTACACCGCCGTCGGCGCGGGCTGCCTGATCGACCGCTGCGAGATCGAGAACTCGATCGTGCTCGAAGGCTCGCGCCTCGAGCGGATCCCGGTCCGCATCGCGGATTCGCTGATCGGCAAGAACGTGCGCATCCACCCGGGCCTCGAGCGGCCTCGGGTTCACCGCTTCCTGGTCGGCGACAACTCGGAGATCGGCCTCGTATGAAGCTGCTCGTCACGGGCGGGTGCGGTTTCATCGGCTCGAACTTCGTGCGCCACGTCCTCGCGTCACGGGGCTCGGGCGTTTCCGTCGTCAACCTCGACAAGCTCACGTACGCCGCCAATCCCGCCAACCTCGCCGACGTCGAGGGGCTGCCGAACTACCGCTTCGTGCGCGGCGACATCGTGGATCCCGACGTCGTGGCCATGGCGATGGAGGGCTGCGACGCCGTCGTCAACTTCGCCGCCGAGACGCACGTGGACCGCTCGCTCCTCGGCGACGCGTCGTTCATCGAGACCGACGTGCGCGGCGTCTTCGTCCTGCTCGAGGAGGCCCGGCGGCGCCGCGTGCGCCGGTTCGTCCAGATCTCGACCGACGAAGTCTACGGCTCGATCCCGGCCGGCTCCTTCACCGAGGAGTCGCCGCTGAACCCGCGCAACCCCTACGCCGCCTCGAAGGCCGGCGGCGACCGCCTGGCGTACTCGTACTGGGCGTCCTACGGCGTCCCGGTGATCATCACGCGGGCGTCGAACAACTACGGGCCGTACCAGTATCCGGAGAAGCTCATCCCGCTCTTCGCGACGAACGCCGTCGACGACCTGCCGCTGCCGCTCTACGGCGACGGCCGGAACGTCCGGGACTGGCTCTTCGTGCGCGATCACGCCGCCGCCGTCGACTTCCTCCTGGACGCGGGGCAGCCCGGCGAGACCTACAACATCGCCGGCGGCAACGAGGACGAGAACATCGCCATCACCAAACGCGTCCTGCGCGAGCTCGGCAAGCCCGAGACGCTGATCCGCTTCGTCGACGACCGGCCGGGCCACGACCGGCGATACTCGCTCGACGCCGGCAAGCTCGCGCGGCTCGGCTTCACGCCGTCGACGCCCTTCGAGCAGGGGCTCGTCGAGACGGTTCGCTGGTACCGCGACCACGAGGCGTGGTGGCGCCCGATCAAGGAGCGCGACGCCGCGTACCGCGAGTACTACCGGACGCAATACGAGCAGCGGCTGGCCACCTCTTCGGCCACCGCGAAGAAGCCGGGCTAGCCGGCCGGGAGCATGGCGCCGGCGGGCGGGGGTTCCCTCGACAGTCACGCGGCCCTGCTGACCGCGCCGCGCCCGACGCCGCGCCAGCGGCGCCGGGTCCTCGTCACGGGGGCCGCGGGCATGCTCGGCTCGGACCTGGGGCCCGCGCTCGCGGCCTCGGGGCACGAGGTCCTCGCTCGGCCGAAGGCGGACCTCGACATCGCCGACGCGAAGGCGGTCGCGCACGCGGTCCGCGAGCTCGCCCCGGACGTCGTCGTCAACTGCGCGGCCTTCACGAAAGTGGACGACTGCGAGACGGATCCGCGCGCGTTCGAGGTCAACACGCGGGCGGTGGCGCATCTGGCCGACGCGTGCGTCCTCCAGGGCGCCCAGCTCGTGCAGATCTCGACGGACTTCGTCTTCGACGGGGAGAAGAACGCCCCGTACACGGAGGAAGATCCCGTGCGCCCCCTGTCGGCCTACGGGCGCACCAAGCTCGGGGGCGAGGAAGCCGCGCTGCGCCTGCCCGGCAGCCTCGTCGTGCGGGCGTCGTGGCTCTTCGGCCGCTCGGGCTGGAACTTCGTCGAGGCGATCCTGAAGCAGGTCGAAGGGGGGCGGAAGCAGCTCGCCGTCGTCACGGACCAGGTCGGACGCCCGACGGCGACGACGGACCTCGCCGAGGCGATCGTGGCGCTCCTCGAGGCCGGCGCCTCGGGTGTCTACCACTTCGCCAACCGGGGCGAGGTTTCCTGGAACGAGTTTGCCCGCGAGATTCTCTGGCGCGCCCGGATCACCGACGTCGCCGTCGAGCCCACGACCTCGGCCGCGCTCGCGCGCCCGGCGAAGCGGCCGGCGTACTCGGTCCTCGATACGGGGAAGTACGAACGCCTGACCGGCCGGCCGATCCGGTCCTTCCACGAGCCGCTCGCCGAGTACCTGGCGCTGAGGGCTCGGCCGGAGGCGTGACCGTCGCCTTTCCGTCGCCTTCGCTCGCTCGGAATCTGGCGAGCCCGGGACTCGCCGTTGCTCGCCCGGCTCGCCACCGGCGCTCGGCTCGCCCAAAGGGGCTCGACTGACCGT
>Ga0335069_10002721_pt1 | contig 27000 bp, 26 predicted proteins | sample Lox_Sample_11_FD_206714 | JGI IMG/M metagenome (GOLD analysis project Ga0335069, IMG submission 206714) | Soil microbial communities from Loxahatchee National Wildlife Refuge, Florida, United States - Lox_Sample_1.1 | ecosystem: Environmental > Terrestrial > Soil > Wetlands | place: USA...
GCTGGCTGACCGACCTCGCCGCGCGGGAAATGCTCATCGACAACCACGCCCTGCTCGATCCCGGCCGCCGCCAGCTCATCCTCGACGGCACCCGCGCCGATCTCACCAAGCTCGAATTCGACGTCCTGCAGTACCTATACGAACGCGAAGGCCGGATCGTCAGCCGGGCGGCGCTGCTGCGCGACGTATGGGGCTACGACTGGAGCGGCGGTAGTAACGTCGTCGAGGTCGTCATCAGCGCCCTGCGTCGCAAACTCGGCGACCATGCCGGAAGCCTGCAAACGGTGCGCGGCGCCGGCTACCGCTTCACCGCCCCGGCCTGACCCCGGCCAGGCGCAGGAGGTCACCGTAACCAGGGCCAGTCGGCACTTCCCATGCCCTGCGCCGACTGCCCGGTGATGCTCCGGTTCAGGGGCGGGGCGCCGGGTGCTGCGGGCGGGGCTGGTCGGCTGACGGCGGCTGCGCTGGCCGGTACAGGCCGAGTAGCAGGCCGTACTGAGGCTGGTCGGCTGCGTCGGGGGCGTGGCTGGCGAGCTCGCGCAGGGTGGCGGTGAGCATTCTGGCGTGCTCGGGGGTCAGCGTGAGCCTGCGCAGTACCAGGAACGGCTCGGGCTGCGCGGCGGCGATCTCGGCGGCGAGGGCTCGGAACGCAGTCTGCGTGGTGGCGGCGTCGTCATATCGCAGCCCGCGGGACGCGCGCCGGTAGTACCGCTCGGTTCCACCGCGGACCGTGCGCGTGCCCGCAGGCCGGACCAGGCCCGCGCTGGCCAGGACGTTCAAGTGGTGGGCGATGTTGCCTTTGTTACTGCCCAGCACCGCGGCAAGCTGGCTGATTGTCGCCTCACCCTGCCCGAGCGCGAACAGCAGACGGTGGCGCATCGGATGACCAAGCGCCTTGAACTGCTCCGGCGTGGTCACCGCCGGGACGTCGGCCTCCTCGTCCATGAGAAAGAGTTTACAGCTATTGACGCTTTGTCAAGCGTCTGCTTTTCTTAACACTATGGACGAGGCAGAGCTAACCCACGTTGTCAGCGAGGTCCGTGCGCTGGTCGAAGCCCGCTACGTTTTCCCGGACGTCGCCGCGGCAGTGTCCCAGGTGCTGGCCGAAGAACTGGCCCAGGGTCGCTATCCCGCCGAGCCCCGGCAACTGGCGGCGGAGGTCACCGCCGACCTGCAGTCAGTCAACGGGGATAAGCACCTGCGGCTGCTCTATCACGACCAGGCCCTGCCGCAGCGCGCGCCGGGTGATGACACCGAGGAATACGCCGCCATGGCACGGTGGGCAGGCCAGACCTGCGGCGGCGTTGCGCGCGTCCAGCGCCTGGCCGGAAACGTCGGCTACCTCGACCTTCAGCCGGTCCTGTTCCCAGCCGCCATCAGCGGGGACAGCATCACTGGCGCTCTTAGCCTGCTCGCGGGCACCGATGCGCTCATCATCGACCTGCGCCGCTGCCTGGGCGGCGAGCCCGGCATGGTCACGTTCGTGATCAGCTACCTGTGGAACCACGAGCCAGTCCAGCTCACCGGGCTGAGCGGACGCGACGAGCTCAGGCAGGCCTGGACACTTCCGTACGTTCCCGGCCGCCGCTTCGGGAAGGCCAAGCCGGTCTACGTGCTGACCAGCGCCACCACGTTCTCCGGCGGCGAGCAGCTCAGTTACGACCTGCAGCAACTCGGCCGGGCCACGATTGTCGGCGAGCGCACCCGCGGCGGCGCCCATGCGCGCGAGGCGTTCACCGTGCACCCGCACCTAGAGGCGACCATCCCCGTCGCCCAATCGATCAACCCGACGACCGGCGCTAACTGGGAAGGCGTTGGCGTCACCCCTGACGTTCAGACGCCCGCCGCCAATGCCCGCGACACTGCCTACCGGCGGGCGCTCAACGACGTGACCGCAGCGAACGGTGCCTCGGCCGCCGAAGCCGAAGCCGCGCTCGCCGCGGCCCAGGCGGACCCCTCTTGGGGGCCACGGCACCTCACCCTGAATAACAGATCCCGGCCCGTCAGCATCCGCGCACGGGACGGCCTTGAGTTCCGGTGAATATGCCGGGCGGCCGTTGAGATGCCTGGCAGCCATCCTGCAACCTGGTCGCCGGGCAGGCGGGTCGTCATCGTGCCGGCCGGAGCGGCAGCCTGGCCTTGACGGCCCCGGCCGGGATGGGCTTGAGTACGTCCATGCCTGATCAGCCTGCAGCGCTGCGCCGCTGGCATGCCGTGGTCGAGTCGAAGAACCCGGCCCTGCTGGATGATCTGCTGGCTGATGACGTGGTCTTCCGGTCCCCGGCGGTGTTCGCTCCGCAGGAGGGCAAGGCGCTCACGGCCCGGTACCTCAGCGCGGCCCTGACGGTTCTCGGCCCGTCCTTGCGTTATGTCGGCCAGTGGCATGACCAGGCCAGCGCAGTGCTGGAGTTCGAGGCCGACCTCGGGGGCGTCTACGTCCAGGGCGCGGACATCTTGCGCTGGAATACCGCGGGGAAACTGGTCAGCTTCACGGTCATGGTGCGCCCGCTGCGCGGGCTGCAAAAGCTGGTCGAGCTGATGGCACCTCAACTAGGCGCGGGGCAACCCGGTAGTCCCGGCTGACGACGCGTGCACCGGTGCAGGACGCGCCTGGAGCGCTAGAGTCCGGTGTGTGGGCGAGGCGGGCGCGGACGGTGAGGCCATCACGGTGATTCGTCTCGCTGAGACAGAGATAAGCGCCGACCTGCACGAGGACCTGCGATTGCTGCTGGGGGAATGCTTTGCCGGGTATCCCGGCCGGAGCTACTTCAAGCTGCCCCCGCATTTCCGGTACCTCGCGATGACTGGCAGCGGCGGGGTTGTGGCCCAGATGGGCGTGGAGTACCGGATCATCCGGGTGGGGGACACCGTGCTGCGGACGTTCGGGATCGTCGATCTGTGCGTCACCGCAGGCCAGCAGCACCGAGGGTTGGCGGGAAGGCTGCTCGCTGACGTGACCGGGCTGGCCCGGTCGTGCGGGATGGCCTTCATTGTCTTGTTCGCCGACGATGCCCGGCTGTACGCCAGGAACGGCTGGACGCGGGTGACTAACCGCTGCTCCTGGGTGCAGATCAATGAGCATGTCACGCTAGGGCTCGCCCGCCGGGAGGCTCCCGGCGTCATGATGGTCAAGGCCCTCGGCGGGCAAGCCTGGCCCGACGGTGATGTCGATCTGCTGGGCCACTTGTTCTGACCCGGGCCGTCGGGCTCACCGCGTGGCTGGGACACCACGCCGGTCCCGGCCTGTCCTGGCCAGGGCATAGCCCGCATCCGTCCTTGGAAGGTGGCCCGTGTTCGGTTCCCTGGACTACATCTACGTTCCGGCGGCCGATGTCGACAGTGAGGCATTGCGTTACGTCCAGACGCTGGGAGCAGAACTGGTCTGGAAGGTCCGCGGGATGGGAACCACGGTGGCCAGCCTGCGCGTCGGTGAGCGCGGACCGGCGATCCTGCTCTCCGGTCACTTGCAGGGCCCAGGCGCGATCCTGGTGTACCGGGTGCAGGACTACGCCGCCACGGTCGCCCAGCTGCGCGCGCAAGGCGTCGCCCTCCACGAGCTGGAGATCCCGCACGGCCCGTGTGCGACGTTCACGACCGAGGCGGGGCAGAGGTATGCGGTCTACCAGCTCGTGCGGCCCGACGCGGTTCATCTGTTCGACGGCCGTATCGACCCGTAAACGCTCGCAACAGTGCCACGGAGCGGCGCGGTCACCGGCCGGCCGACGATCCCGCCAGCGTGCACGCCATCAGAACGTCGTCGACATACAGCCCGCCGAGGAAGAATTCCTCACGCAAGACTCCCTCGGCCATGAAGCCGCATGACTCATAGAGCCGACGGGCCCCGACATTGCCACCAAGAACGCGCAGCGACAGCTTGCGTGCGCCCCGGCTGCGAGCCTGCTCGATGCAGGCCTCCACGAGCCTGCGCCCCACCCCGCGGCGCTGGCGGGCCGGGTGGACCGCCAGCCCCCGGATCTCCAGCACATGGGAGTGCGACGCCAGGGGAAGTGACTGGCCGAGCGCCGCGTACCCGGCTATCACACCGTCAGTCTCAGCGACCAGTACATCGTCGGGCGCTGTCCGCTCGCCGAAGAAGGCCGCATCGGCCGAAGGCGGCGGAGCCGGCGAAACACCAGCCGTCCACGTGGCCGCATCGATGTCCCTGAGTTTCGGTTCGTCTTCGAGACGACCCTGCCGAATAGTCATCACCACACCAGGATGTACATCCCAGCGTTCAGGCAACAGGTGCTCATCCGCGGCACCGATCTGGACACCCGCCCGCTGGCCAAGCAGATCGCCCGGCTCGCCCGGTCAGTTACATCTAGCGTCCGGTTCGCGACTTGCGTATGGTTTTGCCATCAATCTGCGGTGAACGGAGGAATCAGCAGTGAGGCCTGGCGCTCGTGGTGTTCCACGCATGATCATGTCCGGGTTCGCCGCGGCGGCACTCGCCGGCGGGCTGGTGACCTCCTTCGCGTTCCCGGCCGCCGCGGCCAGCGCCGCCGGGGCCGGCAGGCACGGCCCGCATGTGCTGCTGGTCGGCACGTTCCACGGCGTGCCCGGCAGGTACCGGAGCATCCAGGCCGCGGTCAATGCGGCCCGCCCGGGCGACTGGATCCTGGTCGCCCCGGGCGACTACCACGAGAACGCTGACGAGACCGGCCCGTTCGGCAACCCGGCTGTAGGCGCGATGGGCGGCGTGTACATCAGCAAGTCCGGCATCACGCTGCGCGGCATGAACCGCAACACGGTGATCGTGGACGGCACCAAGGCCGGCTTCCCGGCGTGCAGTTCCGATCCGGCGGCCCAGAACTACGGGCGGGCCGGGGCCAAGGGCGCTCGGGTCGGCCGTAACGGCATCCTGGTCTGGAAGGCCAGCGACGTCAGCGTGGAGAACCTGACGGTCTGCAACTTCCTCGCGGGCACCGGCGCGTCAGGCAACCAGGTCTGGTGGAACGGCGGCGCCGACTCGGGCAAGATCGGCCTGACCGGGTACTGGGGCAGCTACCTGACCGCAACCTCGACGTTCTTCGGCAACGAGACCACCGCCGCCGAGTACGGCATCTTCGCCGGCAACTCGGCAGGCCCGGCCCGGCTGACGCATCTTTACGGCAGCAACATGAACGATTCGGGCGTCTACGTCGGCGCCTGCCGGCGGCGCTGCGACGTGGTCATGAACCATATGTGGATGGAGAACAACGCGCTCGGTTACTCGGGCACGAACTCCGGCGGCACGATCGTCATCGAGAACTCCCAGTTCGACGGCAACCAGGACGGCCTGGACACCAACACCGCGGTGATCGGCGACCCGCCCGCCCCGCAGGACGGCCGGTGCCCGCACGGCGGCATCAGCCCGATCACCCGCACGACGTCCTGCTGGGTATTGATCCACAACTACATCCACGACAACAACAGCGCCACCGTGCCGGCCGCGGGCAGCGCGGCGGCCGGGCCGATCGGCACCGGCCTGACGATCTCGGGCGGTCGCTACGACACGGTGATGGACAACACGATCGTGAACAACGGCGCGTGGGGTGCCCTGTTCGTCCCCTACGCCCAGAAGGGCACGCCGAGCCTGCACCAGACCTGCACCGGCTCCGGCGGGCACGAGGTGCCGGGCTTCGGCTGCGTGCTCGACCCCAAGGGCAACGCGTTGCTGCACAACAAGTTCCGGCACAACGGCTTTTTCGGGAACCCGAGCAACTCCGACTTCGGCCAGATCACGCTGTTCGGCGGCGAGCCGGCGAACTGCTTCGCGCACAATCACGCGCCCGACGGCAGCGCCCCGCCCAACCTGGAGAAGACCCACCCGACCTGCGGCGGAACCACCACCGCCGGCAATACCGGCGGCGCCCTGTTCCCGCAGGTGCTGTGCGACGCCGGCCTGGCCCCGTGCCCGCCAGGCGCCAAGTACCCCAAGCCGAACGGCACCGTCATCATGAAGCCGCTCCCGTCCGGCCTGTCGGCTATGCCGCACCCCTGTGCTGGCGTGCCCGCCAACCCGTGGTGCCCGGCGCACCACCACGATGGCGGCTACGTCCAGTCCGCGGCGGCCGTCGGCTCCATGGCCCTGATCGCCGTACCCGCTGCGGGCTGGCGGCTGCGGAGAAGGCCGCGCATCAGCGGATAACGCACGCGGATGCTGCCGTCCACCTGGGGCCTGGCCGGCATCCGGCGCGCGAGCGCCCGTGTGATGGACGCTGGTCCGCGCGGCATGCAGCATGAGTGGACGCAACGATGATGACGGAGGTTGGCCCCATGTCTGCACTCACGACCGAGGCCAGCCGCCCAAGCGAGGGCGAGGCGCGCGCCGACGTCGTCGTCATCGGCGCCGGGTTCGCTGGGCTCGTTGCCGCGCGCGAGCTGGGCCGCGCGGGGCTCGAAGTGATCGTGCTGGAGGCCCGCGACCGTGTGGGCGGGCGTACCTGGACCGACCATAGGCTCGGCCACGACATTGAGCTCGGCGGCACCTGGGTGCACTGGGTGCAGCCGCACACGTGGGCCGAGATGACCCGGTACGGGCGGGAGATCACGCGCAGCCCCGCGGTCGAGGAGGCGTACTGGCTCGGTGCGGGCGACGCCCGGCGCGCGGGCACGCTGGATGAGTTCATGGCGCTCATCGACGCCGGGCAGCAGGCGATCGTGGACGACGTGCGCGCCGCCATCCCGTGCGGCATCGACCCGACGGCCGGCGAGATCGGCGGGCTGGACGCGCTCAGCATCCAGGACCGGTTCGACGCGCTCGGGCTGGACGACGAGGCGCGCAGTGCGAATGAGGCGGTGTGGACCGGGCACGTGAACGCCCGGCTCGACCAGGTCGGCCTGTCGAGCGCGCTGCGCTGGGCGGCCGCGGCGGGCGGGCACTGGCAGCTCATGCACGAGGCATCCGCCACCTACCGGGTCGTCGGCGGCACGAGCGGGTTCAGTCGGGCGATCGCGGCGGACGTGGCGGGCGAGATCCGGCTGGGCGCCACCGTGAGGAGGGTCGCGCAGACGGCGGATGGCGCGGTCGTGACCTGCGCCGGCGGCGCCGAGGCGCGCGCCCGGCGGGTGATCTCGACGCTGCCGGTCAACGCGATCGCGGGCATCGAGTGGGAGCCGGGGCTGCCGGGCGCCTGGCTGCGGGCGAACGCCGAGACCGTCGCGTCGCAGGGCGTGAAGGTCTGGGTAAAGGCGCGCGGCCGCCTGCCGCGGTTCTTCGCGTACGCGAGCCAGCGCCATCCGATCTCGGTGCTGAAGACCGAGTTCACGGACGACGACGCGACGGTCCTGGTCGGGTTCGGCCCCGATCACACGCAGCTCGACGTGACGAGCGTCGCCGGCGTGCAGGCCGCGGTCGACGCGATACGTCCGGGGCTGGAAGTCGTCGAGGTGGCCGCGCACGACTGGATGAAGGACCCGCTCTCGCGGACCACCTGGATGACGCACCGGCCCGGGCAGCTGACCCGCGACCTGGCCGGGCTGCAGCGGCCCGCGGGCGTGGTGCACTTCGCGTCGAGTGACAACGCGAACCTGTGGGGCGGCTTCGTCGACGGCGCGATCGAAAGCGGCCTGCGCGAGGCGCGGCGGGTGGCAGCGGCGCTCGCGCAACCCGGATGAAAGCGATAGAACCGCCCGTCCCGCGGCGGCGAGCTGAACACAGTATGTGAGGATGTCCGCACGGGGATGAGCCGGTGCTGAGTTGCGGCTGCCGGACGTTATCGCGGGATGGGAGCTGCGGGTGGAGGAGCGTTTCGAGGTTGCGGTAGCGGCCGGGACGTTGATGTCGGCGTCGGGTTCGGCGGTGTGTTTCCCGCACCGGTGGACGCCGGGTGGGGTCACCGTGGAGGCCGGGTTCACCGGCGGGCACCTGCTGCATCTGGCGGTGGCGGGGTGCGTGCTCAATGATGTCTACCGGGAGGCTGCGACGCTGGGTATCGAGCTGACGGGGGTGCGGGTGACAGCGGCAGGCGGGTTCGATGCCGGGACGTGGCGGTCAGCCGGAATCGAGTACTCGGTCGAGGTCAGCTCGGCCGCCCCGGCGGACCAGCTGGCCCGGCTGCTGCAGGTGGTGGACGAGGTGGCCGAGATCCCGCAGGCTGTCCGGGCCGGGGCGGCGGTCCGGCGGATCAGCTGAGCACGCGCCGCGGCCTGAGCGAGCCTGCAGCACGATTACCGGCGCAACTGCCCCACGGTCTGTCTCTCACGCTGGCTGAGCAACAGGGCCCGGTGTCATTCAAAAGCGTCCAGGAGGGAGGCCGACAGGTCGGGGTTCTCGACATGTGCGTTGTGGCCCAGGCCCGGGAGCGTGACCACGGGGACACCCAGCCAGGCAAGCTGCTCGCTGGTGTTCATCGCGTCGTGCTCACCGCGGGCCAGGGTCACCGGGGCTCGCGATCGTGCCAGCAGTGCCGTCATGTCGGGTGCCCCGACGGCGAACGCGCCCGGATCCATGGCCAGCCGCCATCGTCCGTGCTCCTCTCGCAGGCCCGCATCCACGGCGGGGGCGTCGGCGGCCAGCAGGCCGTCCAGACCCGAGATGCGCAGGTAGCGGGCGGCAGCCTCCTCGCGCGAGCCGAACCAGGCCACCGGCCGGCCTGCGGCAGCCCGCGCGCGGTCCAGTTCCTCCTGGGTCCAGGCGACCTTGATCCCCAGGCCGATGACTGCCTGCACCGGCACGGGGAACCTGTCGTCGGCCAGGACCAGGCCGACGACGCCGCCCAGCGAATGTCCCAGCACCACGGTGCGGGCGCCGCCGCTGGCGATACCGGCGACCGCTGCGGCCAGGCCATCGAAGGTGTAGCCGGGCAGCGGCGGCGAGCCGCCATGGCCGGGCAGGTCCGGCGCCAGCCAGCGTCCCGGCCATCGCCGGGCGAGCAGCGGCCGCCAGCCCTCCCACACGTCACCGGTCGCGCCCAGGCCGTGCAACAGCAGCAGGACGGGTTCCCCGCTGCCGCCCTGCTGGACCCGCAGGCTAGCAGTCATACCCCGCAGTCTGCCAGGATGTCCTACCCCGCTTCTCGTCGGCGCTAGCGCGGCGGAACGGGAGGCGCTGACGAGGCCATCTCGTGGCCTGATCGCGGATTTGCGTGGTGTGCCGTTTCTATGACGCTTGTCACCCTGACGCTACAATGATCCCATCTGGGTGGGAGCGCGGCAGCCGCGCACCGGCCAGTAGCCGCCTGGGTGTGTTGTTAAGCGAGCCCGCGGCGCCAGGCCCTGTCCCCGGGTAGCCCCCCCGCCTGGGGACGGGGCCGCAACTCGTTCCGAGCGCAACACGCCCGTTCGAGACGGTGGTCATTAGTCCCGAACGGGCTGGCTGAGAGCCATCCGCACACGGTCCTGCCGCATCAGGGCAACGCGCGATGATCAGAGCACTCGAATACCCGGGTGAGTGCGTCAGCGACCCGGTCGAGGGTGCCCGGCGGGACGGTGAAGGGAATCCGCAGGTGCCGGTCGTCGCGTCCGTCGACCGCGTACGTGGAGGCTGGTTCCAGCAGCACGCCGAGTCGCGCGCATTCCTGCACCACCTCATGGGAGGAGCGGGGGTGGATGTCAAGCCACAGCGTGACTCCGCCGGCCGGGCTGTGCCAGCGGAGGGTCGCCCGGCCGATCCCGCGCAGGCGGTGTTCCAGGTGCTGAAGGTTGTCGGTGAGCAGCCGGGTGCGCCGCTCAATGACCGAATCAAGCGACGGCAGCAACTGGGCGGTGGCGATCTGGTCGAGTGCGCCCGGGCCCGCGCCCACCGCCGCGGCGGCGCTCCGTAGCTGCCGGGTGAGGCCGGCCGGGGCGCGGATCCAGCCCACGTGCAGGCCTCCCCAGACGGTCTTGCTCAGCGATGAGACGACGATGACACGGTGATCGGCGGCGGCCAGCGAGGCGGTCGCATCCCCGGCCAGGCGGAGCGGGCGCATGGTCTCGTCGGCAATGACCAGCCAGCCCGCCGTGGCCGCGATGCGGCCGATCGTTTCGCGCGTCGAGGACGGCATGGTGGCACCGGTGGGGTTGTGGCCGTCGGGCTGCACGTACAGCACGCCAGGCGAGCGCGCACTCAGCAGGCGAGCCAGGTAGCCGGGATCCCAGTCGGCCGCTCCGGCCGGCCAGCCGCGTATTCGCCGCCTTCGCTGCGACAGGATGCGCAGCGCTCCTGGATAGGTAGGGGTCTCGGTCACCGCAGGCCCGCCGGGCGGCCCGGCCACGTCAAGAACCAGCCCCAGTCCGGTCATGGCTCCAGAGGTGAGCGTCAGCTGGGCCGGGCGGGTGGCCAAGCCGGACCTGGTGAGGTAGTGGGCCAGTAGCTCGGTGAGCGTGTCGAGGCTCGCGCCGGCCGCCCCGTCGCCGCGCAGCGCCGTCGGCAAGGCGTCGCGGACGGCGGCCTGAACGACCTGGGCGAGGTCAGCGGGCCCGGCCGTGGTCGCCCACCGCAGATCGAGAACATCGGCGCCGCCCTCACCGGGGCGTGGGGACCGCACGGGGCGAGAGGCGATCGTGTCAAGGAGCCGGTCTGTAGTGGCCACGAACGTACCCGAACCATGGCGGGTGACGACCAGGCCCTCCAGCCGCAATCTGGTCAGCGCCCGGACCACCGTGACCCGGCTCACGTTGAGCCGCGCCGCGAGCGCCCGCTCCGAGGGCAGGCGCATACCGGGACGAAGCTCCCCGTGCGCGATGCGTCCGCGGAGCGTGGCCGCCACCTCTCGGGTAATAGACGTGCTCATCAGTCCACTTTAAAACAAAGTGGACTGCTAGGCGGCGGGCGCAGGTGCGAACGTTGCGGCATGGAGTTCGAGCACGTCGACGTTTTCGCCACTGCCCCGTTCACGGGCAACAGCCTCACGGTCTTCCTGGCCGACGGCACCGTGACCACCAGCCAGATGCTCTCGATCACCCAGGAGTTCCGGCATTTCGAAAGCATCTTCCTCTGGCCGACCGCAGACGACAGCCGCTGGCAGGCCAGGGTCTTCGACCTGGCGGACGAGCTTGACTTTGCCGGTCACCCCGTCCTCGGGGCCGCGGCCGCACTGCACGAGCGCGCCGGCCGCGACACCCCGCGGCAGTGGACGATCGAGCTGTCTGCCAAGACCGTGACCGTGCAGACCGTCCGCGACGGCGGCATCTTCCGCGCGACGCTCGACCAGGGCCGTCCCGTCTACGGGCCTTCGGTCACCAGCGCCGCGGTCGCCCCGATTCTCGACGGCATCGGGCTATCCGCCGCCGACCTGATGCCGGGGCTTGAGCCGGCGGTGGTCTCCACCGGGCTTCGCTACCTGGTGATCCCCGTGTCCGCACCGGCGCTCGCCCGCGCCGCGATCACTGCCGCGGACTTTGCCAGCCGCCTGGCCGCGGCGGGTGCCCAGTTCGCCTACCTCCTCGACCCGGATGGCCTGGAAGGACGTCACTGGGCCAACGACGGCCGCACCGAAGACATCGCGACGGGAAGCGCCGCCGGGACGGTAGGGGCATATCTGGCCCGGGTCGGCCGGGTGGCGCTGAACCAGCCGTTCACCCTGCACCAGGGCCGCTTTACCGGCAGGCCCAGCCAGATCCAGGTCGAAGCTTGCGGTTCGGCTGGCGGCATAGCCCGGATACTCGTCGGCGGCCAGGTCGCCCTGGTCGCGGCCGGAACACTGCGGAGCCTCCGCTCACCCGCTGGAGGGTGATGACGCGGACGCAGCGGCGGACACGCTGGCGAGATGGGTGAACCAGCAACACGGGCTCCCGGCATTCCGGAGACGACAAAGAGCAACCAGCGGCTCGCCATCCTGCTGGCGATGGCGATGGCGATGGCGATGGCGATGTTCGTGCTCGTGGTCGACACGTCACTGATGAACGTGTCGATCTCCGCGGTCGTCCGGGATATCGGTACCACCGTCAGCGGGGTCCAGTCGGCGATCGCGCTCGAAGCGCTGGTCTCCGCCGCGTTCATCCTGATCGGCAGCAAGGTCGGGGATCTGATCGGGCGCAAGCTGGCCTATGTGCTGGGCTTGCTCGGTTATGCCGTCGGCGCCCTGGCGATGGCATTCGCCCAGAGCCTGACCGCGATCATCGTGTTCTGGGCCGTGGTGGGCGGACTCGGCGCATCACTCCTGCTGCCCGCCATGCAGTCCCTGATCCACGGTAACTTCGAAGGTGCCGCGCAGAAGAAGGCCTACGCTCTCGTCGGCGCATCAGCCGCGATTGCCGCCGCGGTCGGGCCGCTGCTCGGAGGCTTCGTCACCACCTACCTGTCCTGGCGCGTCGGATTTCTCTTCGAGGTCGCCGTCATCGCGGTCGTGCTGTCCGGCATCAAGCTCGTGCATGACGTCCCGTACACGGGCTCCCGGCGTGTTGACGTGGTCGGCGCCCTCCTGTCCGTCCTGGCCATGGGCGGCATCGTGCTGGGCATCCTGGTGTGGCAGGAAGGCGGCGAATCCGTTCTCGCCGTCCTGGCCATCGGGGTAGTCGCGCTGGTCTTGCTGGTCTACTGGCTCAGGCGCCGCAAGCGCCAGGGGAAGCCGACGCTTCTCGACCCGGACCTGTTCAGATCCAAGGTCTTCGAGGCCGGCGTTACCGGGCAGATGCTCCAGCAGATCGCCCTGGGCGGCACGATGATCGTCCTGCCGATCTACCTGCAGATGGTGCTGGAATACAACGCGCTGAAGGCGGGCCTGTCCCTCGCGCCGCTCTCGCTCACCATGTTCGCGGTCGCCGTCGTGGCCGGGAGGAGGGCCGCCAAGCGCCGCCCGGGCGCCATCATCCGGCTGGGCTTCGCCATCTTGACGATCGGGCTGATCCTGCTTATCCCGATCGTGCCCCGGGCGGACTCCGGCTGGTGGCTGGTGGTCCCGCTGATGATCGCCGGCTGCGGGCTGGGCCTGCTGGTGTCCCAGCTCAACAACTACACGCTCTCCCCGATCTCGGACGAGCGGGTGAGCGAGGCCGCGGGAGTGAACTCGGCCGCGGGATCGTTCGGGCTGTCGTTCGGGCTGGCCTTTGCCGGGGCCATCATGCTGGCCTCGCTCTCCCTCGGCTTTACCAACCTGGCCACCTCGAGCACCGTGCTTTCTCCGGCCGAGCAGCAGCAGGTCTCGCACGCGCTGGAGACTGACGCCCAGATCATGAGCAACACGGAGCTCGAGAAGCAGCTCGCCGGCCACCCCGAGAAGACCCAGAATGAGATCATCCGGATCAATACCGATGCGAGGCACCTGGCCCTTCAGGTAGCTCTCCTCATCCCGATTCTCGCCGGCGGTCTGGGGCTGCTCAATTCGTTCCGCATGATGCGCCTTCCCGGCCCCGAGCCTTCCGGAGCCGGCGAAGACATGGTCCTGGGCTGACCTTCACCCAGCAAAACGGACCCGGGTCACGCCGGGCGGGCACTAGCTGCACGGCGATGCCGGCGCCCACCAGCAGCGCGATCCCGAGCAGCTGCGTTGGCGCCGGCAGCTGACGGAGCATCACGGCCGCGAGCAGCGTAGCGGTGAGGGGTTCGCACAGCGAGAGCACCGCGGCCGGGGTTGCCCCGATGCGCCGCAGGCCAGCCAGGAACAGCAGGGGAGCGGTCGCGCCGGCCAGGGCGCCCTCGAACAGGAGCAGCCCGGCAAAGCCGAAGTTTGTCATGGGCGCCAGCACGATCGATGGCCGGGTCGCGGCCGTCAGCGCGCCGAGCCCGGCCGCGCCGGTCGCGACGATCAGGAATGCTGCCGCGCTATCGGTGACCCCGCCCCAGCCGCCGCGACCGAGCAGAATGTAGCTGGCGTGCAGGACGGCGGCCAGCAAGGCCAGGAGCAGCCCGGCCGCGGGAATCGAGACCGACGGATCCGGCCGCATCAGCAACACCAGCCCGATGATGGCTACCACCGCCAGGCCCAGCCCGGTCATGCCCGCTGTTGATCGCCCGCGGGCGGCCTCCCAGGCCGCGACGAACAACGGGTAACAGCCGAAGGCGGCCACCGCGACGGCCACCGGCAGCCTGGCGAACGCCTCGAACAATGCCAGGTTCAGGCCGAGCCCGGCCACCGCCGCCAGCGCGAGCCGGATGGCGGCCGCCCGGCGCATCTGCCGGATGGAAGTGAGCGGGCCCGGCCGCAGTCCGGTGGCCAGCCAGCCGCCAAGTACCAGCACCCCGGCCGAGGCCCGCCAGAACCCGAACGTGGCTGGGTCCAGGCCTTGCTGGTAGGCGGCCCGCGCCACTGGCCCGTCCAAAGCGAACGCGATGGCCGACCCGACGATCAGGGCAGCCCCGACTGCTGCCGGCGGCCACGTCCCCCCGGCGGCTCGCCGGAAATGTCGGCCTCCTGGTGCTGGCCGCTGCATGCTGATGTTCCCCCGTCACTCCGGCGCAGGAGCCCGGCATCCACCCCGGCCGGCTCCTGCCCGCTCATCACCTCGGAGGCCGCGCACGCGGCGGTGATACGTACGACGTGCCGGCTTTGCTGTGCACGGCCGTGTGGATTACTTGTGTAAAACGGCGCTTAGCCTGTGCGCGCCGTGGGGACAGGCTGGGGATCGTGCCGCCGCCCCCTGGGCATAACAGGGCCTTCAACTGGGAAGATGCGGCCCGCGCCCTGTGCACAAAAGGAAAACCTGTAATTGTCCACACGCCACACCGTAACGAATAATAAATAAGCCGAACATTTATCGTAAGTAAATCCAGTTGTTATTCTGGGCCGGGACCGTCGATTAATGAAAACCCAGATACGGTGAGTCCGGGGCACTTTGACCAGGGGAGGGCAAGCCGCAACAGCGGCACGCGTGCACCGGGGCGAACAGGCGCATGCTGACGGCGGGCCGCGATCCCTGTGCCTGCCGGTAACAGCCCGGCACGACCGCATATGCCACTGACAGCGCCCTAGGCTGCACGTCCGGGGAGCGCACCGCGCTACCCGGTATCTCACCCCCGTGTACGTGCCTGGCCTCAAATAGGTCATCCGCCGCTACACGTGCTCGCCGCTGGCTCAACGGGAGGGGCCCGATATGAAAATCAAGATCCGGCCGCACGATCCTGAGATGCTCCAGGAGCCTGACTGGCGTCAGATGAACGGCTGGCTCGCCGAACTCCGGGAGCATGACCAGGCCCGGTCGGCCAGTGATGACCATGCCCGGCCCGCACGCGGCGATGATCCCCGGCCAGAAGCCACGGCCGAGCCGGAAGCCATGGCCGAGGCAGAAGCCACGCCCGAGCCTGCCCGCGCCGAGGCTTCTGACCACACGGCAGATATCGCGCGGGCCGTGATCGGCGATGAGCTGCGGGTGCCGATCATGTGGTGCGAGATGGGGTCGTGCATCTCCTGGTGCGCCGATTCCTCGGCGCTCGGCGAGGCCGACCTGCGTGCCCGCGCGATCAGCGCAGGCTGGCGCGTCGACGCCCTGGGCCGGCTGGCCTGTCCGCGATGCCAGCAGACCGATCCGAGCTTCTGGGCGACCAGCCCGGTCGTCCTATGGGACCGGTATACAGCCGTCGCCCGGGCCGCCGCCGCGTGCAGCGAAAGTACCGTCGGCCAGCCAACGACTTCGTACCCGCGGCGGTGGTCTTGACGGCCGTCCGGGCCGGACAGGCTGTCCGCGACCGGCGGACGCAGTCTGCCGCTCCGGCTCAGGAGCCGGAGCCCAACGGCCTGGGACAATCCATCGGCAGCACCGGCAGCCAGTGGCTGATTCTCGCCGCGGAGATGGCCGGCCTGGTGAACGACGGCTGGCCGTCCTCACCGCATTCTGTTCCGACAGCCGGTGAATACTCGCTGCGGACTGCCACCTGCGCGCTCAGCGGACAGGCCCGCTCGGTTCGTGCCGCGCGGAACTTCACCTTCGCTACCCTGCGCCGGTGGTGCACCGTGCACAGCTGCCAGGACATCATGGTCGTCGTGTCTGAGCTGGTGACCAACGCGCTGCGGTACGCTCTGCCGGAGCCCGTCGCCACTGGGCCGCCAGGACAGATCCGGCTCGGCCTGCTGGAATACGGACCCTGGCTGCTGTGCGCCGTCGCCGACCCGGGCCGGGCGACGCCGGTCCCACGCCCCTGCGGTTCCCTCGCCGAGACCGGGCGCGGCCTGCAACTGATCTGCGCGCTCAGCGATCTGTGGGGCTACACCGAGCCCAGCGATGCCGGGAAGATCGTGTGGGCCATGTTCACCGCCCGGCACGCAGCGCGTTCCCGAGCCCGGTTGCGGCCTCGGCCGGCCACTCCGGAGCCTCCGGTGCCCGCGTGACCGCCGCCGGCGTCACTCGAAACCGGATGTGTCGCCTGCTCCGCGGCGTATGATCTCGGGCTCGGGCTGGGAGAAGTCGATCACCGTTGTCGGCTCGGTGCCGCACTCGCCCGAGTCGATCACCGCGTCCACCTCGTGGGCGAGTTGCTCGGCGATCTCCCACCCCTGGGTCATGGGCTCGTCCTCGCCGGGCAGCAGCAGGGTGCTCGAGACGAGTGGCTCGCCGAGTTCGGCGAGCAGCGCCTGGGAAACCACGTGCCGCGGGATCCGCACCCCGACGGTCTTCTTCCTCGGGTGCTGCAAGATACGCGGCACCTCCTTGGTCGCGGGCAGGATGAAGGTGTAACTGCCGGGGGTTGCCGCCTTGATCGCCCGGAACACCGGATTGGCAACGTAGATGAACTGGCCTAGCTGGGCGAAGTCCTGGCACACCAGCGTCAGGTGATGGCGGTCGCCGAGGCCGCGGATCGACCTGATCCTGGCCATGCCGTCCCGGTTGCCGAGCTGGCACCCCAGCGCATAGCAGGAGTCCGTGGGGTAGGCGATCACGCCGCCTGCCCGCACGATGTCGGCGACCTGGACGATCGCGCGCCGCTGCGGGTTGGCCGGATGGATGTCGAAGTACCTGGCCATGCGATGAGCTTAGAGGTATCGCCGCGGTACGGTCGGCATGCCTATTGTTGGGGTGTGCTGAGCGGACCGCGCTTGCGCCAGGTGGCCCTGGTGGCGCGCGACTGCGCCCAGGTCGCCGGCGAGCTGCATCAGGCCTTCGGCTGGCCCGCGCCCTTTCACGATCCTGGGGTGGGACAGTTCGGCCTGACCAACGCGGTGTTCGCGGCGGGCGACACGTTCGTCGAGGTGGTAGCTCCGGCGCAGCCGGGCACGACCGCAGGCCGGTACCTCGAGCGGCGTGGCGGTGACGGCGGATACATGGCGATATTCCAGGTCCCGGACCTGGCCGCGGCCCGCCGCCGGGTCGCCAGCCTGGGAGTACGGGTGGTCTGGGCCGCCGACCTGCCTGACATCGCCGGGACCCACCTTCATCCCGGAGACGTCCCTGGCGCCATCGTGTCTGTGGACTGGGCGGCCCCGGAGCAATCGTGGAGGTGGGCGGGCCCGTCGTGGACGGGGCGGGTTCCCGAGCATGCTCCCGGCGGTGTGACCGGGCTGACGATCGAGGTCAATGACCCGGCCGCCGCGGCACGGCGCTGGGCGGCGGTACTCGGAATCTCCGCGGCCGGCCGCGGGGACACCGTGGTGGCAGAGCTGCCGGATCAGGGTCAGCGGCTACGGTTCGTGCCTGCCCGGGGCGGTCGAGGCGAGGGGATCACCGAGGTGACCATCGCCGGACTGTCGGCGAAGGGGCCATGGATGATCGGCGGGGTCCGCTTCGCCGGCGAGGAGGAATGACATGACCGCGCTCGATACGGGGACCGAGGATCTGCGCGCCGAGATCGACAGCGGCGTCGCGCTGATCACGATGAACCGGCCGGATCGGCGGAACGCCTTCTCCCAGGCCATGGTGTCCGCCCTGGGGGCGGTCCTCGCCCAGGTGGAGACCGACGAAGCGGTCGGCTGCGTCGTGCTCACCGGGGCGGGCGGCGCCTTCTGCGCCGGTGGCGACGTCAAGAGCATGGCCGCTCCGTCGCCGGAGCGCGGGAACGGCGCCGGCCCGTCACTCGACGCCCGCATCCACCGCCAGCGACTGAACCAGCGGGCCACCAGCGGCCGCCTGTGGAGCATGCCCAAGCCGACGATCGCCGCCATCGGCGGGCCCGCGGCCGGCGCCGGCCTGTCCCTGGCGCTGGCCTGCGATGTGCGCTACGCGGTACCGGGGGCCGTGCTGACCACCGCCTTCGCCAAGGTCGGGTTCGCCGGAGACTACGGCGGGACCTGGTTCCTCACCCGGCTGGTGGGCAGCAGCAAGGCCAAGGAGCTCTACTACTTCTCCGAACGGCTGAGCGCCGAGGAAGCCCAGCGGCTCGGGATCGTCAACGCCATCTTCCCGCCAGCCGACTTCGAGCGGGAGGTCATGGAACGTGCTCGCCGGCTGGCGCAAGGGCCGTCGATCGCTTACCGCTACATGAAGGAGAACCTGAACCGGGCCGTATCCGGCGAGCTGGGCGAGTGCATGGACCTGGAGGTGACCCACCATGCGCACACGGGGCTCACCGAGGATCATCGGGAAGCCGCCCGGGCTTTCACGGAAAAACGCGAACCGCATTTCCACGGCCGGTAGCCCGCACCGGTCCGCGGGCTGAACTGACTCGAATTTCAGCCCGTCCAGGTCCGCTAGCATGCAACCGCGTCGGCTAGGCCATCGCCACCCTGCCGATAGCCCCGGCCGGCCGCCATACCGCGGGTGATGACCTGCCAGGCGGAGCCGGGCAGGCTTGGCTCATGAGGCTGGAAGACTTGGGCGACCTGGTGAACCGGATCACCGCGTGGGCGGACCGCACGCAGCGCAGGCACGGTGTGTTCGGGTTCCCCTACGCGGTGGTGAAGAAGTACGGCGATGATCAGGGCGGGCGGCAGGCGGCGCTCATCACCTATTACGGGTTCCTGAGTGTCTTCCCGTTGCTGCTGCTCGGGGTGGCGGTACTGTCGCGGGTGCTGGCAGACCATTCGGATCTGCGTGAGCGGCTGATCGCCGCGATCGTGCCAGAGGCACTGCGACCCACGGTCGAGCACTCGCTGGCCACCTTGCCGACGTCGGCGGTTCCGTTCGTGGTCGGCCTGATCGGCTTGCTGTTCTCGGGTACCGGCGTGGTGTTCTCCGCCTACCAGACGCTGAACAATGTCGCGGCGGTGCGGTATCGCTTCCGAGCGGGTTTCGTCTCGCGGTACGTCCGGGTGTTCGTGGTGCTGGCGATACTGATGCTCGGGGCACTGGCCACAGGCACGCTCACGGTAGTGGCCACCGCGCTGCCCGGCCAGCCCGGGGTGCAACGGGCGGCCGCGGTGCTCGGATCGGCATTGGTCGTCTTCGTCGTGCTGCTGCTGGGCGCCAAGTTGCTCCTCGCGCGGCACGCACCGCTCTGGGCCCTGTGGCCTGGAGCCGTCTTGGGCGCGGTGGCGGTGACGGTTGTGCTCAATGCGGGGGCGCCGTTGCTGGCCAGGCTGGTGGCCAAGGCCGGACCCGTCTACGGCAGCTTCGCCACCGTGGCAGGCATGTTCGCCCTGCTGTACCTGGTCGGCCAGGCGCTGGTGTATGCGGCCGAAGTCGCGGCCGTCCGCTACGCCCGGCTATGGCCACGCGCCTTGGACCTGAACCACCCCACCGCGGCCGACGCCCGTGCGCTGGCCCTGCTGGCCCGCGAGCAGGAACGCATCCCCGCCGCTCGGATCGAGTTCCACCTGGCCGAACGGGATTCCGCGCCGGTACCGGGAGGTTCCCGGCCAGCCAGTGACGGTCCGGGCTAGCCGTCTCAGGCGCTGTACCGGGAGCCGCCTGGCCCAGGTTCAGGTGTCCGGCTCGGGATCTTCGTCGGGGACCTCAAGTTCGGGATCCACCCCGCCTTCCCGGTGCTTTTCCGACGCGCGCATCACCGCACGGATCTTGGCGAACTCGGCGGTGTGCGACATGTCAAACTCGCTGCCACGCTGGTCGTCGGCGTCTCCCGGCGCCGGTATGCCGTCACTCATGGCCAGATCCTCCTCCAGAAGCCGAATCCATGCCCAGCACGGTTCGGGAACCTGACGGCGCAGACCGGGTGCCTGTCAAGCGTGCACAGCACCCGCTCGGCGACCCGGCGCCGCCCAGTCTAGTGGCGAAACCGGAACCGCACCCGGTCAGCAGGGCCGCTCGACGGCGCGCTCCGTCTCCGCCAGCGGTCACGGAATGTATCAGCCGCTGTCGCATGGCCCTCCGCCAGGTATACACAACACGGGGTTGGTGCGGGGGGTGACGAAGGCACATGAGCGGAAGCCAGCAAAAGGCCGATCCTAAGCTCTGCTGGAATTGTGGCAAGCGGGGCGTCCCTAGTATCGGCAGCCGGATGACCTGCCCTGAGTGTGAGGTGACTTGGATGCCCTGGGCGTCACAGCTCGCGGTATCCCAGGTCAGGTCGGCGTAAGGACTTCACCGGCGGCGCGCGCGCCGGAGCGCAGCGCGCCTTCCATCAGGCCGGCCCAGGCTCCGGCGGTGTGCTCGCCAGCGAAGTGGACCCTGCCCAAGGGCGCGGCGATGATTTCATCGTCCCCGCCGCCCACGGTAACCGTGAGCGCGGAGTACGACTCGCCCGCCCACGGGTCGTCGTTCCAGGTGGTGAGCACAGCCCGGCTGAGGTCCGCCGTCAGTTCGGGCCGGAGTGCCGCCACCCGGGACGCCCACCTGACGGGCCCTTCGGCGACCGCCAGAGCGCCCAGCCCGTCCTCCGTGCCGCCGAACGCATGCAGGACCGGCTGGACCTGACCGGACCCATCGGCCGCCGTCCAGGTCCAGAACCGGTCCGGCACGCTCTGCACGGCCGAGGCGGAAGCGGGCCGGGCCAGCGGCATGTGCAGCTTGGCGTTGTGCGCCAGCCCGGCGCGCTGCCAGGCCGATCGGTATCTCGGGGGGACCGGCGGTGAGAACGGCAAGGCCCGCAGTACGGCCATCGGCACGGCGACGATGACCGCGTCGCCGCTGACTTCGCCGTCGTCGGTGAGCACCCGCACCCCGTCCTGGCCATGCTCCACCGAGCGCGCCGCGCTGCGCAGCCGTACCGACGCCCCCAGCCGCCCGGCGAGTCCCTGGGCCACCAGCTGGTTACCTCCCGCCACCCGCCAGCACGGCCGCCGCCCGAATCCGGCCGTGGGGTCGATGACCGCGGCTGCGGCCAGGGACCCGGCCGCCACGCCGTGGGTGACCTCGATCCGGGACACGTACGCAGCCAGGGCAGCCGGCGAACCCGGCCAGCTGGAGACCACCTCAGCCAGGGCCATGCCGGGCCGGGCCCGGGCGGCGGCGCTCGCGACGGCCTCAGCGCACCGCGCCATCTCCTGGTGCGTAGTCGCCGCACCGCCGCGCGGCTCTCGTTCGTAGTAGGACATGGCCATGTCCGCAAACCGCAGGCCTAGCTCGCTCGCCACGGTTCGCATGAGGTCGTATCCGTCCAGCACGAACTCGCCGCCCCGCTCGATAACAGTGCGCCGGTCGCCGGGCACCAGTTCCTGTGACCACACACGCCCGCCCACCCGGTCCCGTGCCTCCAGGACCACCACCTCGTGACCAGCCTGGGCGACCCGGTACGCGGCCAGCAGGCCCGCGAACCCGGCTCCTGCCACCACCACCCGCACGGTCCCGCTCCCCTCCAGGCATGCCCGCCTGGCCGCATCCTGCCATACCCGGCGGGGAGCCAGGTTGCCCTGCACGGAAGGGATCTGGCGCATACTGCGGCTATGGCAGCGTGGAAGGACGTGGAGCAGGCGGAACCCGAGTTCACGGCGCGGGTGCGGCGACTGTTCGACGCGGGCAGGCACAAGACGATCGCGACGTTGCGGGCCGACGGCTCGCCGCGGATCTCGGGCATCGAGTGCGAGTTCGCCGACGGGGAGCTCAGGTTCGGGTCGATGCCCGGAGCGCGCAAGGGTGCGGATCTGCGGCGGGATCCGAGGTTCGCCCTGCATGGCCCGGTGTTTCACCCGCAGGAAGGCCAGGAGGCCGCGTGGCCCGGCGAGGCGAAGATCGCCGGGCAGGCCGTTCGGGCCGGGTCGGCCGGCGACGAGCCTGCCGGGGATCTGTTTGTTGCCGACATTTCCGAGGTCGTCATCACCCGGCTGAACCCGGCGGCGACGTTGCTGGTCATCGAGTCGTGGACGCCGCAACGGGGGCTGCGGATGGTGGAACGCGACTGACGAGGTCACCCGCTGGCATGACCGCTCTAGAGTGACGTGGTGAGCTTTCTCGTGCCGGATGACACGGTGCTGGTGGCCGACGGCGGCCTGGCGACCGAGCTCGAGGCGCGGGGGAACGACTTGTCGGACTCGCTGTGGTCGGCGCGGTTGCTGATGGACGCGCCCGATCAGATCAAGCACGCGCACCTGGCGTTCTACCGGGCGGGGGCCGTGATCGCGACGTCAGCGAGCTACCAGGCATCGTTCGAGGGGTTCGCGCGCCGGGGCCTCGACCGCCGTGCGGCGGCCGCGCTGATGCGGCGCAGCGTCGATCTGGCGCATACCGCGCGCGCCGAGATGTCCGGGGACGGGCGAGCGCGGTGGGTGGCGGCCTCGGTCGGTCCGTATGGCGCGGCACTGGCCGACGGGTCCGAGTACCGGGGGCGGTACGGGCGGAGCGTGCGGGAACTGGCGGCGTGGCACCGGCCGCGGCTGGAGGTGCTGGCCGAGGCGGCCCCCGACGTGCTCGCGCTGGAGACGGTGCCCGATATTGACGAGGCCGAGGCGCTGATGGCCGCGATCGCCGGGCTGGGGATCCCGGCCTGGCTGAGCTACAGCATCGCCGCCGGGCGCACCCGCGCCGGGCAATCGCTGTCTGAGGCGTTCGCGGTCGCCGCCGGCGTGCCCGAAGTCGTGGCAGTGGGAGTCAACTGCTGCGCGCCGGCTGACGTGCTCACGGCCATCGCCGCCGCCCGGGAGGTGACGGGCAAGCCGGTGATCGTGTATCCCAATAGCGGTGAGGAGTGGGACGCCCGGCGGCGCGCCTGGACGGGACAGTCCCGCTACCGCACCGGGCAGGCACGGCAGTGGATAGCGGCGGGGGCGCAGATCGCGGGCGGGTGCTGCCGGGTCCGGCCCGCCGGCATCGCGGAGATCGCCCGGGCCGCCGAGCGCCAGCGTCATCGGGGTCAAGGGACCCAGCCGGCAGAAGTGCCAGGTCTCGGTGTACAGGGGGAGGATTCCACCCTTAGCCCGCGACCCGCCTGGCTAAGATCAGCCGTGATGCTCACCTTGAACCATCTCGTCACGTCCGGCACGTTCTCCCTTGACGGCGGCACCTGGGACGTGGACAACAACGTCTGGGTGCTCGGCGACGACGCTGAATGCGTGGTCATCGACGCCCCGCACGACGCGGACGCGATCCTGGCCGCCGTCGGGCCGCGCCGGCTCACCGCCATCTTGTGCACCCACGCCCATGACGACCATATCGACGCCGCCGCGGCCCTGGCCGAGGCCACCCGCGCGCCGATCTGGCTGCACCCGGCCGATCGTGAGCTCTGGGATCAGACCTACCCCGGCCGGGCCCCCGACCGGGATCTGACCGACGGGCAGACGATGGCCATCGCCGGCGCCGAGCTCACGGTGCTGCATACGCCCGGGCATTCACGCGGCGCCGTGTGCTTCCACCTGCCCGGCCAGGGCTGGCTGTTCAGCGGCGATACGTTGTTCGCCGGAGGCCCGGGGGCGACCGGGCGTTCGTTTTCCGACTTCGGCACGATCATCGACTCGATCCGCGATCGGCTGCTGGTCATCGACCCGGACACGATCGTCCACACTGGCCACGGGCCGGACACCACCATCGGCGCCGAACGGCTCCACCTGGAGGAATGGATCGCCCGGGGCACTGACCGGTGCAGATCAGCGTCGCAGCGCTCAGGCGCCTAGATCATTCCGCGTCCTGCTGGCGGGGTGCGGCGCGCCGCCGCACGGCCTTGCGGATCTCGCACACGACGACGATGGATAGCGCCACGGCCAGGCATATCAGCCACTGCCTGACGTCGAGGCTGGTGGTCTTGAGGAATTTCTGGAGCGGACCGAAGACCGTGGTCAGCAGGAGGGTCAGGACGGACACGCCGGTGGCGATCACGAACTTGGAGTCGGAGAACGTGTCGAGGCTGAACACCGTCCGCCGTTCGTCTCGAGTGGCGATCGAGAAGAACAGCGCGTACAGCGAGAACGTGACGACGCCCATCGTGTGCGCGATGTCCTGGTTGCGCGCCTGCTCGGCCCAGCTGATGACGCCGAGGGTGCCGACCCCCATAACCAGCCCAACCGACATGAGCCAGGCAAAGCCGCCCCGGGTCAGGATGGGTCGCTCGGGCTCACGGGGCTGTCGCTCCATCAGGCCCGCGACGGGCCGTCCGTAACCGAGCCCGATCGCCTGGAAGAGCAGGGTGGTGAAGTTGATCCACAAGGTCTGCAGCGGGAGGAACGGCACGCCCCCGGCGATGTTGAAGATGGCCGCGCCGAGGAAGGAGACGATGAAGCCGAACAGGCAGCCCATCTGGAACCGGACGTACTTGACCAGGTTGTCGTAGAGGCCGCGGCCGAGTTCGACGGCCTTGACGATGGTGGAGAAGTTGTCGTCGGTCAGGATCATCACCGCGGCTTCCTTGGCCACCTCGGTGCCGGTGATGCCCATCGCGATGCCGATGTCGGCCCGCTTCAGGGCGGGCGCGTCGTTGACTCCGTCGCCGGTCATCGCGACGATCTGGCCCTTCTCCTTGAGCATGTCCACCAGGCGGACCTTGTGCTCGGGAGTGACCCGGGCGATCACCCCGATGCCGTCGATCGCAGCCAGCGCCTGCTCGTCGGTCATCGCGCCGAACTCGGCCCCGGTGATGACCGTGCCGTCGATGCCGAGCTGGCTGGCCACCGCGGCCGCGGTGACCGCGTAGTCGCCGGTGATCATCCGGACCCTGATCCCGGCCTTCTTCGCGGTCGCGATCGATGCCTTGGCGGTGGGGCGGGGCGGGTCCACGATGCCGACCAGGGCGAGCAGCTCCAGCCCGGTGACCAGCGGGAGCAGGTCGGCATGAGGGTCGAAGGAGGCCGGGTCGAAGTCCTTGCGCGCGGTGGCCAGCACCCGCAGGCCCTGCTCGCCGAGCCGCTGGTTCTCGCGGCGGTACAGCCCGCGCCAGGAGCTGGTCCGGCGCGCCCTTGACGAAGCAGCGGATCACGTCCTTTCCGGACGCGTCGGTCATCTGGTGGAACGTGGCCATCAGCTTGTAGGCCGCGTCGAACGGCAGCTCGGCGATCCGCGGGTACTGCTCCCTGGTCGAGACCGGGTCGATGCCGCCCTTGGCGGCCAGCGCGACCAGCGCGCCCTCGGTCGGGTCCCCGATCAGCTCGCCGTCGCCGAGCACCGCATCGGAGGCCAGCACCATCGGCAGCAGGAACTCATCCAGCGGGATCTCGGCCTGTCCTCCCACCCGGGTGATCTGGCCGTCGGTCGAATATCCCTTGCCCTCGATCGCGTACCGGCGGCCGACCACGGCCATCTGGACTGCGGTCATCTGGTTCAGCGTCAGCGTGCCGGTCTTGTCGGAGTTGATCGCGGAGGTGGAGCCGAGGGTCTCGGTCGACTGCAGCCGCTTCATGATCGCGCCGACCTTGGCCAGCGCCTGGGTTCCTGAGGCGAGGATGGTGGTGACCACCGCGGGCAGGTTCTCCGGGATGGCGCCGATGGCGAAGGCGACCGCGGCGCTGAAGACGGCGGTGAACGTGTCACCGCGAATCAGGTTCAAGGCCATCGACACGATCAGCGCGACCCCCGCGATCCACAGGATCTGCTGGGTGAGCTTGTCGAGCTGGCGGGTGAGCGGGGTCTTGGTCGCCTGCTCCGCCTGCAGCATCCCCGAGATGTGGCCGACCTCGGTCGCCATCCCGGTCGCGGTGACCACGAACTCGCCGGCCCCGCGGGTGACGTGGGTGTTCATGTACACCATGTCGGTCCGGTCGCCCAGCGGCGTGTCGGCGCCCGCCACGGGCTCGGTGCCCTTGCCGACCGGCACGCTCTCCCCGGTCAGCGCGGACTCCGCGACTTCCAGCGTCGCCGCCCGGAGCAGCCGTCCGTCGGCGGGAACGATGTCCCCCGCCTCGACCGAGACGAGGTCGCCGGGAACGAGCTGCTCGGCCGGGATCTGGAGGAGCTGGCCGTCCCGTCTCACCTTGGCCTTGATGATCATCATCTTCTGCAGCGCGGTGACGGCCGCGGCGGCCTTGCCCTCCTGCTGCAGGCCCAGCACCGCGTTGAACAAAGTCAGCACGATCAGGACGATGCCGGTCTCCCACTCCTGGAGCAGGAGGCTCACCAGGCCGGCCACCAGCAGGACGAGCTGCATCAGGTCGGCGTACTGACGGATGAACGCGCGCCACCGGGGCTCCGGCGTCCCGGCGTCGAACGTGTTCGGGCCGAACCGCTCGACGCGGGAAGCGGCCTCGGCCGAGCTGAGACCGGACTGCTCGTCTACTTCCTCCGCTTGCAGGACCTGGCCGGCGCTCAGCGTGTGCCAGACGGGTCCGTCGGCGACCGCCGCCACCCCGGACGCGGGCACCCCGGTAGAAGTGGTCACCTGTCCTCCTCAGCGGCGGTGCCTGACCGCCGCTCGCGGTCCCCGCCCCTGTCCGAGACCGAATCGCATTTCCGATCCTCCACGAGCCATCCCCCGGAGTCGTCACCCTTTAAAGGGTGAATTCCCGCCTATTTTCTCGGCCTTCCGCGCGCCCTTTAGAAATCGTCTTGACCACTTGACCATCGGAGCCGGAATCCGTGATTAATTTAGCCGCCGGTCGTTCATTATTAATTCACGGATCGTTCACTGACGGCCGCCGGAGGCCGTCGCATTCGCGCCGCCGCCCTAGCGATGATCATCACGGCGGCAGGCCCGGGTAATCACCCGCGAAGGGGTGATGACCCCTCGGCAGGACCGGGCAAGCTACAAGAGTCACGGTCCGCGATCCTCCCCTGGGGGTACGCCAATGAAGGCGGCCGCAACCAACGCCTGTGATCCGGGGTCGGCATCATGACGGCCGGCCCGCAGACCGATCCAGACGATATTGACGTGACTCCCGCTGAACCCAGGCGCGGGTTCAAGTTCCCGACCGCGTTCACGGTGCTGTTTTTCGTGCTGGTACTGGTCTGGATCTTGACGTTCATCATCCCGCCGGGTTCGTA
>Ga0335069_10002723_pt1 | contig 26983 bp, 19 predicted proteins | sample Lox_Sample_11_FD_206714 | JGI IMG/M metagenome (GOLD analysis project Ga0335069, IMG submission 206714) | Soil microbial communities from Loxahatchee National Wildlife Refuge, Florida, United States - Lox_Sample_1.1 | ecosystem: Environmental > Terrestrial > Soil > Wetlands | place: USA...
TCAACCCGATCTACGGCAGCGACAACATGCGCACGAACAACGGCAAGTCGCTCTACAACGGCATCACGGTCGGTCTGGACGGGCGCGACATCGGCCGGACGGGGCTCTCGCTCTCCGCGAAGTACACCTGGGCGAAGGCCAAGGACAACCTCTCCTCGACGTTCAGTGAGGGCATCGACGCCGCCGGCGGTGCAGTTCTGGGCTTCCTCGACCCATACCCGGGTGGCGTGGGCGGTGGGCCCAACCTGGACTACGGCTACTCCGAGTACGACGTCCGCCACCGGTTCATCGGGTCCGGGACCTGGGACATCCCGCTCGCCAAGAACAGCACCGGAGCCACCAAGGCGCTGCTGAAGGGCTGGTCGCTCAACTTCCTCTTCACCGCCCGGAGCGGGACGGCCTTCTCGCTCTACGACTGCTCCAACCGGACCTCGCCGAACGGAGCGCTCGCTTCCTCCAAGTGCATGCGCATGCTGGAGTACGCACCGCTCGGCGAGAGCGGCGCGAGCAACCCGGCCGCCGTGCCGGACTCGCCCAACACGTTCAACTACATCGACCTGACGCCGGAGAAGCCGGGGATCGGCACCTACATCAACCCGATCTCGCAGACCTCGCTGATCGGTCCCTTCCCCAGCAACATGACCCAGCGCGGGCAGTTCCGCGCGCCCGGGTACTACAACCTCGACGCGAGCCTCGCCAAGAGGTTCTGGCTGACTGAGAAGGTCAACCTCCAGATCCGGATCGAGGCCTACGACCTCTTCAACCACGCGAACCTGTGGGTGGACGGCAGCACCGTCACGGCGAACGCCAACGACTACGTCCGCGCCTACCGGACGGGCCACCGCAACGTCCAGCTCGCGGCCAGGCTGAACTTCTAGCCGAGAGCCGACGGCAGGATGCGAGGGGGGGCCGTGAGGCCCCCCCTTTCTTCTTGGCCACACGTAGTACGCTGCCCCGCGATGGTGGTCCTGCGGGAGCGCTGCCTCGCACCCACGCTGGCCGTCCTCTTCGGGCTCCTTCCCCGGCCCGCGCAGCAGCCGGCCGGCAGGGGCTTCATCACCTTTGCGGAGGCCCGGTCGGTCGTCTCCGCGATGCACGCGGCGCTGCCCGCCGGCCTCGCCGGCCTCGAGGACGACCGCGTCGCCGCGACCTGGCCGTCGTGGGTGCGCGAGCGGGATCGCGCGGTCCGCGAGAGGCTCGCCCGGGGGGAGGAGGACGCGGTCGTCAATCTCCTCTTCCTCGGCACGTCCTTCACCGACGCACCGCGGCTGACCGCGGAGGTTCTCGGTGCGGGGGCCGGCGGGACGGAGTCGCTCCTCGCCCGTCGACTCGAGGACCTCGCCGCGGCTCTCGCGGGCGCGGGCGGGGACGAGCGGGTGAGACTCGCCCGCGCCGTCTTCGCGCGGTCGGCGAACCGCGCGGTGCCGTCCCGAGGGGCCGCTCTTGCCTGGCTGCGGCAGATGGTGGCGAGAGTCTGGCAGGAACGGAGGTCGTTCGCCGCCGAGCTCGCCCGGATCCGCGCCATCCCCGATGCGACGGAGCAGATGGCCGAGCGGTCCACGCTCTTCCACGACCGGGGCATCGCCCTCGACACCTCGCTGCGACCCGCGTTCGCCGTCGAGGAAGCCCTGCGCGACGCGCTCCGACGCGGCCTCATCCCAGCGCGCGGCGTGCGGCGCGCGGCGGTGGTGGGCCCGGGGCTCGACTTCGTGGACAAGACGGAGGGGCAGGACTTCTACCCGCCGCAGTCCCTGCAGTCGGCCGCGCTGGCCGACAGCCTGGTCCGGCTCGGCCTCGCCCGCGCGGAGGCGCTCGAGGTGACCGCCTTCGACATCAGCCCCCGCGTCCTGGACCACCTGGCCCGGGCGCGTGCCCGGGCCGTCGCCGGCGAGGGCGACGTCCTGCAGCTGCCCCGTCCCCAGTCGGGCTGGCGGGGGCCGTTCCTCGCCTACTGGGAGCGCTTCGGCGACGCCGTGGCCACCTCCGCCGAGGCGGTCCGACCGCCTCCCTCGGCAGGAGCCCTCGAGGTCCGCGCGGTGCGCCTGCGGCCGGAGGTACAGGCGCGCGTCCGGCCCGTCGACCTCGACATCGTCTACCAGCGACTGGACCTTCCGGAGGAGCGGCGCTTCGATCTCGTGGTCGCCACGAACATCCTCGTCTACTACGACACGTTCGAGCAGTGCCTCGCGTTCGCCAACGTCGCCCGCATGACGGCCCCGGGCGCGCTCCTCCTCTCGAACAACGCGATCCTGGAGCTGCCCGGCGCCGCCCTCCGCTCCGTCGGGTACAAGACGGTGGTCTTCTCCGACAAGCCCGAGGACGGCGAGCACGTCATCTTCTACCGTCGGCTCTCCGACCCGGCAGGACGCTGAACCGGCAGATCCCCGAGGGCTGCTGCGCCCTCCCCGGCAGGCACGCTTCCCTCACCGCGCGGAGCCGAGCTGCGCCAGGAGGTGCTCGACCTCGGGCTGGTTCCGCTGCAGGGCGAGCGAGCGACGGAACTGCGCGGCGGCCTCGGCTTCGCGCCCCCGCTTGAGCTCGGCCCAGGCCAGGCCGTTGACCAGCTCGGGAGTCGGCGCCGGCGCCACGGCGAGGGCCGCCCGGTACGCGCGCGCCGACTCGTCGAAGCGGCCCTGGAGAAAGCGGGTGGCGCCGATCAGGGTGTTGCGCTCCAGCGCCGGCTCCGACTCGGCCACGGCCAGGGCGCGCTCGAAGTAGGGGGCGGCCTCCGAGGCGGCCCCGCTCTTGACGTAGGCGGCGGCCAGGTCGAGCAGCGCCTCCGGGTTGCCGGGCTCGCGTGCGACGGCCTTGCGGAACAGGGCGATCCCCTGGTCGGTGCGCCCCTGGCGGACGCGGATGACCCCCATCTTCACCAGGGCTCCGGCGTCCTGCTCGTCGGCCTCGAGAACGAGGCCGTAGTAGCGCTCGGCTGCACCCACGTCCTCGCGGCCGAAGGCAATGTCGCCGAGCCCACGGAGGGCGTCGGGATGTTCCGGGGCCAGGGCGAGGACGCGCTCGAGCGTCACCGCCGCCTCGTCCGGTCGCCCCCGGGCCACGAGCGTCCGGGCGAGGCTCAGCAGCGGCTCGGGCGAACGGGAATCCATGCCCGCCGCCCGCTCGAGCACGCTCTGCGACGCGTCCGGGTGACCCGAGAGCCGCAGGTCGTCGCCCAGCAGCACGAGGTCGGTCACCGGCAGGGGGTGATCGCGTTCCAGGGTGCGCAGCTCGGCGACGGCCCCCGAGAAGTCCCGGGCAGCGGCGAGGGCGATGGCGCGATAGCGGCGCGCCAGGGCGAAGCCCGGCTCCTCGGCCAGGACCGCCGCCAGCTCGCGCGCGGAGGACTCCGGGTGGGCGTGCGCCTCGGCGATCGCGCGTTCCAGGCGGTTGATCAGCTCGACGCCGTCCTTCGGATCGCGTGGCGAGGCTGCGAGGGGCACCGACTCCGTGCCGCCCAGGTAGCCGAGGGCGGCGAGCCGCTCGCTGGCGCCCGCGTCCGCGGCCGGCCGGGCCGCCCAGCGATCCCCGGCCACGACCGCGTGCAGCGGGCGCAGCAGCAGGGCGCGCGTCTCCGGCTCCTGGTCGGCGCGATTGAGCTTTTCCCCGGGGTCGGAGTCCAGGGCGTAGAGCTCGCTGCGCGGAGCGTCGACCAGCTTCCAGCGTGACGTGCGCCACGCGTGAAGCGGCGCCCAGCCCAGGTGCAGCCGACAGAACAGCGCCTCCGCGTACGCCGGGGCGTCGCTCATGGAACGTCCCGACAGGGCGTCCCTCAGGGAACGGCCGTCGGTCCCGGGCGGGATGGCGACGCCGGCGAGGTCCCAGACCGTGGGGGCGACGTCGATGCCGCGAGCCACGGTCATGGAGACCAGCCCGGCGGAGACGCCCGGTCCCGCCACGATGAGGGGCACCCGGAGCGTCGCGTCGTAGACGAAGACGCCGTGCGTCAGCTCGCCGTGCTCGCCCAGGCTCTCGCCGTGGTCCGCGGTGGCGACCACCAGCGTGCGCGCCAGCTCCCCGCTTTCCTCGAGCCTCCCCAGCAGCACGCCGATCTGGGTGTCGACGAAGGCGATCTCGCCGTCGTAGGCGCGGCCGGCGACCCTGGCCGCAGACTCCGGCGGCGGCTGGTAGGGGGCGTGCGGATCGAAGTAGTGCACCCACAGGAACCAGCGGCCGCCGCTCCCCCGGGAACGCCGGTTCAGCCACTGCAGCACGACGGCGGTGGTCTGATCCGCGCGGCGTTCGATGTACGCCGCGCGGGCGTCGTCGCCGTGCGGGAAACGGTCGTCGTAGGTGTCGAAGCCACGGGCCAGGCCGTACCGGCGCTCCAGCGGATAGCCGGAGACGAAGGCCGCGGTCTCGTAGCCTGCCGCCCGGAACGTGCCGGCCAGCGTGGGCACGTCGTCCGGCAGCACGAATGTCCCGTTGTCTCGCACGCCGTGGCGGGGCGGCGTGCGGCCGGTCAGGATGGAGGCGTGCGACGGCGCCGTGAGCGGAGCCTGGGCGATCGCGGTGGCGAAGCGGACACCGCGCGCGGCGAGGCGGTCGAGGACCGGCGTGGCGGCGCTGCGGTCTCCGTAGCAGCCGAGGTGGTCGGCCCGCAGGGTGTCGATGGTGATGAGCAGGACGTTGCGTGCGGGCGCGAGGTGCGGCGGGCGGGCGAACCAGGCGGCGAGCCCGACGGCGAAGACGAGCGTGAGCCCGGCGAGCATCCAGCGCGGGGGACGGCGCGGGGCTCCGCGCGCCGGCGGCGAGGGCGGCGCGGTCGCGGCCCTGCCACGGCGGCGAGCCATCAACGCGCCACACGCCGGCCCGCGACGCGCCTCGACCCCGCACCGGGGTCCAGCCGCCCGCGTGCCCACCGTACGAACCCGACTGTCAGCGGCTCAGGCGCGCGCCCGGACTCCACGGCCGGATGCTAGCACGCGGCCGGAGCAGGGCGGCCCCTACGCCGTCTCGATCACCCGCAGCACGCGCGCGTTCTGGATGGAGACCTGGGCCGCCACCCGGCTGGCCAGGTCGAGGAAGGCCTTCGCCGCCGGCGCATCGGGCGCTTCGCAGACGATGGGGCGGCCCTCGTCGCCGCCCTGGCGCACGCGCGTGTCGATCGGCACCTCGCCCAGGAACGGGATCTGCAGCTCCTCGGCCAGGCGCCGCCCGCCTCCGTTGCCGAAGATGTCCGTCCTCTCGTGGCAGTGGCCGCAGACGAAGTAGCTCATGTTCTCGATCACGCCCAGCACGGGGATGTTGAGCTGGCGGAACATGCCGACCGCCTTGCGCACGTCGGCCACCGAGACGCCCTGCGGCGTGGTCACCACCACCGCCCCGGCCATGGGCACGCTCTGCGCCATCGAGAGGGCGACGTCGCCGGTCCCCGGCGGCAGGTCCACCACCAGGTAGTCGAGCTCGCCCCAGGCCACGTCGCGCATGAACTGCTGCACGGCACCGTGCAGCATGGGGCCGCGCCAGATGATCGGCTGGTCCGCCGGCACCAGCATGCCCATCGAGATCACCTTCACGCCCTGCGCCTGGGGCGGCACGATCCGCTTCTCGGCGTCGACCTCCGGGGCCCCGATGACGCCCAGCATCTGCGGGATGTTCGGGCCGTAGACATCGCCGTCCAGCAGGCCCACTCGCGCTCCCTTGAGGGCGAGAGCCACCGCCAGGTTGACGCTGGTGGTGGACTTGCCGACCCCGCCCTTGCCGGCGCCGACCGCCACGATGTTGCGGATGCCCGGCACCTGCTGCCGGCCGAAGCCGCCGCGGGTGCTCACGTTCGCCGTCATCTTCGCCCGCGCCGCGGTCACGCCCGGAAGCGCCGCCACCAGCGCCTCGGCCTGCGCCTTCATCTCGTCCCGCACCGGGCAGGCGGGCGTCGTCAGCTCGATGGTGAAGTCCACCTCGCCGCCCCTCACCTGCACGTCCTTGACGAACCCCAGGCTGACGATGTCCCTGTGCAGGTCGGGGTCCTGCACCGCCCGCAGGGCGGAGAGAACCTGCTCTTCGCTCACGCTCACGCTCATCACCTCGAAAGGGGTCAGGAGGCGAGGGCTGCGTCCGCCAGCTGCTGCAGCGTCTCGAACTTGGTGGGCGGGCTGCCCAGGATGGTCTTGCGGATCATGCCCTGGCGGTCGATGACGATGGTCGTCGGGTAGCCCTGGTTGACGCCGAACTTCTCGGCCGTGCCGTCGTCCCCGAGCAGCTGCCGGTAGGGGATCCGGTTCTCGCGCACGAAGTCGTTGATCTCCGTGGGCGAGCCCGAGTCCATCACCACGCCCACCACCTCGACCCCGCGGGGCTGGTTCTTGCGCCAGAACTCCGCGTAGTCGGGGATCTCGTGGATGCAGGGTCCGCACCAGGTCGCCCAGAAGTCGAGGATCACCACCTTGCCCCTGAACGAGTCGAGCGTGGCGCGCCCGCCGTTGAGGTCGGCCAGGTCGAAGGCCGGCGCGGCCTTCACCTGCGACTTCCGGGGGGCGGCGCCGCAGGCCGACAGGGCGAGTGTCGCGAGGATGGCGACGGTCGCACGCCTCTTCATCCGTCCAGTATAGACCCAGCGGCGGCGCCGGCGCGGCCCGACGGCGACTGGCCCTAGCCGATGCGGGCGAGGCCGGGGAACAGTCGCGACACCCAGCTGGCGATCAGCGTCAGGCGGTCCGTCACCAGCAGCAGGCCGACGCCGACCAGGAGCACGCCGGAGACCACCTCCACCGCGTGCATCGAGCGACGCAGGCCGGCCGAGGCCTTGAAGAACCAGTTGACCGCCAGCGCCGAGAGGAGGAACGGGATGCCGAGGCCCGCGGAGTAGGCAGCCAGCAGGACGACCCCCTGGGTGACCGTCTCCTGCTGCGAGGCATAGAGCAGGATGGCTCCCAGGATCGGCCCGATGCAGGGCGTCCAGCCGAAGGCGAAGGCCAGGCCGACCACGTAGGCGCCGACGAGCCCCAGCGGCTTCTCCTGCACGCTCGCGCGCTTCTCCGAGAGCAGCCAGCGGATCTTGAAGACACCGGCCGTGTGCAGGCCGAGGACGATCACCAACGCCCCGCCGATCATGCCCAGCGTCCGCTTGTGCTCCTGCAGCAGGGTGCCGACCAGGGTGGCGGCGGCGCCCAGGGTCACGAAGACGGTCGAGAAGCCCAGGACGAACACCAGGCTGGTCAGCGCCACCCGGCGCACCAGGTCCCGGGGAGCCCCGCCCGCCTTCCACTGGGCCACGTTCACGCCGCTGATGAAGGAGAGGTATCCCGGGACGATCGGCAGGACACAAGGAGATATGAAGGAGAAGAGACCCGCCAGGAATGCGGCGGCGAGGGAGACGGACGAGCTCATGGGCAGGACCGCCGGAAGGTGTTCATCCTGCTGGATTATAGCGGCCTGCGCCCGCCGGTGCCCTCGCGGCGGGGTTGTGGTCTACTCTCGGAGACGGTGCCTCCAGGTGGCCGGATGACGAGCGCCCCCCATCGCCGCCTGCGCCTCGCGCCGAGCCTTCTCGGCCTCGCGCTCGCGCTGGCGGGTGCGCCTGCCGGCAGTGGCGACACCCCACCGCCGCTGCCCGAAGGGGCGGAGGCCTTCGTGGAGGCCGTGGTGAAGGCCTGGTCGTCCCGCGACCTCGCTGCCTGGATGGCGCTTTGGGACCTGCCCGCGCCGCAGGCGCGCACGCTGGAGGAGGCGGTCGCCCGGGAGGCCTTCGACTCCGACCAGGCCTCGCTCACCCTGCTGCGCGAGCCGACGGCGGCCGCCGACGGCCGGCGGCTGGAGATCGAGGTGCAGTCGTTCGTGGCCCACGAGCCGCGCGCCGGGGTGGCCCACTGGCGACTGCTGGCGCAGCGCCGCGACGACCGCTGGGTGCTGGTGTCGCGGCAGGACGCGGGGCGGGTGGACGGGCTGGTGCATCTCGCCCTCGGCCCCACCGCCTGGCGCGCCCGGGGGCTGACGCTGCACGCGGAGGACTTCGAGCTGCAGATGCAGGACGGCTCGCTCTACACCACGCCCGAGACACTCGGGCCCACGGTGCTGGTCTTCGTCGGCCGGGGCCGGGTGGCGTTCCGGCCGCAGCCGCCCGGCGAGCGTGAGCAGCTGCGCCAGTTCGCCGGGACGGCCGCCTTGAACGTGCCGGTGGAGTGGGCATACGCGCGCTTGAGCCCGGGGGACCTCGCCGAGCTCGTCGGCACCGCGCGCCTCGAACCGGCGCCGGACACGCCGCTGCGCCGGCAGCAGGCCGAGCGCGTGTTCCGCGCCCGCTCGCCGCGCAGCTTCATGATCGACGCCCCGCTGCCGCGCTCGCCCTGGTGGCTGCTCCCCGGCTCCGGCGACGTGGTGGTCGACTTCCCCTGGCACCGCGGCCGCGTGCTCACCTACGCCTACTCGGGCACCGAGGCCGAGGACGTGAACCTCTTCGAGCGGGACCGCCGGGCGCAGATCTGCATGTACGCCTCCGCCGGCCGGCCGCCGGACTGGAACGAGGACTCGGAGCGCACCGTCGACGTGCTCGACCAGGACCTGATGGTGCGCTTCGACCCCGCCCGCATGGAGCTGGCGGCGGTGCACTCGATGCGCCTGCGCATGCTCGGCAACACCCCCACGCTGCGGCTGCGCCTGGACGACGACCTGAAGGTCTCCTCGGTGTCGACCGGCGACGGCACCCGGCTGCTCTACTTCCGCGTGCGCGAGCAGAACGGGCTGGTGGTGGCGCTGGGGACGCTGGCCGACCGCAGCCGGCCGCTGACGGTGGTCACTCGCTACGCCGGCCGCCACGACCCGGCGCCGGTCGACCAGGAGCTGGTGCAGCTCAGCCCCACCCGGGAGGTGATCGACCGCGAGGAGGTCTTCATCGACCGCCCGCCGCTCGTCTACAGCAACCGCACCTCCTGGTACCCGCGCCCGCCCATCGAGGACTTCTCGACCGCCACCGTCGGCTTCGACACCCCCGAGGGATGGCTGGCCGTCACCGGGGGCGAGCAGCTCTCGCTGCGCAGCGAGGGACGGCGCACGCACAGCGAGTTCCGCCTGGCGCAGCCGGGGAAGTACCTGACCGCGGTGGTGGGGCGGCTGAGCGAGGTCGGGACGCGCCGGCTGGGCACGCAGTCGATTCGCGCCTACGCGACCACGCGCACGCACAGCGAGGCCGGGCGCGAGGCTGCGCTGCTGGAGCAGATGCTCGCCTTCTACTCCGAGCTGTTCGGGCCCTGTCCCTACCCCGCCTTGGGGCTGGTCGTGGCCGAGAGCCAGACTCCGGGCGGACACAGCCCGCCGGGCCTGCTGTACCTGCAGCTGCGGCCGCAGCTGCTGCGCGGCCAGCTTGCGGACGACCCGGCCAACTTCTCGGACCTGCCGGGCTTCTTCCTCGCCCACGAGGCCGCGCACCAGTGGTGGGGAGAGGCGACGGCGCCGTCCAGCTACCGCGAGCGCTGGCTGTCGGAGGCCTGGGCCCAGTACGCAGCCGCGCTCTGGATCCGTCACCGGCTCGGCGAGGACGCCTTCCGCAGCATGCTCGACCGCATGGGGCGCTGGGCGTTCCGCCACGACGCGGCCGGAGCCATCCACCTGGGCCAGCGGCTGGGCATGCTGCGCTCCGAGCCGCAGGTGTTCCGCGCCGTCGTGTACGACAAGGGCGCCTGGGTCCTCCACATGCTGCGCGGCATCGTGGGCGACGACGCGTTCTTCCGCGGAGCCCGCGCCTTCCTGGAGAGCCACCGCTACGCCAAGGCCGGCTCCGCCGACATGCGGCAGGCGCTGGAGACGGCGAGCGGCCGCGACCTCCAGCCCTACTTCGCCCGCTGGGTGTACGACACCGGCCTACCCGTGCTGGCGTGGAGCGAGCGCACCGAGGCTGCGGGCAGCGGCCGCTTCCGCACGACGGTGCAGGTGCGCCCGGAGAACCTGCCGGGGCCGGTCCCGCTGCAGATCACGCTGCTGACCGCCACCGGCCGTGAGCCGCACCAGGTCGCCCTGGCACCCGGCGGCGGGGCGTGGACCTTCGACTCGGTCGAGAAGCCGCGCCAAGTCCTGCTCAACGACGACCGCGCGCTGCTGGCGCGGCTCGCTCAGCGATAGCCCTTGCTGTGCCCTTCCGCCTCGAGGGTGGTGAGGCGGGCCTGCAGCTCGGCCTGCTTCTTCTTCGTGTCCTCGAGCGCCGTCATCGCTCGCGCACGGCTGGGCGTGTACATGGTGCTGACGTCGTTGAGCTGGGTCTGCAGGTCGTCGATCGCCTTGCGGCAGGCCTCCTCGGCCTTGCGCGTGCGGTCCATCTCGTCGCGCCAGGCCGCCTCCTCCTTGGCGGCCCGCTCGGCGGCCTCCTTCTCCGCGTCGGCGTCGCTCTTCGGCTTCGCCTCGGTCCCGCCGGTGCCGGACGCCGCCGCTCCCGTGGCCGTGCCCTCGCCCGCCGCCGGCTCCGCAGCCGCCGTCGGCGCAGCCACCGACTGGCCGCCGATGTCGCTCTCGGTGTAGACCTTCGCCGGGGCGGACGTCTTCCTCTTCTCCTTCTCCTTCGCTGCGACGTCGCCGATGCCCTGGGCGGACGCCACCGAAGCCAGCATCAAGGCGGCCCCGGCCAGGGCCGCGGCGTGGACGAGTCGCATGGGAACCTCCCGCCTGCCACGATTATAAGGGCCCCGCGCAGGCCCGTGCTATCGTGCCGCGATGCGGGCGCGGCGGCAGGCGTGCTGATCGGCGTCGGCCTCGACCTGGTGGAAACCGCCCGCGTGGAGCACGCGTTCCGCCGGTTCGGGGAGCGCTTCGTGCGCAAGCTGATGGACCCCGAGGAGGCCGGGAGGCTCCCGGCCGTGGAGGAGGCCCGGGTCGCCGCGCTGGCAGCGGCGGTGGCGCTCAAGGAGGCGACCAGCAAGGCGATCGGCACCGGCTGGAGCCAGGGCGTGCGCTGGAGGGACGTGGTGGTGTGGGCGGAACCGTTGGGGGAGGCCGCAGAGGCCCCGGCGCGGGTCCGGCTCGACGCGCTGGCCGCCGAGGTCGCCCGCGCCCTGGGGTCGAGCGGCCGGACGCGGGCGCGGCTGCAGCGCACGGCCGGACTGGTCATCGGCGAGGTCTGGCTGCTGTCGTGAGCCTGCCTTTCGCCGTCGCCCGCCGCAACCAGCTGGTCACGGTGGCGATGGTGTTCGCCGTGTTCACCGGCTTCGCCTTCGTGCTGCCGTTCCTGCCGCTCTACGTGGCCGAGCTGGGCGTTCGCGACCCCCACCAGGCTGCGCTGTGGGCCGGCGTCCTGATCGGCGTGGGGCCTCTCGTCGCCGGCCTGGTGGCGCCGGTCTGGGGTCGGCTGGCGGACCGCCACGGCCACAAGCGGATCGCGCTGACGGCGCTCGCCGCCTGCGTGGTGATGCTGCTGCTCTCGGCGGGGGCCGGCCGGGTCGAGCAGCTCTTCGCCCTTCGGCTGGGGATCGGCCTGTTCGGCGGCATCGGACCACTGGGCCTGGCGATGGCCACCGCCCAGGCACCGCGGCAGGAGACCGGCCGCGCGGTCGGCCTGGTGCAGGCCGCCCAGATCCTCTCGGCGGCGGTGGGGCCGATGGCCGGCGGGGTGCTGGCGGACAGCATCGGCATGCGCCGGACATTCGTGGCGACCGCGGGGCTGTGCGCTCTCGCCTGGCTGCTGGTGCTGGCGCTCTACCGGGAACGCCGCCGCGAGCCCGCCTCGCACCCGGAGGCGGCCGGCTCCTTCGCGGCGGTGGTCGCCGTGCCCGGGGTGGCGGCGCTGCTGGCGGTGCTGTTCCTGGTCAACTTCATCGGCCGCTCGTTCACGCCCATCCTGCCGCTGCACCTCGCCGAGCTGGGTGTCGCGCACGCCCGGCTGGCCTCGGGCACCGGCCTCCTCATCTCCGTCTACGCGGTGGCGGCTTCGGCCTCGGCGGCGGCGCTGGGGCGCTTGAGCCGGAAGCGCTCGCCGAGCAGGCTGCTGCTGCTGACGCTGGCCGGGGGCGCTCTGGCCGTGCTGCCGATGGCTCTCGCGACCCGCCTCGCACACATGTTCGCGCTGGCGCTGCTGCTCGGCCTCGTCTCCGGAGGCTCGCTCACGCTCTGCTACACGATCGGCGGGCTCATGGTCCCCGAGCACGTGCGGACGACGGCGTTCGGCTTCTTCTCCGGGGCGGCGCTCTTCGGCGGGGCCGTCTCCCCGTCGGTGGCGGGCCTGCTGCTGCACCTCTCGCTGCGGGCCATCTACTGGGTGGACGGCGTCCTGTACCTGGCGCTGGCCGGGATGATGGCGACTGGCGGACTGCTGTCAGGGAGCAGCCGCCCCGCGCCGCAGCAGCCCGACTCCCAGCCGCTCGCGTCACAGCTACCCGGGGGGTGCGGGGGGCAGGAGCCCCCCGCCTCAAATTAAGCCTGGCCGACCGCGCCCTCTCTGCCCGGATGTCCTCTCCCTCTCGATCCACCTCTCCCTGGGTGCGGTACAGTTGTCCCCGTGAGGTCCTGCCATCGCTGCGGCCGCGAGCTGCACCTCCTCGCCAAGATCGCGCGCACGGACGGCTGCCCGTTCTGCCACTCCGACCTGAAGTGCTGCCTGAACTGCCGGCTGCACGATCCCGGGGCGAACAACCAGTGCCGGGAGCCGCAGGCAGAGTGGGTGACTGACAAGGACAAGGCGAACTTCTGCGAGTTCTTCGAGTTCCGGGAGGTGTCGCCGCTGACCCAGCCCGGCCTCACCGGCGCGCAGTCGGAAACGCGCCGGGCGCGCGACGCCTTCGACGCCCTCTTCTCGAGGAAGAGGTAGGGGCGGACGGCGTAAGATCGCCGGCGAGCGGGGGGCCATGCCCAAGGCGGTCGCTGCGGGCCGCTGGCGTGTGCGTGAGGGGGAGGAGGCGCGCCTCGCCAGCGGCACCTCCTCCGCCGCCGAGATCCGCAGCCGGGGGCCGTTGCCGCTGCGCGTGCGTCAGGAGAGGGTCCACCACGCGCGCCCCGGCTTCCCGGGCAGCGCGGTGGTGCTCGGCGACGCCACCTTCGAGGTGGTCGCGGAGGACGAGCGGGCGGGCGAGGTCGTGTACGCCCTGCGGAGCTGGCCGGAAGGCGAGGTGGTCCGTCATCGCGTGGTGTACGGGCCGGCCTTCATCGCCGGGGTCGACGAGCAGCGCGCGCGGCAGCGGTTGCACGCCCTGGCGCGGCCCTGGAAACCCCTGCTCTCGCCGCTGGTGGGGTCGCTGCCCGAGCCCGAACAGCTCCGGGCCTGCGAGCGGCTGGGGCTCGACCCCGTCTTCACCACCTGCGTCTCGGGTCTGGCGGAGGCGACGACGGTGCTGATGGCCATCTCCTTCCTCGCCCGGCACGCCGAGACCGGGATGGCAGTGATGATGGTGACGGCGGCGCCTGGCCTCGTGTTCCTGGTGCTGCCGGGCCTGGGTCGCGCCGCCTCGGCGGTCCTCTTCCGCGAGACCGCCGGCTCGCCGCTGGTGTCGTTCGGGCTGGCGGCGCTGCGCGCCGTCCAGGCGCTCAGGCTGCCCGCTGCGGCCCCGGCGCGCTCGCTGACGCGCGCGCGCTTCTGGGCGGAGCTCGCGGCGGCCGACACCGTCGATCCGCTGGGAGACGGCGCGTACCTGGTGCGCGGCCGCCTGCCCCACCTCGGCTGGACGGCGGCCAGGCCCCTGCAGATCGGGGACGACTTCTGGCGGGTGGTGCCGCAGGACCCCGAGCGCGACACGGCCGGCTGGGTCTACGGCTATCGCCTCGAGCCCGCGGCCGAGCCGGCCGGCGGCGGGGTGTCGGCCCCGCCGCCGACCGCGTACGCTGACGAGGTGCTGGGCCAGGTCCGCTCCGAGTGGGACGGCTTCAACCGCGGCTTCGCCGCGCTCACCAGCATGCTGTCCTCCCACGTGCAGGCCCGCGCCTTCGCCCACCGCGGTGGTCCGGCGGCCGCACGGTCGTGGACGTTCCTGACCTCGGGCCTCGAAGCGGCCCTGGCCGCGTACCTGTTCAGCTTCCTGCCCGGCCCGCCCGCCGATCCGGTGGCGCCGGCGGCGGCGGTCTTCGCGCTGGCGCTGGCGGCCGATGCCGTGCTGCGGACGGCCGCCGGGCGCGCCGGGCGCTACGCCCCCAGCCTGCTGCGCGTCCTGCTGCCCTCCAACGTGCTGCGGCCCGAGCGCGCCGCCTACCAGGCGCACCGCCAAGCCGAGCGCCGGCTGGACGCCGAGGCGGCGGCCGGCGATCACTGAACGGCGGCCGGCCCGTCAGGAGGCGAGCGCGCGCTCCTGGCCGCGGCAGTACAGCAGCCGCCGGTCCTCGGCAGGGATGCGGGTGTCGAGCACCACGTCCCACAGGCCGTTGGTGAGGCCGAAGGCGATGTCCTTGCCCCGCGGGCTGTGGTGGTACATGTGATGCCGGCGGATGTAGTCGAAGTAGCGCCAGCGGAAGCGGTGGAAGTGAACGGAGTAGTGCACCCACTCCTCGGCCACGTAGGAGACGAGCAGTGTCGCCACGAACACGGGCGCCGTGTGCAGCGGGAACAGCCAGCCCAGCGCCAACAGCGGCACCGCCAGCACCAGCGAGTCGAGGAAGCCGTTGATGTACATGCCGTCCCAGGGCCGCTGGTGGTGGTCGCCGTGCGAGGTGTCGAGCAGGCGGTGCACCAGGTGCTTCAGGCCGCGACCATCGGAGAAGCGGCCGTGCAGCACGAAGCGGTGGACGAGGTACTCGAGCAGCGTCCAGAAGGCGACGCCGGCCGCGACCAGGGCCAGCGTCGACCAGGGGTGAGTGCGCGCGGCGACGGCGATCAGCGGCAGGCCGTATCCGCAGTAGAGCAACGTGATCGGGTAGAAGCGGCGGCGAGCCGTGCGCGCTTCGCGCGGCAGGTCGATGCCGGGCAGGTAGATGGGGTTCGGGATGCCATGGATGGACTTGAGGACGGTGCCGCGGGGAGCTTCCACAGTTCTAGCCTCTTCGATGCACCAACCATTCTAGGCACACCGGGTGGGCGGTTTCACCCGTCGCCAACGGGAGATCACGGACGCCGATGGCGGCGATGGACCGGCAGCATGGTCCCTCGGGCGCTCACTTCCAGTGGCTGGAGACGAACTCGTCCGTCTCCGGCAGCCCGCCCTGCAGGATCAGGTAGCCGTCGTGCGGCTCGCGCTCGGTGGTCTCGCCGTTGACGGGGAGGCGCATCATCCGCATCACCTCGGCGTGCTCGTCGGTGTGGCCGAGCACCCAGGAGAGCTTCATGAGCGCGGTCTCCGGCAGCATGTTGTCGAGCGGCACCACGCCGAGCTCCAGCAGGTCGCGCCCGGTGTCGTAGACGTACATCTGCGCGTAGCCCCACAGCGTCTGCACGGTCATCACCACGTGCACTCCCTTGGTGCGGGCGCGGGAGAGGGCGGGGTAGAGCGGCTTGTTGACGTGGCCGAGTCCGGTGCCGGCGATGACGATGCCGCGGTAGCCCTTCTCCACCAGCGCGTCGACCAGGTCGGGCGACATGCCGGGGTAGTAGTAGAGGATGGTGGTGCGCTCCTCGTAGGCGGTGTCGATGCGCACTCGCCGCGAGCGGTCGCGTCGGCGGTGGTCGCGGGAGATGTAGGTGAAGTCCTCGCCCACCATGGCCAGCGGCACGCCCCCCACGGTGCGGAAGGTGGAGCGGTAGGAGCTGTGCATCTTGCGGCAGCGGGTGCCCCGGTGCAGCAGGGCGTACTGGTCGGAGGTGGGACCGAACATGCAGATCACCACCTCGGCGATCTCGCCGTAGCCGGCCGCCCGCACGGCGTGGATGAGGTTGAGCGCGGCGTCCGAGGAGGGCCGGTCGCTGGAGCGTTGCGAGCCCACCATCACGATGGGCACCGGCGTGTCCTGCACCATGAAGGAGAGGATGGCCGCCGTGTGGCCCATGGTGTCGGTGCCGTGGCCGATGACGATGCCGTCCACGCCCGCCTCGATCTCCCTGCCGATCGCCTCGGCCAGCCCCACGTACTGCGGTTTCGCCATGTTCTCGGAGAAGACGCCGAACAGCTTCCGGGTGGTCAGGTTGGCGACGTCCGCCAGCTCGGGTACCGCCCCGTACAGCTCGCCCGGGGTGAAGGCCGGGATCACCGCGCCGGTGCGGTAGTCGAGGCGGGAGGCGATGGTGCCGCCGGTGCCCAGCAGCGTGACTCGCGGCAGGTCGGGGCGGGTCGGGAACTCCTGCTCCGGGATCCTGTAGACGGCCTCGCGGTAGCCGACCTCCCGCATCGAGCGCAGGCGGTCGACGTGGACGCCGACGTTGTAGCCGGTCTTGAGCTTGAGCACCACGTGCTCGTCGTCGAGCGTCTCGCTGCGGGGCAGCACCACGCCCTCGAAGCGGCTGCCGGCGTCGTTCTCCGCCACCACGTCGCTCCACACCCGGACGCCGAACGTCTCCAGCCGCACTCGCGCCCGGCCCTTGTAGCCCTTCAGCGGATCCTGCGCACTCATGCGCGCGCCTCCACCGCCTCCCGCACCGCCGCGGCCACCTGGGCCGCCGGCACCCGCCCGCGCAGCACCTCCATCGCCCGCCCCGTGGCATGGCGGGCCAGCCGGCCGGGATCGGCGTCGTACGCCTCCCGGGCGGCCACCTCCAGCGCGCTCGTCACGGTCGCGCGCCAGTCGCCGGGGTCCCCCTCGAGCCCCAGCTCGGCCAGCAGCTGCTCCACCGTCCGCTCCGGGCGCGCCGCCAGCGCCCGCACGATCGGCCTCCAGCCCTCACGCCGGACCGGCCGCTCCGCCAGCGCCCGGAACAGCTCCAGCCACCGCTCCTCGCCCAGCCGGTCGACGGGGACCCCTGCGCGACGCAGCCCCACCAGCCTCTCGCCGAAGAAGAAGGCGGCAAAGCGCAGGTCGGCTCCCGCCCGCGCGACGACGGCGTCCACCCGAGCGGCCCCCCCGCGCCGCACCAGGTAGTGCGAGACGGCTGGCGGCACGCCGACCGCCGCGTAGCGGGCCTCGCGCTGCCACGGCGGCTCGGGCAGCGCTGCGCGGAGCGAGGCCACCCGCTCACGACTGACCCGGGTCGGAGGCGAATCGGTGTCCGGGTACATGCGGTCGGGGCCGGGCAGGATGCGCTCGAAGTCGGTCGACCCGTCCGCGAACGGCTGCCGCGTCTCGTTCGGCACGCCGTCGACCGCGTCGGCGTAGCGCAGGCGGATCTCCTCGGCCGCCGCGTGCGTGTCGCGCTCCGGACCCCACACCACCACCAGCGCGTCCGCCTCCGAACAGCCGGCGGCGGAGCGGAGTGCGAGCAGGTCGTCGACCGCCTGTCGCGGCCAGGCCTCCGAGTGGAAGAGGATCGGAGGCTGGTCGAGCCCGGCGATCACCCGCACCCGCCCGGCCAGCTCGCCGGCGAAGGTGCGGCCGGGCTGGGTCGGCCATCCCAGGGTGCCCGCCAGGCCCGCCAGCCTCACCGCCAGGACCCGGAACTCGCCCTGGCCCAGCTCGAATCCGGGCCGGCGCCGCTGGGTGGTGACGAAGCGCTGCCAGGCCTCGGCGCGCAGCGGCTCGAGGAGCGAGGCGTGGCAGCGCGTGGTGACGTCGGTCGTGCCCACCCGCAGGTCGTCGGCCGACCGGAACCCCCTCCGGCGCAGCTCGTCGCGCAGACGCAGCAGGTTCACCTGGCGCCAGGCCTCGCCGTGCACCAGCCTCGGCGCCCAGCCCGCCTGCGGCACGCCCTTGATCTCCACCCGCCGACCGCCGCGCACCGACACGTTGACGTCCTGGCGGCTGGCGCCGAGGCCCACGCGCACGTGGCCCGTGGAGCGGCAGACGCGGCCGATCAGCAGGATGGCCTCACCGGCCTCCTGCGGGGTGCGCAGGTCCGGCCCGGTCACCGTCTCGATGAGCGGCATGCCCAGCCGGTCGGTGCGCCAGACGATCAGGTGGCCCCGGTCCTCCACCTCCCGGCAGGAGTCCTCCTCGACGCTCACCTGGGTGATCGAGAGCGTGCGGTCGCGGAAGGGCAGGCGGCCGTCGATGCCGACGATGGCGGTGCGCTGGAAGCCGGTGGGGATGGAGCCGTCGAGGTACTGCTTGCGGGCGATGTGCACCTCGTCCACGATGTCGCAGCCCAGCATCAGGGACTGCTCGATCGCCACGTCGACCGCCCGCTGGTTCACGGGGAAGGGCGGGGTGTCGTCCATCTCGTAGGTGCAGGTGTTCTCGCGGTTGAGCAGGTAGACGATGTGCTTGCGGGTCTTGAACTCCATGAGCGCGGTGCCGTCGTAGACGCCCAGCTCCGACAGCGTCGGTCGCATGTGGCGCAGCACCGTGCCGTCGTGGGCACGGGTGTAGCGGCCGGCGGGGCAGTGACAGAAGAGCTTGCGCGCGGTGAGCAGCTGCTGGTGGACCTCGAGGCCGCAGACCAGGCCGACGGCGGCGTAGTCGAGGGAAGGCTGGAGGCTGTCGCTCATGGCGCTCCGGTCGGGGATTCTGCGGGCAGCGTGGAGGCGGCGACCACGCGGTTGCGGCCCGTCTGCTTGGCCGCATAGAGGCCGCGGTCGGCCGCGGCCAGCAGCGCCTCGGGCTCGCGGCCGTCGCCGGGCCAGACGGCGACGCCGAAGCTGGCGGTGAGCGGGATGCGGGCGCCCTCGTGGAGGAAGCGGTACTTCTGCAGCGCCGTCCGCAGGCGCTCCGCCGCCTGCAGCGCGTGCTGCTCGTCCGAGCCGGGGAGGATCACCACGAACTCCTCGCCGCCGTAGCGGGCGGCGTAGTCGCCCTTGCGCAGGTGCTGGTCGAGCAGCCTCGCCAGCGAGCGCAGCGCGGCGTCGCCGGCGGGGTGGCCGTGGGTGTCGTTGAGCTTCTTGAAGTGGTCGAGATCGAGCATCACCAGCGCCAGACGTCCCTCGCGCCGGTCCTCGTTGGCGATGGCGGAAGCGAGCAGCCCGTTGAAGGCGCGCCGGTTGTAAAGGCCGGTGAGGCCGTCGAGCACCGCCAGCTGGTGCTGTTTCTCCCGGTCCCTGATCAGGGACAGCGTGGCCGCCGCCTGGTTGGCCAGGATCTCGAGCACACGCAGCGAGGACGTGTCGAAGGTGTCCCGGGGTCCGGTGAGGATCAGCGCTCCCAGAGTGGCGTCGCGCGCGCGCAGCGCCACCCCCAGCAGCGCGCCGGCGCGCGCGGATCCCTCGTCGAGCACGAACACCGGCATCCGCTGCCGCTCTCCGGCGAGGTGGCCGAGGAGCAGCGTCTTGTCGCCGCTGCGCAGCAGCCAGGCCGCCCAGGTGCGCTCGTCGAGGCCGACCGTGCGGTTCAGGTACTCGCCGGGCCGGCCGAAGGCAGCGACGACCTGGTAGCGCGTCTCCAGCTCGTCCGTCATCACCACCGCCGCGCCCTCCAGCCCGGCGACATGCCGGGCCGAGCTCAGCAGCAGGCCGCAGACGTCCGCCTCGCGCGACAGCGTCGCCAGCCGCTGCGAGATCGGGTGGACGGCCTTGAACTCGGCGTCCAGCTCCTCACGGCCGAGCGAGGCGCGGGCGCGCTGGATCGTCTCGCCGGCGAGCGCGGCGAACCCCTCCAGCAGCGCCGGCTCCCTGCCGGTGAACGACTGGATCTCCAGCCGCTCCGCCACCAGCGCGCCGATGGTGGTGCCCCCCGAGCGCACCGGCAGCGCCAGCAGCGAGCCGACCTTCACCTGCCCACGGTACCAGGGCAGCTCCCACAGCAGCCGCTTGAAGTCGGTGGCATAGAACGGCTGATCGCGCTCCACCAGGAAGGAGAAGGGGTCCTCCCCCAGCGGCACCGCGCACTCCGCCAGCAGCGCCTCCGGCCCGCGCGCCACCCGCAGGTGCGCCTGCTCGCGATCGCGGTCGACGTCGAAGTAGAGGACCGCGTGCGCCTCCACGGCGGCCCGGGCCACCTCGACGATCTGCCGCAGGGCCGCGTCCAGCTCGCCGGCGCGGTCGAGCTGGCGCGCGCGGCGGCCCTCGCCGCTCACCTGGCGCAGCGCCTCGGCGGCGCTGGAGATGGGGCGGCTGGCCTGCCCGGGCTCGTCGTCCAGCTGGTCGATGCCGTGGGTCAGCCGAGCCAGCTCGGCGAGGGTGGCGCTCAGCCGCCTCTTCTCGCCGGCCAGCGCGCGGTTGACGGCGAGCGCGATGGCGAAGTAGCCGACCGCGGCGGCCAGCGCCGGGCGGGCGTCGAACGGGCGCGCCCAGGCCGCCGTCGCCGCCGCCAGCACCGTCGCCTGCCCGGCGAAGGCGAGCGCCGCCGCCAGGCCCTCGGCCACCGCCTGCGAGGCGACCAGCAGGGACATCAGCGGCCACGACGGCCACCCGGCGGGCGCCGCCAGCTGGCCCAGCGCGTCGACCGACAGCACCAGGCAGCCCTGCAGCGCCAGGGCCTCGGGACGCCCGCGGCCACCCAGGCCGGCCAAAAGCGCCGAGCCGGTGACGCCGAGCGCCAGCAGCAGGGCGTAGCCTCCCTGCAGCCACGCGGGCCGGTGCGGGACGAGGGGCCGCAGCAGCGCGGCCGCCGTGAGCAGGCCGGCGAGGACCAGGAAGAGCTGACCGGCGCGCCGGCGCACGCGCGTGTCGAGCACGGGGTCGGCGGGAGGGCGGGGGTCGGCCATCGTGAGGGCGGGACCTGCGCGGCGATGATAGCAGCACTCCTGGACCGCCATCGCCCGGCGTGCTACAAGGACGGCCTTCCCCGGAGGCGTCATGGACGCGACCAGCGAGCGTGCGATCGCCGACTTCGACGGCCTGCTCCGCGACGAGACGGCGCTGGCCGAGGAGCTGGAGGAGCGCTTCCTCGAGCGCATGCGCGCGCACCGCCTCACCTTCGGCGGTCGCGTGCTGTGCGCGTCCCCGCGGCCGAACCTGGTCTCCCGGCCGTTCTACGAGGAGATCCGCGCCTCCTGCCGCGCCGTCTTCGCCGCCGTGGAGAAGGCGGAGCGCGTCCTCGGGCCCTTGCTGTGGGACCGCGTGGGCCTGCGGCCGGAGGAGCGGGAGCTGGCGGCCATCGACCCCGGCTACGGCCGCTCCTCGCCCCTGTGCCGGCTCGACTCGTTCGTGACCGCCTCCGGTTGCCGGTACGTCGAGCTGAACGCGGAGACGCCGGCGGGCGGGTCCTACGCCGACGCGCTGGCCGAGGCGTTCCTGGAGATCCCGCTGCTGCAGCGCCTGCAGCAACGCTGGCAGCTGGTCCGGTTCCACGGCGACGACCGGCTGCTGGAGACCCTCGTGCGCTGCTACCGCTGGGCCGGCGGGCGAGCGGAGAAGCCCACGATCGCCGTGGTCGACTACGAGGACGTGCCCACCCGGGTCGAGCACCACCTGGTGCGCGAGGCCTTCGAGGCCCGCGGCTACCCCGCGCTGGTGTGCGACCCGCGGCGTCTGGAGTACGAGGGCGGGCGCCTGCGGCATGAGGGCCGGGCCGTCGACCTCGTCTACAAGCGGCTGCTGGTCAACGAGCTGCTCGAGCGCCGCGACGAGCTGCGGCCGCTGCTGACGGCCGTGCGCGACCACGCGGTGGTGATCGTCAACCCGTTCCGCTGCAAGCCGCTGCACAAGAAGGCGATCTTCGCGGTGCTCACCGACGACGCGTTGCAGGAGCACTTCACCGCAGCGGAACGCGAGGCGATCCGCCGCCGCGTGCCCTGGACCCGGCGGCTGGTCGAGGGCCGCACCACGCGCTGCGGCGAGGAGGTCGACCTGCCGCGGTTCGTGCTCGACCACCGCGAGGCGCTGGTGCTGAAGCCGAACGACGAGTACGGCGGCAAGGGAGTGGTGATCGGCGCCGAGACGACGGACAGCGACTGGGCTCGCGCGCTCGAGCACGGGCTCGGCTCCGACTGGGTCGTCCAGGAGAAGGTCGAGATCGAGCGACAGCGGTTCCCGGAGCTGACCCCGGAGGCGGGCAGCGACCGGGCGCGGCTCGGCTTCCGCGATTTCGTGGTCGACCTCGATCCCTACCTCTTCGACGGCGAGGTGGAAGGCTTCCTGACCCGCCTCAGCGCCAGCAGCCTGGCCAACGTCACCGCCGGCGGCGGCCAGGTGCCGTCGTTCATCGTCGAGCCGAGGTGAGCGTCCGGCGGGCCCTTTGTCTCCGCGCTGCGTCTGTGGTGAACTCGCCGGCCATGGCGACGAACGGGAAAGAGGGCCGCGCCGTCGGGCCGTTGCAGCTGCTGGCGCTGGGACTCAACGGGATCGTCGGGGTGGGGATCTTCTTCGTCCCGGCCACGGTCGCGGCCGGCGCTCCCGGCCTGGGCGGCGTCCTCGTGTTCCTGGCCACCGGCCTGGCCCTGCTCCCGGCGGCTTTCGCGTTCGCCATCCTCGGCCGGCGCTTCGACGAGGACGGCGGTCCGGTGGTCTTCGCCCGTGCCGCCTTCGGCCCCGGCGTCGCCTTCCTGGTCGGCTGGGTGGCGTACGTCAGCGGCTTCTTCTCCCTGGCGGCGGTGGTGGTGGGCCTGGTGAACGCGACCGCGCCCGCCTGCGGCCTCACCGGCGCCATGCCGCGCCGGGCCGCCGCCGTGCTGCTGGTGCTGGCCCTGGCGCTGGTGGTCGCCTCCGGCCTGCGGCTCTCCGCCCGCCTGTGGACCAGCCTCACCGCGCTGAAGCTGGTCCCGCTGCTGCTGCTGCTGGGCGCGCTCGCCGTGGGCTTCGCCTCGCTGCCCCCGCCGGCCCCGCCCGTGGTCTCCCGCTCCTGGCTCGCCGCCGGGCTGGCGGTGATGTTCAGCTTCCAGGGCTTCGAGGTGGTGCCGGTGATCGCCGGGCAGGTCCGCTCCTCCTTCCGCGCCATCCCCATGGCGACCGTCGGCTCCCTGGGCCTGGCCATCGTGCTGTACTGCGCCCTGGCGCTCGCCTGCGTGCTGGCGCTGCCCGCGCTCGCCTCCTCGTCGGCTCCGCTGGCCGACGCGGCGGGGGTCCTCGGTGGGAGCGGCCTGGCCCGCCTGGTGGCGGCAGGCACCAGCGTCTCGGCCCTGGGCATCGCCTTCGCCATGACGGTGACGACGCCCCGCTACCTCTCCGCGCTGGCCGCCGGCGAGCACCACCTGCTCGATCTCGACCGCTACTCGTCGCGCGGGGTGCCGCTGCGTGCGCTGGCGGTGACGGCGGTGGTGGCGGCCGGACTGGTCGGTGCGCAGGAGCTGGGCGAGCTGTTCGCGCTCTCCAGCATCGCCGTGCTCATGCAGTACGGCGTCAGCGCCGCGGCGCTGCTGGTGCTCGCCTGGCGCCGGCAGCGCGGGCTCGTCCCACCTGACGCCTGGCCCGCGCTGCCCACGCTGCTCGTCGGAGTGGTGCTGGTGAGGTACGGTGCCACGCTGCGCGAGGCGGCGACGGCGCTGGGCGCGGTGGCCGTCGGCCTGCTGCTGCTGTGGCTGGCGACGCGACGCCGGCAGCCGGCGGGCCCGCGCGGCTGAGGTCTATACTCGCCGCATGCTCCACTTCAGGACGATCATCGAGCCGTTCCGGATCAAGTCGGTGGAGTCCGTGAAGTTCACGCGCCGGGAGGACCGCGAGCGGGTGCTGGCGGAGGCCGGCTGGAACGTGTTCCGGCTGCACGCCGAGGACGTGCTCATCGACCTGCTGACCGACTCGGGCACGGGGGCCATGTCGGCTGCGCAGTGGGGCGCGCTCATGCAGGGGGACGAGTCGTACGCGGGCAGCCGCTCCTTCTACCGCTTCCGCGACGTGGTCCAGGACCTCACCGGCTTCCGCCACGTGATCCCCACCCACCAGGGCCGCGCCGCCGAGCGGATCCTGTTCCACACCGTGGTGAAGCGCGGCGACCTCGTCCCCAACAACAACCACTTCGACACCACCCGGGCGAACGTCGAGGTGGAGGGCGCCGAGGCGCGCGACCTGGTGATCGCCGAGGGCCGCGTGCCCTCGCTGCAGCACCCGTTCAAGGGCAACCTGGACGTGGCGGCGCTCGAGAGGACGTTGGCGGAGGAGGGCGAGCGGGTGCCGCTGGTGATGGTCACGGTCACCAACAACGCCGGCGGCGGGCAGCCGGTGTCGCTGGCGAACCTGCGCGAGGTGCGTCGGGTCTGCGAGCGCTACCGCAAGCCTTTCTTCCTGGACGCCTGCCGTTTCGCGGAGAACGCGTACCTCGTCAAGCGGCGCGAGCCGGGGCAGGCCGACCGCCCGCCCAAGGAGATCGCGCGCGAGATGTTCTCGCTGGCCGACGGCTGCACCATGTCGGCCAAGAAGGACGGCCTCTCGAACATCGGCGGCTTCCTGGCGCTGAACGACGACGAGTGGGCCGAGCGCTGCCGCAACCTGCTGATCCTCACCGAGGGCTTCCCCACCTACGGCGGGCTGGCCGGCTACGACCTGGAGGCGGTGGCCCGCGGCCTGGAGGAGGTGGTGGAGGAGCCGTACCTGCGCTACCGCGTCCGCTCGATCGAGTACCTGCACGAGCGGCTCACCGCGGCCGGCGTCCCCGTGCTGCAGCCGGCCGGCGGCCACGCCGTCTACCTCGACGCCCGCGCGCTGCTGCCGCAGGTGTCCCCGCTTGCCTACCCCGGGATCGCGCTGGCCAACGCGCTCTTCGTCGAGGCCGGGGTGCGCGGGGTGGAGATCGGCACGGTGATGTTCGGCCGCCAGGCCGACGGCAGCGAGAAGCCGGCACCCATGGACCTGGTGCGCCTCGCCATACCCCGCCGCGTCTACACCCAGTCGCACATCGACTACGTCGCCGAGGCGGTGATCGCGGTCGCGGGCATGAAAGAGCGCCTGCGCGGCTACCGGATCGTGCGGGCGCCGTCGGTGCTGCGTCACTTCACCGCCGTGTTCGAGCCGCTCCCCGCCTGAGGACGCCATGAGCGCCTTCGTTTCCAGCCTGCTGGCCGCCGCCCTGCCGTTCGCGCAGTCCGGCTTCTCCGGTACCGACACGGCCTGGCACGCCGTGGCGGCGCGGCCGGAGATCGCGCCTCGTGCCTTCGTCGCCGACGCGCCGAGCCGCGGCGCGCCGGGGGCCCTGGCCCTCGCCGGCGACGGCAACCCGGCGGCAAGCGGCGGCTGGGAGCGCCGGCTCGACGGCGTCGAGGCCGGACGGTGGTACCGGCTACGCGCCTGCTACCGCGCCGAGCAGATCGCGCACGAGAGCTGGCAGGTGCTGGCGCGGCTCGACTGGCTGGACGCGAAGGGCGCCCGCGCCGGCCAGCCGGACTACGCGTGGCAGGTCGAGGACGACGCGGGCTGGCGTCGGCTGACCCTGGAGGCGCCTGCGCCCCAGGGCGCGCAGGCGGTGGCGGTCCAGCTGCAACTGCGGGACGCAGGCAAGGGCGTCGTCTACTGGGACGACGTCCGCGTCGAGGAGGTCCCGGCCCCCGCGCCGCGACGGGTGACGGTCGCGGCCGTGAACCTGCGCCCGCGGGGCACCGCCTCGGCCGCGGACAGCGTGCGCTCCTGGATCGCCACCGCCGCCGACGACGTGCCGCCGGGAGCGGACGTGATCCTGCTCTCGGAGGGCATCCCGATGGTCGGCACCGGCAAGCCGTACGTCGAGGTCTCCGAGGCGGTGCCCGGCCCGACCACGACCGCGCTCGGCGGCCTGGCGCGGCAGAAGCACGCCTGGGTGGTGGCGGGGCTGTACGAGCGCGAGGGCGCGATCGTCTACAACACGGCGGTCCTGATCGACCGCGAGGGCCGGCTGGCAGGCAGGTACCGCAAGGTCTACCTGCCGCGCGAAGAGGTGGAGGGCGGCCTCACCGCGGGAAGCGCCTACCCGGTGTTCAGGACGGACTTCGGGACCGTGGGCCTGATGGTCTGCTGGGACACCAACTTCGCCGACCCCGCCCGGGCGCTGGCGCTGGCCGGGGCGGAGGTCCTGCTGGTGCCGATCGCCGGGGGCAACGAGACCCTCGTCCACGCGCGGGCGATCGAGAACCGCGTCTTCGTCGCCACCTCCGGCTACGACATCGCCACGGAGATCGTGGACCCCGACGGGAAGACGCTGGCCAGGGCGGTGACCGACGGCACCGTGGCCGTCGCCACCATCGACCTCGCCCGCCGCTACACCGATCCCTGGCTCGGCGACATGCGCGCGCGGCTGCGCAAGGAGCTGCGCACCGAGGTGCCGGCGACTCAGCCCTGAGGGCGGCTCCGCGCGGGTCGGCCAGCGGGGGTCCCGGAGTCCGGGACCTCTACTGGTTCAGCAGCCGGTCCGCGGCGAGCACCAGGAACAGGTAGTCCGTGGTGCCCCCGCCCAGGACGTACTCGGTCTGCTGCCACAGGTACGGCCACACCAGCAGCTCCGGATAGTCGGGACGGATGAGGGCGGTGCCGGACACGCTGCCGCCCGGCAGGTAGCTCCAGTCGGCGCGGTTGAAGCCGTAGGCGACGGTGGTCGACCGCGCGCCGACACCCGAGACGAACGACGCCGTGTTCTCGCCCGGGTGGCAGCCCAGGACGAACGAGAGCGCGTCGAGCATGCCGTCGGCCGAGAAGAGCTGCGGGAACGCGGCGTGCAGGAAGTACTGCTCCATCCCGAAGGCCTGGATGTTCCAGCCGGCCCCCCAGATGTTCGGCTCGTACGGCACGCCGTACGGGGTCTTGCCCTCCTGCGCCCGCACCTCGTCGCGGTAGGCGACGACGGCGTCGGTCACGGCCTTGGTGAAGGCCGGGTCGTCGACCAGCGACAGCACGCGGCCGACCTGCCAGCCCGTCGAGGGAACGTGGCCGACGATCGCCTCGCGCTGGCCGACGAGGTAGTCGGCGTAGCGGCGGTCTCTCGTCGCCATCAGCAGCTCGACGCCGAGAGCGATGCGAGCGCTGGCGTGCCGGCGCGGCCCCGGTGCGGGCGGCTGCCGGTCCTCGCGTGCGCTCGTCCACACCTCCTGCGCGATGGCCAGGCACTCGGCGGCGAGCGGGTCGTCGTAGCCCCTGAGGGCGCGGGCGGAGGCGGCGAGACCGGCGGCCGCCTCGAGGGCGCGCTGGGGGTTGTCCTCGGTGAAGACCCAGCGGTCGTCGGCCGAGACCACGTTGTCCGTCTGCGAGGCGAAGTCGCCGAGGTGCGTGTACTGGCGCAGGGTTGGGCTGATGATGCCCCGGTAGAAGCGGCCGAGCGTGCGGTAGCTGCCGACGACGGTCAGAGCACCGTGCTGGATCTGCTG
>Ga0335069_10002724_pt1 | contig 26982 bp, 18 predicted proteins | sample Lox_Sample_11_FD_206714 | JGI IMG/M metagenome (GOLD analysis project Ga0335069, IMG submission 206714) | Soil microbial communities from Loxahatchee National Wildlife Refuge, Florida, United States - Lox_Sample_1.1 | ecosystem: Environmental > Terrestrial > Soil > Wetlands | place: USA...
GCTGCTGACCGGCGTTGGCCCGCTGCTGGCATGGCGACAGACTTCGTTTGACCGTGTGAAGCGTAACTTCGTGTGGCCAACGGCGCTGGCGGTGCTTACGGTTATCGTTCTGATCGCCGGCGGCATAAAACCGTGGGAAGACTCGGCGTATTTCTATTCGCTGGTAGCGATTGCGCTGTCGGTGTTCGTGATCGCGACCGTGTTCGGCGAGTTCTGGCGCGGCGGGCGGGTGATTGCGCGGCAGACGGGCATGAACATCGCGCAAGGCATGTTGACCATCACGCGCCGCAACACCCGCCGCTATGGTGGATACCTGATCCACATCGGCGTAGTGCTCATCGTCATTGGCTTCGCCGGGCTGCCGTTCAATCAGGACAAAGAGCAGGAGATGGGCTTCCGCGACAAGATGCAGATCGGGCATTACACGCTGGTCTGCCAGTCGTACACACAGGACGACAAGCCAAACTACTCTAGCGAGTGGGCGGTCATCGACGTGTACAGGAACGGCAATAAGATCGACACCATGTATCCCGAGCGGCGCTTCTACAAGGCCAGCGAGCAGACGGCAACTATGGTGGCCAACCGCTCACGTCCCAACGAAGACCTATACCTTGTTTACACCGGTCGCAATCAGGAGACGGGCCGGCCGATCATCAGGGCGCACGTGAACCCGCTGGTGATGTGGATCTGGATTGGCGTACATGTGGTGCTGATCGGGACCATCATCGCTCTGTTTCCGAACATGAAGCTGCAAAGGGTCGCTGTGAAGGAAAAGGAGCGCGCCGCGCCTAACGCTGTGCTCGTCGGAGCCGGCATATATTGAACAGCAAAAACGAGTCTGCATCAGAAACCCTGTAGCTCGGATTTAGACATGCGGTTGGATGATTAGCTTTCGTAAATGCGATTGCGGTGTCCACGAACGGAGGGCCGAATGGGAACCATCTTCCCGTGATGAACGCCTCTCGACAACCTGCCCGCGTTATCTTCCTCACCGTATTCATCATCCTCGCGAATAGCTTCGTTTCTTTCTGGAGTTGATGGGTGACGCGGCGAGGCATTCGTGACCAAATGGTCAGCGGTTCCGGCTCAAATTGTCTCTGGCCATCACCGAATCACACGGTTGACTGCGACATTCGTGCACGATAGTTAGGCGCACATCGTTGGCAACATGATTTTATTATGGGCTTTCAGCCCCGAGATCGAAGACGCGATGGGTCTGTGGCGATTTTTCATTCTCTACAACCTGGTGACTATGCTGTTCCGAATCGCAGCCGGCCCTCATTCCACAGTCCCAAACCTAGGCGTGAGCGGAGCGATCGTGGTTTGGCTTTTTCATTCTGGGTGTGCTCACTCAACTACAACCACAACGACAACCACCCGCTTCATCCGAACGAACCCAGCGGTGTCAGGATCTGAACCCTGCGGTGTCAGGAGCAGGTCGCGAAATCGTCACTGCGACGGATTATGGCCACACCTGGACTTTGGCATCCGCTTCTCTTCGGCGTCACGGGCCACCGATCCGTGCTCTTTCTGCTGATAACAATCGCGGATCCTGACTGCGAAGCGGGATTTTCTTGTTTGGAAGAACAAGTGCTCTCCTAACTGATATTGGGCAGGAGGATCCCCGATGACGCTTCGGAGTGTGCTTAGATACCTCACTCGCCACGCCTCGTTTGCACGAGGTGCAGGCTGGGGGTGGAGTCTACTTGTAGTATTTCTCGCCTCGGTCGCTCCTGCGCAAAACCTCAACTGGGAGGGGCAGACTGGAGCCTTCGTAACGCCCTTCGCCTACACTAGCCCTTCCCCTGCGGGAGGTTTCGGACTTCCGGCTGCCGCTTTTCACTTCCTCGATGGCGGTAATGTGCTGGGAGGGTTCTACGAAGTCTCGGGGACCGTCGGGTTCCTGGGGCGGTTCGAAGCTGGGTACACTCGCGCATTTAATTCGGATGGGTCGGTACCTACTCTGAGCCCGCTGTTCAACGGTGGTTTCAACGTCTTCCATGGCAAAGCCAATCTGTTGGGCGAAAGTGCGGGAAAGCATAGCTATATTCCCGCGATCTCCTTGGGCTTCGTGGCGCGCACCAATGTGCGGCGTGTGGGTGGAGTCCTCGACGGCAAAGATACGCACAACGAAGACTTCTATCTGGTCGCTACCAAGACGATTACGCACTTCAGACCGTTGCCGATCGTTGCCAACTTCGGCATCAAAGCCACGAACGCCTCTGTACTGGGCATAGCGGGCAACGCACCTAACTGGCAGGGCCGGCTCTTCGGCGCTGTCGGATTTGTAGTTCCTGGTCCGGTAAAAAGCAAAGTCATAGTCGGTTCAGAGTTTTTGCAGGAGCCTCGCCACATAGCAGGTCTCCCGGGAGCCAGCCTACCTACGACGTTAACCTATTTCGCGCGGGTGATCCCTCGCGGCGAACTACCTTTCAATGTTGATTTCGGTGTGGCCCAAGTGGCCAACAACATAGCGCCGGGTGTGAACCTCCACGTACGATCGCAGTTTGCCTTGGGAGCTTCCTACCGCTTTTAGCCTGTTGCGAAGCAAGACATCGAGAGGGTTGTGCCCAGCAAACGGTCGAAAGCGACAAGGAACGAAGAGCGCTGGGAAAGCTTACAGGACGGGAGAGGCTGAACTTCGGTCCGTTGGTCTGGTCGAAGTGGTTTCTGCATACGGTTCGAGTCGCAAATAATTCAAACAGCACACAAGGAGATAGCCTATGGCGTACCAAACAATTAATCCATATACCGAAAAACTGATCAAATCCTTCAGCGAGCACACCGATGCGCAACTGGAGGCAATCATTGCAAAAAGCCAAGAGACCTATGAGAACGACTGGAGTCTACGATCCCTTGCAGAGCGCAAGAAGATCGTCAAGAAGGCAGCCGCGATCCTCCGTGAGAAGCTCGATGAATTCGCCAAACCCATCACGCTCGAGATGGGCAAACTGTTCCGCGAGGCGCAGGCAGAGGTGAAGCTGAGCGCCGCCATACTGGACTACTATGCCGATAACGCCAGCACGTTCCTGGCACCGCGCAAGCTCACAGTAGCGGAAGGGGAGGCTCTGGTGGAGAGCGAGCCGCTGGGCGTGCTGTTCTGCGTGGAGCCGTGGAATTTTCCGTATTATCAGCTGGCACGCGTCGCCGGCCCAGACCTGATGGCGGGCAATGTTCTTATCGTCAAGCACGCGCCCAATGTACCGCAGTGCGCTCTGGCCTTCGAAAAGCTGTTTCTGGATGCCGGCGCTCCGGAAGGCGTGTACACCAACGTCTTTCTTTCGAACGAGCAGGCCGCAGGGGCGGTTGTCGATCCGCGCATCAAAGGCGTCGCACTGACCGGCAGCGAGAGGGCTGGTTCAGCGGTCGCTGGCGAAGCCGGACAGGCTCTGAAGAAAACCACGATGGAGCTCGGCGGCAGCGACGCGTTTATCGTCCTCGACGACGCCGACATGGATACTGCCGTCAAGTGGGGTGTTTGGGGGCGAATGAACAACACCGGTCAATGTTGCGTGGCTGCTAAACGGTTTATTCTCCACGAGACGATCGCGGACAAGTTCCTGGAGCGTTTCAGAAAGGAATTCGAGGCGCTCGTCCCCGGCGATCCGATGGATCCTAACACCACCCTGGGCCCGCTGTGCACAAAAGGTGCACTGGACCTGGTGGAGAAACAGATCCAGACGGCGGTCGATGGCGGCGCGAAGGTGCTCACGGGCGGCAAGCGGCTCAATCGCGCAGGCTACTTCTTGGAGCCTACAATCCTGACCAACATTACTCCGAAGAACCCGGCTTTCCATGTAGAGTTCTTCGCGCCGGTGGCGCTGATCTTCCGCGTGAAGAATGAAAAGGAGGCGATCGACCTCGCGAATGACTCACCGTACGGGCTGGGTGGATCGGTGATCACCAAAGATGTGGAGCGGGGAAAGCGCATTGCCCGCAAGATCGAGACGGGAATGGTCTTCATCAACCAGGCGACCTGGACCGCACCCGACCTTCCATTCGGTGGCGTGAAGAACTCCGGCTATGGCCGTGAACTCTCCGACCTGGGCATCAGCGAGTTTGTCAACAAGAAACTGATCCGCGTGGCCTGATCGCCTCTCGGCAACTTCGGAGCCTGTTGTAGCCGCCTTGGACGCCGTTGACGGGTTCTCCAATCTTAATAAACAGGTCTGAAAAGCGAGACGGGCGTGACCAACACGCCCGTCGTTCTTGTTCAGGAATGTCCTTATCAAACCTGGCAGGCGCCGCCCCTGCGTAGGTAAGCTAAGTGTCTGTACAGTTCTGGAAGCGCGCCAGAATTCGGGGGACAATCGCGCTAACCAGCTCTTGCCGCAATCCCGGGGACTCCCGACCAAAGCAGCCCGCAGCTCTCAGAGTCCTGCGGGTGGTTCAGTTGGTTCAGGCGTTATGAAGTTGTCCTGCGAAGCAGTGTCCCGCAAAGACCGTTCGATGCCAAGCTTCTTCAGCCGATACATTAGTGTTGTCCGGTTCAAACCCAGCTTTACTGCTGCCCCTCTTGGGCCGCCGATCTTCCAACCGCTCGCTTCCAGCGCATGGAGAATAAGCGCGCGTTCGGACTCGCGGAGCGTCATTGGCACGGCAGGGTCTGGACAGGGCATAGGAGGATCTGGGTGGGTAGAAGCCGTCCCGTTGTTGGGCGACGGCGCGGTGGGCTCCGCGAACGTGGGCAGGGGGTTGTGAAGCACGCCGTCCTGAGCCAGAATTACCGCACGCTCCAACAGGTTTTGCAGCTCGCGTATGTTCCCGGGCCAGGAATATAACGAGAAAGCCGCCAGAGTTTCCTGAGGAATGTGGTGGATTTGCCTTCTCATGCGCCGGCTGAAAATCTCCACGAAGTGCTCCACGAGAGCTGGAATATCTTCCCGGCGTTCACGGAGGGGTGGCAAAGCGATGGGGAAGACATTCAGCCGGTAATAGAGGTCATTGCGGAATTCGTTGCGCGTCACCATGTCCAGTAGATCTCGATTCGTGGCAGCTACCAACCGCACGTTCACCTTATGGGTGCGCCCGCTGCCCAGACGCTCGAACTCTTGCTCTTGAAGTACCCGCAGCAATTTCGGCTGTAGCGCCGGCGGAATGTCCCCGACCTCGTCCAGGAATAAGGTGCCACCATCCGCCATTTCGAATCGTCCAGTCTTCTGCGCTATGGCTCCGGTGAACGCCCCCTTCTCATGGCCGAACAGTTCGCTTTCGAGGAGATCGAGGGGAATCGCCGCACAGTTAAGCTTTACCAGCGCACGCCCGCATCGCAAGCTTGCATTGTGAATGGCATGGGCGATCAACTCCTTGCCTGTACCGGTTTCGCCTTGAATGAGAACGGTGGAGTCGGTGGGAGCAACACATTCCACTTGCCCAAGTACAGATTCAAGTGCAGGGCTGTTCCCAATAATCTGCTCGAATGCGCGCTCGGCCTGGTCCCAGTTACTGGATGCAATTGCTTCGGAACTGTTCACAGAAGCCCCCGCGAGACTTGCTGCACGGTTTTGCCGTGCGATTATCGGTTGCTCAACTATGGACTGCGGCGCGAACTCTGCTGAGGAGAACTTGATCGTCAAACGGTTTCATAAGGAATTCGACGGCCCCCTCCCGCATCGCTTGTATCCGCACTCTCGCATCCCCGTGTGCCGTGATAAAGATGATCGGAATCCTACATCCATCAGCCTTCAGCTTCGCCTGCAGTTCCAGACCTGACATTCCTGGCATACGGATGTCGGTAATCAGACACGCCGCTTTATGCTGCAGCCCGGACTCCAGGAATCCCTCCGCTGACCCAAAAGTCCTGGCCCTAAGTCCGTCGGCTTCGATCAGGTCCTGCAGAGCGCTTTGGACCGATTCATCGTCATCTACGATTGCAATGAGCTTCGTACTCTGCTCCTTGGGCATAACCAAAGAGTAAGACGCCCGATCATCGGAAAGCAATCACACCTTTGGGCGGCGCAATAAGACTTTGGTTAACGCCCTGTAGGGGAGGAGATCGTAATGCCTGAGGCATGCGGGGTCGGGACGGCGGTCACTTGGGGGCCTTGAGCTTGTCGGCCATTCTGACTAAGTCGGGCAAAGACTTGGCTTGCATCTTTTGCATCACGTGTCCGCGCTGGATTTTTACTGTGGTTTCACTGGTTCCTAGCTCCGCTGCGATCTGCTTGTTGAGCATCCCGGAAACGACCAAACGCATGACTTCACGCTCGCGTGCGCTAAGCCCGCCATAGCGCTCATTCAGTTGAGTTAATTGCTGTTGCTTTTCGCGGAGTACGCGGTCTCGGTTGAGGGCGCGCTGGATGACGTCGAGCAGGTCCTGGTCCCTGAAGGGCTTAGTGAGAAACTCGATGGCACCGGATTTCATGGCTGTTACGGTCATCGGAATGTCTGCGTGGCCGGTTATAAAAATGATGGGAATTCTGACTCCTGCACTCCTTAGTCTGTGCTGAAGATCCAGGCCGCTAATTCCCGGAAGTCTTACGTCCAGTACCAGGCAACTGGGACCGTCTCGCCGCTCGCTCGATAAGAACTCCTGTGCGCTGGGGAAAGACTGAGCGTGAAGTCCCACCGACTCCACCAGGTCTTTAATCGATTCCCGCACACCCTCATCGTCGTCAACGATGAATACGGTGGTCACATTTCCCACGCTCATCAGTGCACCTTGACCGGCAGAGTGAAGCAAAATGTTGCACCACGCTTCGTGTTAGCCGTGGCCCACAGGCGGCCACCGTGTGCTTCGACGAGCGACCGACTGATCGCCAGCCCCATGCCAGTGCCTTGAGGCTTCGTCGTATAGAAGGCATTAAAGATTGACTCTGTCTTTTCACTTGGAATACCCACGCCGGTATCGCTGACCGACATGAGCAGGTAGCCATTTTCCGTCCTCTCCGATCGGATCGTAAGTTCACCACCTTGGTCGCGCATGGCCTCGATGCCGTTCAGCATCAGGTTCATGAACACCTGTTGCAACTGCACGCGATCTGCCCTCACTTCCGGCAATTGCCGTGCAAGTTCTGTTCGCACCGTGACCGAGTGCCGGGTTACCTCGTTCCGCAGCAGCACAACCATTTCGCCAATCACACCATTTAAGTCGACCAACTCACGTTGCGGCGGGGTGCCTTTCTTGTAAAAGGCCCGTAGACGCTGGATGATCTCGGCGGCACGGGTTCCGTCTTTCGCAATTCTGATGGTGGCGGCGCGGGCCCTGTCCAGGTCCGGCGGATCGTGCGCGAGCCATCGCTGGCAGGCATTTGCGCTTGTGATGGTGGCCGCAATGGGTTGGTTTATTTCATGCGCAAGGGAACTGGCCAATTCACCAAGCATGGTCACTCGGTTCATGTGTGCGAGATCTGCCTCTAACTGTCGCAACCTGTCACGCTCTTCCTCGGCGCGCTTGCGCTCCGTTATATCAACATCTGTGCCGACTATTTCAATCACTTCTCCGTCTGCTCGCAAAACTGGATGGGCTAAGGTATGAATGTGTCTAATCCTTCCCCCGGGTAACACCAACCGGTACTCGAAGTCACAATCCACTTTGTCGCGGCACGCCCTGTCGCTATGCTCTTTGACCTTGGCACGATCCTCTGGGTGTATTAGCTGCCATATTTGGTCGTGACTAGGTATGCCGTGTCGCGGATCAAGGCCAGCCAGTCGGATCAATTCCTCGGAATAGTAGACAAGCTCGCGTGTGGTGCCATCGACTGCCCAGCTGCCGGCGTGGCTCAGCTTCTGCGACTCTCTTAGATACGCATCGCTGCGCCGTAGAGCTTCTTCGGCGCGCTTGCGGTCCTCGATGTCGGTGCGCGTGCCGTACCACCGCAGGACGCGCCCGTGCTCATCCCGTAGCGGGTTATCCCGGATCAGGAACCAACGATACCCCCCGTCTTTTCCCCGTATTCGTGCCTCCATCTCAATCGGGCCACCGACGGAACGCGTCTGCTCACGGGCGGCCTCTAACTTCTTCAGGTCCTCCGGATGAAAGATTCTGGCAACTGCCTCTCTTGACTGCGCCTCTTGCGGAGTAAGGCCGGTGTATTCCAGTTCTCGCCGGTTGGCAAAAAGAGGACTCCAGTCCGCGTCGAAAACAAAGACTTGCTGCGGAATCACATCGATAAGCTGTCGCAGCTCCGCCTCGCTCTGCCGAACCTTTTCTTCGGCCCGCTTGCGCTCCTCGATGTCGGTGCGCGTGCCGTACCACCGCAGGACGCGCCCCTGCTCATCCCGCAACGGATTGTCTCGGACCAGGAACCAGCGATACTGCCCGTCTTTTCCCCGTATTCGCGCCTCCATCTCAATTGGGCCACCGACGGAACGCGTCTGCTCACGGGCGGCCTCTAACTTCTTCAGGTCCTCCGGATGAAAGATTCTGGCAACCGCCTCTCTTGACTGCGCCTCTTGCGGAGTAAGGCCGGTGTATTCCAGTTCTCGCCGGTTGGCAAAAAGAGGACTCCAGTCCGCGTCGAAAACAAAGACTTGCTGCGGAATCACATCGACAAGCTGTCGAAGCTCCGCTTCGCTTCGCCGAATCTTTTCCCCGGCCTGCTTGCGGTCCGTGATATCGCGGATGGTGCTGGAAATCAGCACGCCCTCCTCAGTTTCCAGCGGGCTGAGGCTGACCTCCACCGGAAACTCACGCCCATCTTTATGCAGGCCGTATAGTTCCAACCCGGATCCCATCGGCCGCGCGCGGGGGTCAGCAACAAAAGCCATGCGGTGCTCCGGATGCTTGTTACGGAACCGCTCCGGCAGCAACATTTCGATTTCGTTCCCCAATACCTCTGATCGCTCATAGCCAAACAGCTTTTCCAGTTGCGCATTGACCAGAACAATTTTGCCCTCACGATTCACTACCGCGATTGCATCGGGCGCCGATTCCAGCAGCCCACGGAATTTCTGTTCGGCCTGCCTTAACGCTTGCTCCGCCTGCTTGCGATCTTCGATGTCCGTCACAGTTCCATACCACTTGAGAATCTCTCCCTGCTCATCGCGGAGCGGCACGGCGCGAACCAGGAACCAGCGATATTCCCCGTCCGCCGCGCAGCGGAAACGCACCTCGTCTTCGAACGGCTCGCCCGTCTCCGAGCACATTCGCCAGTTCTCCATATGTCGTTCCAGATCTTCCGGGTGGACTACGCTTTGCCAGCCAAGTCCTTTCGTTTCCTCCGGAGATAAGCCTGTGTATTCGCGCCAGCCGCGGCTTACGAATGCGTTGGAAGGCCCGGGCAAAGCAATGAACACCATCGCCGGAATGTTTTCGATCAGTGAGCGCAGGTTATGTTCACTCCGGCGGGCAGCCTCTTCGGCACGCTTCTGCTCCGTGATGTCCTCGCATACGACCAGCAGCACCGGCCGCTCCTTGAGGGAGACAGCATTGGCGGTCTCTCTGACCCAGAGCATCGAGCCATCTTTGCGGATCTTCCTGGCTTCCCACCTCAGCGTCGTTCCGAGCTGCCGGAAGCAATCGTCCGCATGTTTCGCGATGGCCGCGCGATCTGCTTCATAGAAAACATTCAGAACGGGCTGCCCCACTAGTTCGCTCACGCTGTAACCAAGCTGCCCAGCGCCGAACGCGTTTACCGAGACGATCGTACCCGCCCCGTCCACCATGAAGTACATGGTCGGGTTACTCTCAAAGGTGGCTCTCCATAGCTCCTCGCTGTCTTGGAGAGCGGCACCGCGACGCTGAAGTTCCAGGGTCATCTCTTCCTGCTCGGTAATGTCCATCCACGCACCGACGAAGCGCTGCACACCGCCGCTGTCGTCTACCGGAGAGCCAACCTCGCGAATCACCCTGATGCTGCCGTCCGGCCGTACAATGCGATACTTGCATTCAAATACGCGGCCCGTCTCCAAAATGTCAGTCTCGCGCAGCACCCGCACGCGATCATCGGGATGCACGTGCAGCATGAACTCCTGCGAGTTTTTCGGTGGCCCGGCGGCGGGATCAATTCCAAATACCTCCAAGGCAGTGGGGGACCAGTACTCGGCGATCATCGGCGACTTGGTCACCCAGACTCCGATCCGGGCTATGCGTTGAGCCTGGGACAAAATCGCTTCCGTCCGGCGGAGAGCATCTTGGGCGAATTTGCGCGTGGTGATATCGCGGACGGCAGCAGAGACCAGCGTGCCCCCCTCCGTCTCCAGCGGACTGAGACTGATCTCCACAGGAAATTCCGTACCATCTTGCCGCCGTCCGTACAGCTCCCGGCCCTCGCCCATGGGACGAACTCGAGGTTGGGCGAAGTACCCGGCGCGATCTTTAGGGTGCTGAGCACGAAACCGCTCCGGTACGAGAATCTCAATCTGTTGCCCTAACAGTTGTTCCCGCTGATAGCCAAATAGTTTCTGCACCTGGGCATTGACCAACACGATCTGGCCCTGACGATTCATCACGACCATCGCGTCCGGAGCGGATTCCAGAAGCCCACGGAAGTTCTGCTCGGCTCGCTTGCGCTCGGTGATATCGGTTACTGCCCCCATGAATTCCAACTCATCAAACTCGCCGAAGGCTGACGGATGACCCACAACGCGAACGTACTTCACAGTCCCGTCCGGCATTAGCAGCCGGTGTTCGAAATCAAGATCCTTCCTTTCCCCAGCCGCGGCATCCAGGATTTCCTGCACCAGCGGCCTATCTTCGGGGTGCGTTCGCTGCAGTATCCGGTCCAGCGTAGGCTGGCTTGTCGGTTCGAATTCGAATATCCGAAATGTCTCCTCGGACCAGAAAATCACTCCACTCGAGACTTGCCAGCCAAAGCTACCGGTATGGCTTAACCGCTGGGCTTCCGCTAAATAGGCTTGGTTGCGTTGCAGTGCCTCTTCGATTCGCTTACGCTGGGATCGATCCTCGGATTCACGCAACGCCCGACGAACCGAAGGCGCAATTCTCGAAAGGCGCGTCTTGAAAACGTAGTCTGTGGCCCCCATTTTGAGTGCTTCAATCGCGCGTTCTTCACCCAGAGTTCCGGACACGAAAATGAAGGGAAGCTCCGGACAAACTTCTTTCGCAATTTTCAAGGCAGAAATACCGTCAAATAACGGAAGCGTGTAGTCTGCCAGGATCAGGTCGAATCCACCTTGCTGAAGGTAGGCGACGAAGTCGGCCTGAGTGTCTGCGCGGGTCAAATCGCAGACAATGCCCTCGGCTTCCAGGCTTGCCTGAACAAGCTCTGCGTCCCTAGGCTCGTCTTCGAGAAAGAGAATCCGCAACGGTAGATCCTTAGCTCTGACTCAGTTTTGGGCCACATCGAGGGCTGCCGGCGGCCGCACCCCTATCTTCTTATGCTCCCGGGTGGCGGCTCGTTGATGAGCGCCCAAAATACGCCGAGTTCCTTGATGGCGTTCACGAATTCGTGGAAATCCACCGGCTTCACTACATAGGCATTGACACCCAGCTCGTAGCTGGCCAGCATATCCTTTTCTTCATGCGACGACGTGAGCACGACTACCGGAATCATCCTCAAACGTTCATCGCCTTTGACCTGCTTCAGCACTTCCAGCCCATCAACCTTCGGCAGTTTGAGATCGAGCAGGAGGACCGCGGGATTGTCGCGAGCGCGTCGCATATAACTCCCCCGGCAATATAGATAGTCGAGCGCCTGTTCGCCATCGACAGTGACAACCACTTCGTTCGCGAGATTGTATTCCTCCAAAGCCGTCAGCGTAAGCTCAACGTCTTTCGGATCGTCTTCGACGAGCAAAATGCGTCCTAAGGCTTCCATGTTGTCAATTAGCTCCTGTGATTTTGGAAAGGGAGAAATAGAAGGTGGCGCCGCCATCTACTATGCCTTCCGCCCAGACGCGGCCGCCATGCCGATGCACAATGCGCTGAACCGTGGCCAACCCGATACCGGTACCCTCGAACGTGTCCTGCGAGTGAAGCCGCTGGAAAACACCGAACAGCTTGTCGGAATAGTTCATGTCGAACCCTACCCCGTTGTCGCGGACGAACAACGCTACCTCATCTTCCTTGTGTTCAATGCATCCGATTTCGATTTGTGCCTCTGGCCGCGTGCTGGTGAATTTTACGGCGTTGGAAATCAGGTTGACCAGAACCAGCCGCAACATCCCACGGTCTCCGTACCATTCGGGCAATGAATCTATTTTCCATACAATCTTGCGATCGGTTGCATCCTGGCGAACCTCGGCCACGGCCTCTTGGACGAGTTGCTGGAGGCTGACGTCAGAATTGTGTGCCTCGGCGCGGCTGATCCGAGAAAACGCCAGCAGGTCGTCGATCAGACTGCCCATTCGATTTGCCGCTTCCAGGATCATCGTCAAGTATCGCTGACTCTTTTCGTTGAGAGATGTAGCCGCGCTCTTGCGCAGAAGCTCGCCAAAACCGGCCATGTGGCGAAGGGGGGCACGTAGGTCGTGCGATATGGAATAGGCAAAGGCTTCCAGCTCCTTGTTGCTCGCTTCGAGTGCAGTGGAACGTGTTGCAAGCTCCTGGTTGAGCGCTTGTATCTCTTCCTCCCAGCGCTTTCTTGCGGTAATGTCGTTGCCAGTTTCAAGGATGGCGACCGGGCGGTCCTGTTGATCACGCCATAGGGACCACCGGCTCGCCACGATCACCTGGACGCCGTCCGCCTTGGTGTGCGTGAGTTCGCCCTCCCATCGATCCGTCTGCAGCAACTCTTCCCAAACTTCCTCGAACGGCTTTGGGAAAACGGTGCGCAGGAGGTCCGCGGGTCGCTTGCCAATCGCTTCCTTCTGTGTCCATCCGTAGAACTCTTCCGCGCCCCGATTCCAGTAGGTGATGATTGCATTCATGTCCCGTACGAAGATGGAATCGTGCGTTAGATTCAACAGGCTTGCATGTTGAGTTCGTTCCGCGACTTCGATTGCCAACCGGTCGCGGGATTGACGAAGCTCGTTTTCGGCTCGGCGTCGAGCAGCGAAAAACCAGGCAGCAACTACCGCCCACGCCACAAAAAGAAAGAAATATGGTAGATCTCCGCTGGAAAGTTCGAGGGAGTAAAGGGGCAGTGCAAAGAAATAGGCGAAGAAACCCGTGGACAGCAGGACGGCCAGCGCGGAAGGTCCAATTCCTGCATACCAGGTGGTGACAACAATCGCTAGGGCGAAAAGCGGGGACTCCACCTCGCGGAACCCATAGTGTTGGGCCGTCAAGGCCAGTCCGAGGGCCATCGCAACGCAAAGTACGGCAAAGCCGTACCGCCGCAGTATTGCGCTCGCCTGGTGTGACTGGTTCCAGGGCGCCATGCCTCACCTCATCGGCAGACTGGGTTTCCGCCATCGTGGGGATGGCACAAATCATACCGCATCGCCAAGATCCCGATTGCGAGTTCAAGCGTCCGGCCACAAGCTGCCGGGCAACCCTCTGGCGCGGTCACCGCGGCGGCAGGGTGCAGCCACAGCGGTGCCCGCCTTCAGTGGGGGTAGGGTTGAACAAGCGCGCCGAAATTTGACGCCTTCTGCTGCCAGACCTCCCGTGCCTCAATGAGGTACCCTCGCCTTCCTATCTTACGGCACCATATTCAGGCGAGAAGGCAGTCATTCAGCGGCCGCAATGCTTGAATCAGTATTGTTGGCCGACCGGGACCCCAGTTCAGTCAGATCCAGTTGAACAGTAATCGTTGTCAGGTTACCGGCGGGCGGAGTGCACAACGCACCGCTATAACCTTCTCCCAGGTTGGCTGGCATTTGGCAATTCTTGTAGTCAAGCGCCGCGATCACCGTCCCACTACATTGGGCGCCGCGATAGCCCTCTCCAATGGTCGATGGCATTTGACAGTTTTCATTCGCTATGACGGGCCACCAGTTAGTGTCCGTCACCGCGCTGAACAATTCAGGAAAATTCTCATAGCCGATCCGGGTTGACGCCGACAATTTGATCTCACCGCGTGGATGACTTGCGGCTTCCGGCAAAACCACCGCACGGTAGTCCGTCAATTCGAGTGTGACTTCGCGCGTTGCCGTGTGAATGACAGGAGGGCCGAAAACTGGGCCAGCATATGCTTGAGTTGGATCAATTGTAACGCTGCGTTCAACACGCGTAAGTGTCAGGCTGCCGACAACTTCCAGCGTGCCATTCCCGGGCGCCAGAAAACGTTCAGACTGGAACACCAGAACGGTTTGCTCGTCTGAGTCTGGCACATAGCCAACGGGCAAATTACCGTCGGGACCGAGTCCACGCCAGTTCTCATCGGACGGATATATCGCGAGATCAAAGACTGAATTGTTCAGATCATTTGGATCCAGCTTCACTTTTCCGCTCACACGGGCGACTCCGGTGTTAAAGGCGTCAGGATTTTCTATTGACCCCCGAAACAACCGGGCTGCGGATGTATTAGAGTCAACAGACCACGAATGCGAGGCTGCAAGGGCCGAGAGCGGCCAGGTGAATGCAGCTGCTGAAAGGACTAAGATTGGTAGGGCGACCTTTAGTCTTGCCATGGTGATTCTTTGTTCCTCCCTTGACTCGGAATCCGAGGATGAGACTCTCTCATCACCTTTCTCTATGCGCGCGCGATGCCAAACTATCGGCAACAAGAACCGGATGGAAGTATTCCAGTACCGTAACTTAATAATGCGGGCTGCTAGGCGAGGTTAGGTAGAGATCTCGACTGGCGTCGAGATTTGCACGGAGCGGTCAACCGGCTGACACTCGCGTGGTGTTTGTGGTCCTTTCGTGCTATCTGCGATAGGTTGCCCGCATGCGACAATTTGGATGGCCCGTGCTCTATCCCAAGGCAAAGGTGATGCGCAGTACTGCATATCTGTTTGGATGTGATTGATAGCAAGCGTTAGGAATAGTCACGCTGTCGTTCGGGCCAGATTGCGGTGAGCAATAATCCGACCGCAATTCCCACTGAGACTTCAACAAAACGATGTATGGCGACCACCCAGACGCTTTTCGATCGCGCCACCAGCATCACGATGGCGAGTGTGATGCCCGCATACCGATACGCGATTCTCTGAACGCGGAACAACGCACAGATGAGCCCGACCACAAAAACAGATATTCCAAATGCCCACACGTTTCCAGGGAAATAGAAAGCAACTGCTGCTCCGAGAGCCGCGCCAACGGCTGTACCGGCGAGACGTTGCATGGAAATCGGCAGTGAGGCACCCAAGGTGGACTGCATTACGATCATCGTGGAGATTGACGCCCAGTGAGCCTCTGGTAAATGAAATGCCTGCGCAATCAGGTATGATCCAGTGGCGGCTATCGCAGTCCGGGTTGCATGAACGAGAGATGCGGGATTTTCTTTGGCAACAATCCATTCCGTCACATCTTTCATGTTTCGGCGTCCCCGAACATCACCATACCAGCCCGCTTTTGAAGCCGATTTGAAACACCTGTCTTCCCTCTAGTCCGGATGAGGCACGCGGAGCAGCGTGCCCGAAGTGGTCGGCAGAACGTAGCGGACTCCGAAGTAGACCATGCTGAGATGTGCGTCCTTGGGATCGCCTGGAGCGACATACCACGGGGCCCGGGTCAGGTAAGAGTACTGCACGTAGGTCTGCAGCGCTCCGTATGTTGGATTACTCCAGAAAGTCTGTATCCAGTCGAAGGTTGCCTGCTGAATAGCCCGGTTGTTCGTATTGGGAGACCCCGGCCCGCCATACCCAATGATGGTGCCCGGATGCGCAGTATCCGTTGTGTCGGGGAAGAAATTCCTTCCATAATAATCTCCCGCGTAATAAACCGCGAACGCCTGCTTCAGACTCGCTCTCCATTCGAGACCTGCGGATGCCGCTCCAGCATGCACCATGGAAAGGCTGACGTCTGCACCGGCCGTATCAGGACGAACCACGAGTTGCGGCCCTGTTGCTACCAGGTAATGCGCGCCGCCGTCGCTCCAAAATGCATTCGCCAGCACCGCAAGCTTGGGTAGCAATGCATAGTTGGCAGCGATCTCACCGCCTCCGCCGACAACGCTGTGGGCCTTGAAGGAATTTGATCCTGTAGGCATCACTGAAGCGTGCGCGCCGGTAAACAAACCCGTGATCTCCGCATGGAAGTGTCTGGCTCCGAAATCGTGGTCATAGGTCACCTTGGACAGGAGATCAGGAAAACGATTGGCCGCCCCTATTTGCGCACCGTTATCAAATTGCGAACCAATAGAAATGAAGGCCGATGGGAGCGCGACATAGCCGCCGACAAACTGATCGGGGTCTTCAATGCCTACTCCCATTGCCCAATGTATGTTGGGGTGATAGGCGACCCGGAACTCGGCAGCACGAGTATAGGGAATGCCGACGCCCAGGTTTTGATCCTCATTATAGGTAAGCGCCAAATCTACAGGCATTGGGCCAATACCGCGACGGTTTGGTGTAAGCCAGCTCCAGGTTTGTCCTCCGAGGAATTCCCATTTCCCTCGCTTGAAGTCCGCGAAGTACAGCCGCAGCCGGTTTGTATGGCCGTTCACACTTTGATAGACATTCGGAGCGTCATTGCCGCTGAAATCGGTCTCAAGGTAACCCAGGAGGTCGTTTCCGTTGAAACTGTCAGTCAGCTTCACGCTCAGGCGAGAGAACTGCGCCGTGGTACGGAATTCGGAGATATTACCTTGCGGTGTGTTGCTGTAGGGTATAGCGGCGAAGTTTGTCGCTATGTTGCTCTGCGTGTTTGTAGTTCGGAAGATGTTTTCCAGGTCAACGAAGCCGCCAAGATCTAGGACCGCGGTGCCGACCTTGAACGAACCGAGCGGCTGCTTGGGTTGCTCGTCACCTTGCTGAGCGGTTCCGCCCGAATTTGATTTGGTCCCGTCGATTCGGGAGGAATCCTCATCATAGATTCGTCCTTCTAATTCAGTCGCCGCAACCTCGCTCGAAGCCGGACTCGTAGGGCCCAGCTTCAGGCGCGCCTTCAAGCTTTCGATCTCTTGCTGTTGCGACGATAACTGCTTCTGCGTCTGCGAGAGAGCGTCGCGAAGAGCCTGCACCTCGCCAGCCAGGTTCGTGCCATTCGGGGAGGGCTTCGAGTCTCGACTGCTGTCCTGTGCCAGCAACACGCCTCCCAGGGCCACGCATCCGAAGAAGAGGTGAGACATCTTCATACCGAGTACCCTGGACTATGCCTTTCCCCGCGCATGCCCGGTCTCGCGCAGAAGGATACTCAGCAGGATCGCGATGATTATGCTGCCAATCCAAAACAGCCCACCATTGCGAAAATGGGCGACATGGTTTGGAGTACTTGCGATACCTTTGCCGAAGGAGTCGGCAAAAACGGGTCCTAGAGCTGCAGTGACTCCGAAGGTAAGAAAGTTAATCCCGCCTGTGGCGCAACCCTTAACCTCGTCTGGATTGACTTCTTTAATAATGGTGTAGGGAATCATCGCCGCGCCGGAGGCAATTCCAAAAATCACGCAGCCCAATACGGCGGCCATGTGGCTGGTACTGAACGTGATGCCAGCAGCAGACAACAGCATGACTACCGCACCTCCGATGAGCACAGGCTTGCGGCGGCCGATCTTGTCCGCTAGCCAGCCGAGCAGGGGACAACCAATTACCCATCCCAGAGGGATAAGCGAGCCTGTGACCACGGCACTGTGATAGCTGAACATCCTGTCGCGCTGAAAGAAGGCGACGCCCCAGGTCATGTCGCCGATAGTCGTGGGCACGAAGAGAAGCCCTGCCACCAAACCGCACACATAGGATTGCGGGTTGCGAAATACGACCTCATAAGGACGCAGCACTGATGCCCAGCCGGAACTCGTGCCTGCAGACCGGGTTTCGCGAGGGGTGATTGCGAACAGCAACACACCAATTACGAGGCTTGCCCCGCCCAGCGTATGCCAAATCGTTTGCCACGCAACGCCATGTTCGAGCACAGGCCCCACGACGAACTGACCAGCCGCTCCTCCCAGCATCCCGAGACATTGCGTGACGCCTATGGCGGTGGCCAGCCACCGCGCCGAAAAGCCGTGCGTCGCAAGATAGACTGCGCCAGTGAAAGCAAAAGCCGAACCGGCGCCTTGTAGCAATCTCCCCGTGTATCCAGCGGCGATGCTTGAGAAACTAAAGAGCACGCAGCCCACGGCCAAAACAAGAATTCCTATCGGCACGGCCTTTTTCGCACCGACCCGATCCAACGCAGCGCCGGCGATAAGGCTGCCAAGCGAATAGGTATAGTAGTAGGCGCCCAGAACCGCGCTGACGCCGACCGCTGTCGTACCGAACGCCAGCGAGAGATGCGGGATCATGACCGCAGGCGCAGACCTCGCGGCATATTCGATAAAATAAAACAACAAAGCGAGGCCCCAGGCGATCTGGAAGGCCCGCGTCCGCGATGCGCCGGTTGCTTCGTACGCTATTGTAGGAACCGTGATTGGTTGCGTTGTCATCTGATACCTCGAACTTCCTGAACCTAGCGAAACAGGTTTACCTTAGCCAGATCGACGACCTCGTCCGCACGCCCGTTGAGCACCGCTTTCAGCATGAACAGGCCGAACCCCTTAGCTTGCTCGTATGTAATTGTGGGTGGCATGGAGAGTTCCTGACGATCCACCGGAACCTCCACTAACGCTGGCCCGTTGTAATTGAGGGCCTGCGCAATGATGGGCTCCACCTGGTCCGCAGTCTCCGCTCGCAGGCCTAGAATTCCCGCTCCCTCCGCTATTTTTGTGAAATCCGGGTTGTGCAGGCCGGTGCTGAAATCCAAGATGCCGGCTGCTTTCATTTCTAGTTCGACAAACGCCAGGGCTTGGTTCTTGAAGACGATGATCTTTACCGGCGCTTGATGTTGGCGAAGCGTGAGCAGGTCCCCCATCAGCATCGCCAGGCCGCCATCGCCCGACATCGAGATCACCTGGCGGCCAGGATGACTGATCTGCGCGCCGATGGCCTGAGGCATAGCATTGGCCATCGAGCCGTGGGTGAAGGAGCCGATAATCCGTCGCTTGCCGTTCATGGTGAGGTAACGGGCGGCCCAGATCGTCGGAGTCCCCACGTCACAGGTGAAAATTGCGTCTTCCGTTGCCAGTTGGTCGAGCACGCGCCCGAGATACTGAGGATGGATCAGTTTTTCCCCGAGCTCGCCTGTCGCCAGGTCGTCCAAGCCCTTGCGCGCATCGCGATAGTGCTCCCGCGCTCTCTTCAAATGCGCTGCATATTGGTTTTGCTTCAGCTTCGGCAAAAGGGCTTGCAGGGTAGCTTTGGTGTCACCAACGAAGCCGAAGTCAAGCTTGGCGCGGCGTCCAAGCTGTTCGCCGCGAATGTCGATCTGCACAATGGTTGCATCCTGCGGGTAGAACTGCTGATACGGGAAATCGGTCCCGATCATCAGCAATAGGTCGCAGTTCATCATCGCGAAATAACCAGAAGAGAATCCCAAAAGACCGGTCATGCCCACGTCGAACGGGTTGTCGTACTCGATGAACTCTTTCCCACGCATGGCATGGACAATCGGAGCTTGTAGCTTATCCGCGAGTTGGACTAGTTCATCGTGAGCTCCTGCGCAGCCGGCGCCCCCGAGAATGGTTATCCTTTCCGAGCGATTCAGCAGGTCGGCAAGGATATTGAGTTCGTCGTCGGAGGGACACACCTTAGGCTTGGCTTCGGCAAAATGCACCCTCGGTGTTTCACGGACGGCCTCTCGCATGGCCACATCGCCTGGCAACGCAACTACTGCAACGCCGCGGCGCGAGATCGCAGTTTGCATCGCAATCTCGAGCACGCGCGGCATCTGCGCCGGCTGCGAGGCCAGCTCACAGTAGTGGCTGCACTGACCAAAGAGATAATCTGGGTGAGTCTCCTGAAAGTATCCACTGCCGATTTCCGGGCTGGGAATTTGTGCCGCGATAGCGAGAACGGGAACGCGGCTACGGTGGCAATCATAAAGCCCATTAATTAAGTGCAGGTTGCCCGGACCGCAACTACCGGCGCAAACCGCCAGGCTACCCGTCAGGTGAGCTTCCGCGCCGGCGGCAAAAGCTGCGACCTCTTCGTGCCGCACATGAATCCACTCAATCTCCCTTCGTGTGCGGATCGAATCCGTTATTCCGTTAAGCGAATCGCCACTGACACCATAGATCCGCTTAACTCCTGCTTCCAACAAAACATCCACGACCAGGTCGGCTACTCTCTTTGCCATATTTTTCCTTCCTCAAATCGAGTTCGAGTCTTAGCACGGACCGACTGAGGTAGAGCAAATGTCTCGCCAAATATCCGGCTAGGGTTGAGCCGCTCTTTGCCCGGTGTAAGCGGGTGCCTCGCGGCTTTTTCCAAGGCCGCAAAGGAATGGGGCGCCTGATTTCAACGGCCTGTTGGTGGCTTGACAACAGAATGTTGAGGACTTGACAGCAGATGGTTGCCCCGAAGGCCGTCATTAGCTTCCGGGCGAAATGGGGATGCGTGTTTCCGACTGTGGCCGCTCTGGCCGGTTCCACCTACCTCGTAGGTTGCGATTCAGGTCGTATATCGCCAACTGCCACACCCCAAGCACCGTTGCCGGTTGTTCTGAGGCCACGCGATCTGACCGTGAACACAACCGCGAGACAACTCACTTATCAGGGAGAGAAATTGCATTTTCATGTTCATTCCTCGCAGGGTCCAAGCTGTCGATACGCGTGTGACAGTTGCGCTCGGAAAGCACCGGCGCAGCAGAAGCGAGATGTTAGTTTAGGTCTCGACACCCCGCACGCCGTGTTAGGCGGGACGCTACTTCGTGGAGACTTCGAGGTTGGGATCATTCATCGAGGGGCGGCATATTTCTTCGGGCATGTCTCGATCTCGTAATATATCGCCTTTACGCCCTCTGGATAACAGTATGGACGCAACTCAGCACATGTAGACGACGATCGCGCTCACGGCGTCCGCGATTGCTAGCAGAAATGCTGTGCCGAACAACACTATGGTAGTGAAGAGCTGTGTGTCATCGCTGCTCGCCCGAACATATTGGCTGACGGGGTAAATCATCGCTGCAATGTTTATAGTCGCAAGGACCAACCAAAATCTTGCCTTTTTAGCTTTCCCAGTCATGCCTTCATCTCTTACTTATTTCGAGAGCAAGCGACATGCCAACCCTTACGGCGATAGGCTGCCGAAGTATTCCGACTAGTTGTAGTCGCCGAAGATGGGAGTGCTGCGGCACTTGGAGTTTTTTGCCTCCTCGCTCATGTGCGCCGCCAATACTAAGCAGTCGTACTTTGGAAAACGGGAGGCAAAAGACGGCTAAGAGCACCGGGCCTCTGCCTTGGGGGAGGAAAACGACTTGGTTCCAGCGCCTGTAACAAAGATTCATAATTAAGTGGCCCTGCATGTGAGTCTTTACCTAACACTCTTAGAGCGATAGGAGCTGGTTTACCTGGTCGCACCCTGGTTCTTAGTCACGCCGAATAGTGAGTGGAACGCTATCACCGCCTTTGCACCAGCAGTCCGCATGCCAAACGCATCCCATGTACCTTATCGTGCTTATCCCATTGAACTGCGAATATAAACCTGGACACTGGAGACGAACCGGTGCGGAGCAGGTTCATTTCTACCGGAGGCCTCTTGTTAACCGGTTGGCACCTGCCCATCCACCACGAACGGGTGCCAAGTGCTATCTGGGTATCGCGCTGGGCCGTTTGTGAGTGTGGTCGGTGCTGACAAAATCGGTACCGGAGAGCTGTCCGTTCTGCTGCAAGAGTCATCCAGCGATTTCAACCAAGCAGGAAGGAATTTGAGATGCGATAACCACAATGTCGGCCCTCGAGTGCCGTTAGTCGGAAATTGCCGTCGCAGGTGCGCTACTTGCAATGGGCCTCATGCCCGCTGCTGCGCAGCAAACCAACTGCCCCCGGGCTCGCCTTGCGCAACCATCAGTATCGAAGGCAAACAACTCCCGCCGCCCTAGAAATTCGAGGGCAAGATCGGCCGGAACGTCGTGGGATGGCCAATCTGCTCGTGCCAGCGCGAGATCGGCAACTGGGAAGTGAGAATGGTGGAGCGAGTCTGGTAGCGATCCCCACAGATCTCCCAGACTTCGCGACGCTCGATTTCTTTCGTTGAGCTTCGCGACCGATACGTAGTTGCTGGTGCGAACTCAGCGGCAAGGATTTGACACTCATTCCTTCTCCGCAATCGCGTGTGCAGGCGACTCGTGCCAACGCTCGATTTTCCGGTTGGATTGGGGATATTAGGGTGAAGTTCGCACATGCGTCATGTCGGAGATTAGAACAAACTCGCTGAGCGCTACACTCGAGTCTGGCACCAGACGATGTTGCTCCCGGCGGCGCTCGTTAGCTTGCCGTCCTCCTCGTTTTGGGCTTCCGCATTTACGGTCCTATAATGCCCCCAAGTATGGATGTCTCGTCCACGACATCAGCTACCGTTGAGCGTGAGCGCGTGCTGGCGATCAGGTGCCAGGAAAAGGGGACCGTTTGCACCTTGGGCACTCACTGCAGGCTTCTCGTGTCTCGAGTTCTTTCACTTCATATCGCTGTCGGCGACGAGATCACATTTCCGATTCCAGCACTAGATGCAGTAGGTCCGGAAATCCTCGTCACCAAGAATGCCGGCTCCGGCTAGCTTCCGAAGCCGTCTTTCGTACGATGGAGGTCACCTTGGCATATGTCCTCGCGCTCGACCAGGGCACAACCAGCTCGCGGGCAATCCTGTTCGATCACAACGGCGCCATCCGGTCGGTGGCACAACGCGAATTCGAACAGATCTTCCCGCAGACAGGATGGGTGGAACACAACCCGGAAGAGATTTGGACGTCACAGATGAGCGTCGCGGTGGAGGCGCTGGGGCGTGTCGAACTCCGGCCTCGCGATGTTGTGGCCATCGGCATCACCAACCAGCGCGAGACCACAATCCTTTGGGACCGCGAGACCGGCAGGCCGGTCTACAACGGCATCGTCTGGCAGGACCGCCGCACCGCCGAGTTCTGCGACCAGCTCAAGGCTGCCGGCTACGAAGCGTTGATCCAGCAACGCACCGGACTCCTCATCGATGCGTATTTTTCCGGCACCAAGATTCGCTGGATTCTCGACCATGTGGCGAATACGCGACGACTCGCCGAGGCCGGCCGCCTCGCCTTCGGCACGGTTGATGCCTGGCTGGTCTGGAAGCTAACGAGCGGCGGCCTGCACATGACTGACGTCAGCAACGCGTCGCGAACCTTGCTGTTCAATATTCATACCTGCCAATGGGACGAGGACATTCTCGAGCTCATGGACATTCCTGCCTCCTTACTACCTACGGTGCGGGCTTCCAGCGAAATTTACGGCGAAGTGAGGACAACCCTGGGCCTGGGCTCGGTCCCGATCGCCGGAATCGGCGGCGACCAGCAGGCTTCGCTCTTCGGACAAAGATGCACTTCGCCCGGTCTGACGAAGAACACGTACGGCACCGGATGCTTCACGTTGCAGAACACCGGCTTTCGACCGGTCGCATCGTCGAACCGCCTGATTACCACCATCGCGTGGAAAATTGGCGACAAAGTTGAATATGCGCTAGAGGGCAGCGTATTCATCGGCGGCGCAGTCGTGCAGTGGCTCCGCGACGGGCTCGGGCTAATCCGCAATTCCGGCGACGTCGAGGTATTGGCCCAATCGGTCCCTGACAACGGCGGCGTATACTTCGTGCCAGCCTTCGTAGGACTGGGCGCTCCGCACTGGGACCAATACGCGCGTGGTTCCATCCTCGGCCTGACGCGTGGGACCACCGCCGGGCACGTGGCCCGTGCGGCCCTAGAGAGCATCGCGTATCAGGTCGCGGACCTACTCGACGCGATGCAGCGCGACGCGGGGACCCGGCTGCCGGAGTTGCGCGTAGATGGAGGCGCGTCGGCCAACGAAACCTTGCTCCAGTTTCAAGCCGATGTCCTGGGGATCCCCGTTGTTCGACCCGCCGTGATGGAGACAACGGCACTGGGAGCGGCATACCTCGCAGGTATCGCAGTTGGGTTCTGGCGCGATGAGTGCGACATCGCAGTGCTGCCGCTCAACGAAAAGCGCTTCGAGCCGCGAATGCCTCGACCGCAAGCCGAGGCTTTGCGCGCACGATGGAAAGAGGCGCTCTCACGCGCCAAAGGGTGGGAGGCAAACCAGCAAACATGAATCGACCGGAGATGTTGAATCGCGCTCTGGATCGCGCTGATCCCTGGGACCTGGTGATCATCGGCGGCGGCGCAACTGGCGTCGGATGCGCGGTGGACGCAGCTTCCCGTGGCTACGAGGTCCTGCTGCTGGAGCAAAGCGACTTCGCCAAAGGCACCTCGAGCCGCAGCACCAAGCTGGTCCATGGAGGTGTGCGCTATCTGGAGCAGGGAAACATCTCACTGGTGATCGAGGCTCTGCGCGAGCGCGGCATCCTGCGCCAGAACGCACCACACCTGGTCCACGATCTCGCCTTCGTCGTGCCCAGCTACGACTGGTGGGAATCGCCTTTCTACGGTCTCGGTCTGAAGGTGTACGACGTGCTGGCCGGCAAGTACGGCTTTGGCCCATCGCAACTGCTGTCGCGTGAGGAAACTCTGGCTCGGCTTCCCACCATACAGCCGGAAGGATTGCGCGGCGGGATTATCTATTACGACGGACAGTTCAACGACAGTCGCCTATTGATCAATCTGGCGGAGACCGCGGCGGACCAGGGAGCGATTCTGCTGAATTACGCCCCGGTCACCGGCTTCACGAAAGGAGCCGATGGCTTCATCAACGGGGTAGAGGCGCATGACGTCGAAAGCGGGCAACCGCTGCGCGCGCGCGCCAGAGTCGTGATCAACGCGACCGGCGCGTTCAGCGACAGCGTGCGTCGCATGGCAGATCCCGGAGTTGATCCCATGATTGCGCCGAGTCAGGGCGTGCACCTCGTTTTCGACCGCTCGTTTCTTCCTGGCAACAGCGCCATCATGGTTCCCCATACCTCAGACGGGCGCGTGATGTTCGCCATCCCCTGGAACCTTCACACGCTGGTTGGCACTACTGACACGCCAATCGAGGACCCGCCGCTCGAGCCGCGTCCACTGCCGGAGGAGATCGATTTCATTCTGGAGACCGCGGGTCGTTATCTTCACAAGTCTCCTACCCGGTCGGACGTGTTGAGTGTGTTCGTCGGCGTACGTCCGCTGGTAGGCAGCCGGCATGAGGGTAAAACCTCGGCCATCTCGCGCGACCACACGATTCACATTGATAGCTCGGGGCTGCTCAGCATCGCGGGCGGCAAGTGGACTACCTACCGCCGCATGGCTGAGGATTGCGTTGACCAGGCGGCCACGCTCGCCGAGCTCCCGGAGAAACCTGCGATCACGGCGCATCTCAACATCCATGGCTTTCATAAGAACCCTAGCAAGTTCGGGGACCTGGCGAGCTATGGCTCCGACAGCATCGCCATTCAGGACATGATTCGCAACGAGCCGACCTTGGGAGAACGGCTGCATCCGGCGCTGGTCTACTGCGGAGCGGAGGTCATCTGGGCGGCCAGGGCGGAGATGGCGAGGACGGTGGAAGACGTACTGGCGAGAAGGACGCGCTCACTGTTCCTGAACTCAAAGGCGGCTGAGGCAATGGCGCCGCAGGTGGCCGCGCTCATGGCCCGCGAACTTCACCGGGATGAGGCGTGGCAATCGCAGCAGGTGCGAGAATTCCAGGAGTTGGCACGCAATTACCAGCTACCTTAGCCGGGAAGGCTAACTTCTGGAGCTTTCTAAGCGAGCGCCTATGTTAGCTCTGCACGAGGCTCCGGTCACTGCCCGCTATCGCTAAACTATGAACTTTGGGCAGCGTCGTCAGCGTCGTTTTGTGCTCGCTGGAGTGTCGCCTGGTCCTCGACAGCGTGCGCCAGTCCTTCTCGCCGTTGTTTAAGCTGGTGCTCCAGAGCAGAAATGCTCTGTCTGCAGTTCGCTGTTTGTTTGCTCATACTGCTGCTTGAGCTATGTGGTTTTATCAGTGTCGATGCCGAACGATGCGATGTGCATGAACGATCCTCCCTAAGTAAGCTTCACACGATGATGCTACTTAGCGGCGGACCATCTCATCAGGGGATTCTTGAAGCGAGCCTCGCCGCCTCTATGAGCATAACCGCCTCTTTTTATCGCCGATAAAAGCAATCAGCGGGCCAATCTATATGAAATTGGTTGCACCAACGCCTGCGGTATATACCGTTGATCAATGTGGTCGAGAACCAATCACGTCTTTGCTGAGAAGATCGGCGATGGTGGCTAGTAGCGGCTCCGGTCCCTCCCCCTTTGAGAAAAAACCGTCAGCGAATTCAATGCCGGCGGGTTTCTCTATAGCACCCGAGACGATGAGGATCGGGACTTCCGGCTTAGCTTCTTTCATTTCTCGCGCGATCTCCGTTCCCGTCTTGTCCGTCAGGAAGTGATCGGCGACTACGAGATCAAAAGGACTCTTCTTGAACAGCGCAAGACCTTCCTCACCGGATTGTGCCGTGACAATTGAGTAGCCGGCGCTCGCCAGAACAAGCTTACGTACGCGAAGCGCCACCTCCGCGTCATCAATGCAGAGAATAGTCGGTTCGTGCGAGCATGATGCGCCCATCATTTGGTACACCTCCGGCAGAACCGATCTGGTTCCGCCACGCTGCGACTGACATCACGGCACGATCCGTTCCGCAGAGTCAACTCCAGCGCCCTCGATTCCGAGTAAATGCATGTCAGCCTCCAAAATGCAGAATGCGATCTCACTGGGGAAGAATGGCTTGCTGCTGGAGCTTGATTTCGTAACAAGCGTATAGCATCGAGATATTGACAGTGCCCAAATATTGTCACTTGTTGCGGTGTCAACGCTGAGCCACGATCAAACCGCAGGACCCCGGCATGCTCGGGTTTCCATGTTGGCCGGGATGTCCACGCGCGATACTGCTGGCGCAGAGCGAGCATCGTGAGGTCTGCTGTTCAAAACTGAAGCTTCAGCGCCAGTTGCACCGAGCGCGGCCCGCCAATCTGGTACAGCGGATTGAGGCCGCCGTTGGCGCCGCCTGATCCGAGGCTGCTTGCCAGCGTCTGCGTCGAGTAGCCGAACAGCGGACTGGTCAGGTCGTTGGTGGGCGAGCCGAAGTTCGGGTGGT
>Ga0335069_10002726_pt1 | contig 26977 bp, 45 predicted proteins | sample Lox_Sample_11_FD_206714 | JGI IMG/M metagenome (GOLD analysis project Ga0335069, IMG submission 206714) | Soil microbial communities from Loxahatchee National Wildlife Refuge, Florida, United States - Lox_Sample_1.1 | ecosystem: Environmental > Terrestrial > Soil > Wetlands | place: USA...
AGAGCTAAAGCGACTGGCTGAGGGACCATCCTTGGTAGAAAACACCAGTCATATCCGCGAAGGCGTAGTCGTAACACCAGTCAACGAGCGCGAGGTTCACCGGCTAGGCCGACTGGTCCTCAAGCTGGTCAGCAATGCATTTCTTGAAAAGGACTCCAAACAATGAATGAACAATTAAATCGAGTAGAGAAGACCATCGCTCAGGTGGTCACGGACTTTGTCACCGCCCACATCGGGAAAGAATTCCGTGGTGCCGAGCTGAAGAACAAAGTTGCACTGGAGATCGGCTTCACAAAAGCCGCTCCCAGCTCCCCGGATCGCGTCATGCGTGATCTGCGGCAGAGAGGCAAGATCAACTACAAGCTGGTGAACCGTGCCAAGTCGCTGTACCTTGGTCTCGCTGTGGAGCCTAAGCAGAATGGGTAGCGCACCGACTGCAGTCTTCAGCGAGTACCAGACTGAAGAAACGATTGCCCTCATCCTCAAAGAGGGAGAACGTGCGCGAGCAAAGCACGGTACAGGAGGTCCGTTTGCAACACCCTCACGTTTCCTTGAGATACTTGTTGAGGAAGTTGGAGAGGTAGCGAAGGCCATCAACGAAAAAGACTACGAAGGACTGCGTAAGGAAGCTGCACAAGTGGCCTCGGTCGCACTGCGCTGGCTTGCCGGTGACCTACAGGGGTCAAGCAAGCCATGAGGTTTCCGTTCGACAAAGTTCCTCCAATAACCCCGGGTACCATTTTCGGAAAATGGACTGTGAAGGAGCCAGAGAAGAGAAAAACAGGGCGACACCCAAAGTACAACTGTGTGTGTGCCTGCGGAAAAGAAGGAGTGGTTGACCATTACCACCTTCTGGGAGGATTCTCGAAAGGGTGCCGCTCTTGCTCCGGGAAGCAGTGGCCGGGATTATGTAAAAAAGGGCACCCGCTTGAGCATTATGGAAAAGATACAAGGGGGCAATGCAAGCTCTGTAGAATTGCGCAGCACCTTAAGTATGCATATGGTCTGTCCTTAGAAGAGTACGTTGCATTGTGGGCCTATCAGATGGGCAAGTGTGCTATATGTGGTAGAGACCTCGCACTAAACGAGGCCTTCTCAATCGTATACGCAGAGGTAGCTACACGAGCCGAAGTAGACCATAGACACGTGACTAAGAAAACAAAGCCTCAACCTGAAAAACGAACACTGGTGAGAGGGCTCCTTTGTGGTGGCAGATATGCAGGTTGCAATGCAAAGCTGGGTAGAGTAGACAATATCGAATGGTTGAAAGCAGCTGTGAACTACTTGGAAACCCTACCAGCTCAAAAGCTGCTAGCGGTACTTGATCAAAACAAAGAAAGGGGCAATGACGTTACCGAGTGATGAGAAGCAGCTGGAGCCCAAGGAGGCCTACCTAGCGGCGATGGCAGCTTACGCAATTATTCGCACCACGAACCTTGCACAGGTGCGGCGAGCTGAGATGCGGCAAGGCGAAGTCAAGGCCGAGCCAATTGATTTTGTTTGCGATGTAGAGACACGCGCCAAGCTAACCCTGACGGACCACAATGAGCTGCTGCTCTGGTGGGACGTACTGGAGGAGCCTGATCGCTATCCCGGCCTGCCTGAGTACATGCAGGAGGAGCTGGGCTTAGCGTTCACGTTGTTCGACCTTGGCATCAGCGGCCCTTATCGGCAGCTGTACTTCAGATTGAAAAACCAAAGTGATAGAAGGAGACTCAATGCAACCCAAGGAACCAGCGACACCGACTATACAGGAGGAGACGCAACCGGAGAAGCCGAGACAGCCGACGCGTAAAGAGATAGGACAGTGGCGCAGGGCAATGATCACGGTGCAGAACCCGACCGTTGTGAAGTGCGGCCACAAGCTTCATCAGGACAAACAACCAAATAACAACTGCGTGGCCTGTTGGGAGGCTTACTTCCATACACAGGCTGACCTGAATGTACTGGTGGGTGATCTGCGATCTCTGGGCACGCAAGGGTTCATTGCAAAGTATGGTACCAAGATGTTCAAGAATTTCCGTGGGTTCGTTGCGAGCGAAATGCTTAAGCGAGCACAGCAGCAACCGGAAAATCCGACTGTGCTCTCGGTAGACAACGAGCGCGTTGAAATTCAAGGGAGCACGATCCCACTCGAAGGAGCAAATGCCATTTCAGAAAGCAGAGAAGAAGGAACCGGTCAAGAAGGTTGAAGTAGAGGTTCCTACAACGAACGCAGGGAAGTTTGCGGCGTTGATGAAGTTGAGTGCCGATTTAGATCGCAAGTTCGACACCTCGAATACACTGATTAGGCTGGGCAAGCAGGTGGGGAAGCTGATCCCGAGTATTTGCACAGGCTGTCCATCGCTTGACTACTACGTATTCGGTTGTGGTGGTGTCCCACGTGGGGCCGTAATTGAAATCTTCGGCCCCGAGTCCTCAGGCAAGACAACGACAGCGCTCCAGATCGTAGCGGCAGAGCAGCAAGCTGGCGGTATCGCGGCCTATGTGGATGCCGAGCACGCTCTGGACCCGACGTACGCCGCCTGTCTGGGCGTAGACGTTGACAACCTGATGGTGAACCAGCCCGATGACGGCAACCAAGCACTGGAGACCGTGGACGCCCTGATCGACTCTAAGCTGGTGAACATCATCATCGTGGACTCCGTTGCCGCTCTGGTGCCCAAAGCTGAGCTAGCCGGGGATATCGGGGACCAGCATCCGGGATTACAAGCTCGCCTTATGTCACAGGCACTACGTATGATCACCGGCAAAGCAAAGCGCAACAAGGTCACAGTGATCTTCATCAATCAAATCAGAGAGAAGATCGGTGTGATGTTCGGGAACCCTGAGACCACCCCGGGTGGGAAGGCCTTGAAATTCTACGCCACAATCCGTATCGATGTGCGCCGACGCGAGGTCATCAAGGACGGAGCAGGAGAGAGCGCTCCCATTGTCGGTCACACGTTGGAGCTAAAGGCGCAGAAGAACAAAGCCGGTTCCCCGTTCCGTTCCACAAAGCTGGACCTGTACTACCCCGGTTCTAGGTTTGCACCGGGGATCGACAAGATCGGAGACCTGATCGAGTACGCGAAGAAGAAAGACATCTTCGAGATGCACGGTAGTCGCTTCTATCTTGACCTCGGGAACGTGGACGAAAAGAAGAAACCAGTCGGCCCAGAGGACCTTGCGAACGGTGTCGCCAATCTGAAGGATGAAATGAAGAAGAACCCAAAGATTGAGCAGATACTGCGCAAGAAGCTGGACGAACTGAAGAAGGCTGAGTTAGCGAACGACGTTAAAGCTGCGGAGGCTATGGTATAATGATTGAAAGTATACTGCGTAGGTACCTCAAGTACAAAGAGATCGGCTGGTCCGAAATCGGAGAGCGATTTACGCGGTATGCTCTCTTTAAGTCTCGCTGGGTTAACATCTACCTGCATCAACTCTACGCTCCAAGTTGGCACCCAGAGTGCCACGATCACCCATGGGGATTCCTAACAATCCTTCTGCGTAATGGTTACTTGGAACGCATTGGAACAAAGGACTACCGAAGATGGCCGGGAATGATCCTATGGAGACCGGCCACGTTCGCACACAACGTGATCACACCGTATGGAACAAGCTGGTCCCTGATCATTACGGGACCCAAAGCAAGAGACTGGGGATTTAAGCCGTGTGACCGACCCACGGCATCCTCGATACCTTACAAAGAGATGATCAAGATTTATGGGCTGGGAGGCCAATGAATATTGGAACGAAGTCGTTATTGTGGGGCTATCACCAGCTGATCCTGCACCCACTGATTGTTGCTATTGCGTGGTGGAAGCTGTACGGATTCCCATGGGACCCACGGCTATGGGCCGCGTTCTTCCTGCACGATATTGGGTACTTCGGGAAACCGAACATGGACGGACTGGAGGGCTCACTCCACCCGTTCACTGGTGCCCAAATTATGCACTTCCTCTTCGACGCGTATGAGGACAGCCGGTGGTATTTGTTTTGCCTCTACCACTCGCGCACTATCGCGAGAACGTACTTTGCACCGCTGAGCAAGCTGTGCTATGCCGACAAACTGGCTTTCATGCTGTACCCGAAGTGGCTGTTGAAGTTGCTCTATAAGCTGAGCGGAGAATACGAGCACTACATGGCCGACCACGGTGCCACGGATTGGGATGAGTGGTACAAGTGGGCCACGAGCACCAACGAGGTCACGTTAGAAGCAGTCAAACTTTCCAAGCACTAAACTCACAGGAGAAAAAAGTGAATGTATATTCCTTCAGCGACAAACAATACCACGAAAACCCAGCCAAGCAACCCATCGTCTTCCCCGAAGGGTGGACAGGGTACCTCGCACCCGGGGCAACCATCAGGATCACAAACATTCAAACCCCGGCAGGGGACTGGGAAGAGGAAACGCAATCGACATTCACGAGGGGGCAAGGGAAAGCCTACCGGCAATACCTCGCGCAACAAAGGAAACAACAAGCCAAAGGCCGTACGGCGTGGTCCTGAGTTCGAATACGTCAGCGCCTGCTGCAAAGCTCGCGCACTGAAGCCTCGCTGTGGTCAGCGTGTGCAGCTGAAGGACCCTGAGAGCGGGAAGATGAAGGACGGCTACAAGGGCCTTGGCCATTGGAAGTGTCCAAACTGTAGACGTGGATGCAAGGTGAGCCCACAGAAGCCGAAGGAGGTCACCGTTGCCAATACTGGGGATGCTAGCACTGGTAATAGCGTGGTTGCTGCTTCGAACTAGCCATGAATTCAGAGAGGTCATCGCTGCGGTGCTTGCACTGGCCGCAGTGATTGACTTCGGAATCTACCTGAGGAAACTGCTGAAATGACATCGAAATACCTGCTAATCATTATGCTGCTCGCGATGCTGTTCGCGTTTGCCCTGATGGGCATCGGGATCGCTCACGGTGCAACGACCTCCAAGAACGTTTCCAACAGTCTCGGCGCTGTGCCATACCAAAGTAACCCGTATATGTATCTTGCAGGGTCGCTGGTCCACAACGGTACGGTGTTTACAGATGTGAATGGAAACTTGAATGTCAGAATAAACCCGTTGGGTACGTACCTTTTGTACGATGAATCTATATTGTTTTGTGGCCTTCCAATTGAGAAGTTCAGAAATATCACAGAGCCATTTGTTTTAGTATTCCGCAGGCAGGCTCACAGAGCAATAGACGGTATTGGGTGTCACGAGCTGGTTGCCGTGTTTAATGTTGTCCCTCAAAAACAATGATAAAAACATGCCACTGTGGAAAAGATTTCGAAACAGCCTATAGTTTCCGAAAACACTGTTCCAAATGGTGCCGAGAAAACTACTACAGAAAACAACACAAGGAACGCTGTGCCTCACGTAGGAAAAATTATGATTTGAAACGTGTGCAATCTGGGGCCTACGATGAACAGCGTCTACGGAAGGACTTTAACACAACAAACGAGTGGTATACGCAAACTCTGAACAGCCAAGGGGGCGCATGCGCAATCTGTGGCACAACTGTCGCTGGCGGAAGAAGTCCGCGTAATCGCTTCCATGTTGACCATAATCATAGCTGTTGCCCAACTCCGGGTAGGTCTTGTGGAAAGTGCTTACGTGGATTACTTTGCTTCAATTGCAACTTGTCACTTGGGCATTTTGAAACTCCAGAGCTTTTAGAGAAAGCCTTAGACTATTTGAGGAGTTTTCGTGACGGATATAAATGAGCTGTCGTTTGACGACGAAGGAAAACGGCGCGATCACCTGATGGACCTGCACAAACTCTGGACAGATGGCCTGAGCATACTACTGACACAGATGAGTGGGAGCCCAACGGACATTGAGAAAGAACGGCAGGTAAAGATCGAGAATGCAATCGAACTGCTGGAGGCGTACCTCCTGAAGGACTACGCCTTTAACATCGAGTTCGGCAAAGTGATCGATCAGCTTCCAAAAATTAAGGACGAAAAGGATAACCAAGCAGATGGCCATAGTGACTAAGAAAGTGTGTGATGCTGAAACTTGCAAAGTCGAAAACGGAGTGACCAGTTTCAGTTTTTTCATAGATCGACGTGCAGACGCTGCCGGTAGTATGAAGAATGTCTATCGAAATTTCGATCTATGCTCTGTACACGCTGCCTTGTTCTTTCAAAACTTGTTGGACAATCTAGACGAGAAAACTCCGGGACTAAAAGCCCTTACGATGCGTGCACTGAGTGATTTCAAGATCAACACTAGAGAGGGATAATGGCAAAATTCGAGGACGCCTTTCCGTACATGATCCACAACGAGGTCGGTGGAGACATGGTAAACGGTGGCTATACCAACGACCCAAACGACAGCGGCGGTGAAACGAGGTGGGGAATCAGCAAGAAAGCGTACCCCGATGTTGATATCAAGAACTTGACCCTTGACGGGGCCTCTGCGATCTACCGCAAGTACTATTGGTTCTTCGACGGAATCATCGACCAGCGTGTTGCCACGAAAGTGTTCGATGCGTACGTGAACCGCAAGGCAACGATCAGGCAGGTACAGGCAGCAGCCGGTGCACCTGTGGATGGTATCTACGGAGGGAACACCGAGCACGCTATTAATGTGATGTCCCCGACCGCATTCCTGCAGAACTTTGTTAACGGCCTCGTGCAGATGTATAAAAGCATCGTGGCCCACAATCCAGCGGACGCCAAGTTCCTCAATGGTTGGCTGAACCGTGCACGGAGGTTACCGAATTGAAACTTTTCCAATGGGCCAAAGACGGAGGCCCTGAGTCCCACGTGGACGCATTCTTTATTGTCGAGATCAAGCCTTTGTTCTCCATCGCGATCCTGCGATTCAACGAGGGTACCCGGGAGAACTTCCACAGCCACGCATTCAATGCTTGGACGCTGTGGCTGGGTGACGCTTGGGTGGCCGAGGAGACGCCAGATGGCAAGAAGAAGTTCTGGCACGGCGGTACGTGGAAGTTCACACCGCGCACCCTGATGCACCGCGTACGTGCCGTGTTCACCAGCTATGCCCTGACCTTCCGTGGTCCGTGGGTGGAACGCTGGGAAGAGTACAACGAGCAGGCAAGAGAGTTCACCGTACTCACCAATCACCGGCAGATTGTTGACCGGTATTCAGCAGAGGAGAACTGTGGATAACATTATTCGAAATCCCATGGCACTGAACGAGGACGCTCTCAATGACAACTTCGACACAGAAGGAGTATTGGTGGAAGGGCTTAACCCCAACGCAAATCCGCAGAGAACACCGAATACGTTGCCTGATGTACAGCAAGCGCCGACTAACCCGCAGGGCCGCTACACTGGTAGTGACCAAAGCGATGGAGGGGATAGATGATCACCTCCAACAGGATGGCGTACGTTCAGGTGGAGATCAGCTTCCATCAAACGATTGAGGCTCTAAAGCAGCACTCTCTTTTCTATGCAGCTGACCGTATTGATCAGACGCAGATTGATGAGCTGCAGAACGCTGTGAACCGGCTGAAGATGAGGAAAGAAGCAACCCAAGATCGTCGGGCGAACGGCGTAAAAGATAGACGCACCAAGAAAAAGCGGGGATCACCGACACGGAGAAATTGCAGTGCAGGCAGACGCAAGACCGATATAGTCGGCTATTGGCTATTACCGTAAATAACACTAAGGAGAACAAATGCAGGCACTGGACATCACCAAAGACAGCGTTGAAGGTCAAGCTCTGTTAAGTACGTTCACCAGCAAACTGGTAGGCCAGCAAGCGGGAGCCGAGACCCTGATTAATCTCGTTGCGAAATACCGTGCCGGTCTCTCGACTCCGAGGCGTCCTGCCGGTGTAGCTCTATTCCTTGGGCCGACGCGCTCAGGGAAGACGTACACCGTGGAACTTCTATGTGAAGCCCTCTTTGGTGATGCTCGTGCCTGCATCAAGATCGACTGTGCAGAGTACCAGCACGGTCACGAGATCGCGAAACTAGTAGGGAGCCCTCCGGGATACCTCGGACACCGTGAGACGCACCCATTGTTCACTCAGCAGAACCTGAACGTATGGCACACCGATAAGCTCAAGCTGTCTGTGATCCTGTTCGATGAAATTGAGAAAGCCAGCGATACGCTGTGGAACCTCTTGCTGGGTATCCTCGATAAAGCTGAGTGCACGACTGGTACGAACGAGCGCGTAGACTTCTCCCAGACGCTCATCATAATGGCTTCGAACGTGGGAGCTAAGGAGCTGGCCGAGCTGGCCGGTAATAGAATTGGGTTCGCGGCAGACAACGCTGTGATTGAATCGGAAATTGCGAACACTGCGATCAACGCTGCCAAACGCAAGTTCTCTCCTGAGTTCTTCAATCGACTGGACAACATCGTCGTCTACCGGTCGCTCTCGGAAGCGGACATTCGCAAGATCATGTACATCGAACTGGGGAAGGTCCAGCAACGCTTCCTGCGTGGCAACGAAGGTATCCTCTTCTCTCTTGACGAGGCCGCACGTGAGAAGTTGCTGAGCTGTACGAAGGACAACAAGGCCTACAACGTGGGACCACTGCTCCGGGAAATCGAGAAGATGTTGGTCACTCCGTTGGCAAAGCTGATCGCCTCAGGGCAGCTGAAGGACCGCGACATCGTACGCGTCAAGTACGAGGGTGGGGACACATTCAAGTTCTACAAGACGACCGCTACAGGAGCCGGAAAATGAACGCTGCATTTGACCCAGCAAACATCCCGAAGAGCTTGACACCAGCGCAGCTAGAGTGGTTTGTTCTCTTCGGGATTTGCGTTGCAGGAAAGAACTCTCAGCAAACTGAGAAAAAACTCAATGACTTGTTAACGGATTTCGGTTATCGTTACCTCCGTGTAAACGAAGCAATGTCCCCGTTCTGGGTTGTTCGTGCAGCGGTGTCTTGTGGATACCTAGGCCGCGCTCTACGCAAATTTCGCATGGGCCAGTACAAACGCATTAACAAGGCCTTCCGCAAAGCAATTCAGCTGGACCTGAGCAACCCAACGGTGGAGATGTTTGAGTCGGTCCCGGGAATCGGACCAAAGACTGCTCGGATGATCATGCTATACTATGCTCCTAAAGCAAACTGCGTCCCTCTCGATACTCACATCCTGAAGTACCTGAAGAAACAAGGTATCTCTAACGTTCCCAAGAGCACACCAGCCGCAGGGCCAACGTATGCTCGTTTGGAACGCGCTTTTCAGCGTCTTGCTGCAATAGAGAACAAATCAGTGCGCGAACTCGACACGGAGGTCTGGACATCATATGCCAACAGAAACACTGAACGTGCGCAGTAGGGTCACATACATCGATCCAGAAGGCTGTGGGTCCACCATAGGCTATCGCATCTGGACAGAAAAATGGACACCTTCAAAAGGTGATCCCACGTACACTATAGCGGCCACCGTAGAACTCTCGGATTGCAACCGCAAGATCGAATGGGACTTCGGTATTGACAGCACAAAAATCGACGGTACAGAAACCCTGTGCAAGCTCGACACTGCTATAGGTATGCTCGAAGAATTTCGAAAAGAACTGGTGGCAACACAGAAGCAATGCAAGAAACTTCGGGAACAGCAAGGAGCAAAGAAATGACAGGTTTTATCATTGTAATGATCATCCTCTGTATTCTGGTTTATTTGGAGGTTCTGTGAACTGGGGGCAGATCAGTGGTTGGGCCGGTGCGTTACTGAGTTTGGCATCGGCCATTGGGTACGCCTACGCACATGACTGGAGACGTGCCCTGTACTTCTTCTTCGCTTTCTGCATTACCGCGACGGTGGTGTACCAATGACACGATTTTGGAAAGCGGTGGTCCTAGAGCGAGAAAATTCAGCGAGGAAAATGTTTGAACAGTACTGCAGAGAAGGTACTAGACCTCTGATGTACAACCTCACAAGAGTAGCTGGTGGAGAGTACGCCTCGCCCTTCACTGAGTGGGCGTGGAAAATCTATTGGAAAGGCATCAACGATGCCGATGGAGCTTTCTAAATGTTGAAATACATTGGAGTATCGATAGTTGTTGCAGCAGTGGCTGAAATGCTGTTCGTCCGCAGAGCTGGGCTTCTTCAAATTGCGTTCTCCATCGTAACGGGGCTGATCATAGTGTGGCTGGGGATGGCCTCTGCATGCTAATCGTCACAGCAGTGAACGTCACCGGGGATGGCCGACTTGCACGCGAGGACGGCACAGCCGACTATGATGTCTGGATCGGGATCAACCACCACCACTGTATCTGGCGCGGCCCAGTGAAGAACTTCGTACGTGATCGGAATGCAGCAGAGCTGTTGCGGGAGATCGCGAACGCTATGGACGCTACCGCCTGCGACTGCGGCTGCTTAAACAGGCCTCACGCAGCGCACACCGAACCGTGCGTTTGCCAAAAGACGGAGGGCAATGCGAAAGATAATGGTGCTCGAAGCCACAGGCGGAAACGCAATGTTTCCGATGCAACCGTGGCGCGACGTAGTTGAGGTCTATGGGGACCCTGTGGAGCTGCTCGGTGTAATGCGTACCGTTGCCTTATTCGAGATCATGGCCTTCCTCCAAGGCAACGAACTGATGAACACGTCGGATGTACAGCTGGAGCTGCTACGCAAGCTGAAGGTAACGCTGAAGGACACTGGGCTCACTGAGTACCCAGAGGACCCAGAGGTGCGCGAAAGGATTCTGAATGAAAAAGTATGAGTACAGGGCTTTTAGGATTTTGAATTTCGATACAGAAGAACTGCAGACTCTCAACTGGTACACCAAAAATGGTTGGCGGGTCCACTTGCAACTTTCACCAACTCTATTACTACTCGAAAAGGAGACCGATTGAAGCACAAAGTTTACTTGGCAGGAACCATCTCAGGACTCACCTTTGATGGTGCGCAGGGATGGCGCGAAGAATTCCGTACGAAGATTCACCCAGACATCGAGTGCTACTCGCCTCTGCGCGGGAAAGACTATCTGACCATACGTGGTCCGTTGGAGGGTTCATATGACGAATATCCACTTAGCACTGATCGGGGTATTACCCATCGAGATCGCTTTGATTGCACTGGTAGCGAGCTTGTGGTGTGCAATTTGCTCGGCGCTACTCGCGTTTCGATTGGGACGATGATCGAGCTGGGATGGGCCGATGCCAATCGTGTCCCGGTGGTGCTGGTAATGGAGCGCTCAGCGAACATCCACGACTACCCAATGGTTCGCGAGATCGCGAGCTTCCGCGTGGACAACCTTCAAGATGCTATGAAGATCACCGAGATCGTACTTCTACCGCACGTGGAGCGGAAATAAGTAGATACAAAAAAAATAGCCCCAGCTCTCCGCAAGGAGGACTGGGGCTTTTCTGTTTTAGACTTTGACTGTGACATAGGTGAGAATGACGGTCAACGTTCCATCTCCCACTGTTGGATCAGCAGAGGATTGCAGATTCACAGGTTGATTTTCAAACTCTGTCAAATCCGCTTCGTAAATACCGCTACCGCCGTTTTGCATAGTAGCGTTCGAAATCAGGTCCGATGTGCCATTCAAAAAACTGGTACCAACTGTGGCCCAGAAATCATTTACGTTACTGCCGTAAATATATGTTGGACCGGGACCGTCATAGAACGCTGTTGTGCCGTACTTGTAAACAAAAACTGCCGACAAGACGATGTGCATAAAACCTGCCCCGGGAGCAGCAAGCAGTTGCACTGGTGAACTGTGGAGACTTAACACTTCGGCATTAGACAGGCTGATGTTCAGTACGCTTATGTGGGTGTTGGAGTTTACAGTTGCCATTCGTTTGTTTCCTTTCTTACACCGCCCAAATCGGAATAGGAAATCCTTGCCATGAAAGTATACTAGTTATGGCAGTGAGAGTTCCTAAAGTCGATGGGAGGACGTTGCTTGAGGTTGAGTTTGCAGCGGTCGCTAACAAAGCAGTCGCCGCGTTTAGAGAGTTCAAAGTCGGCAGGGTGGCGTTGTTGGAACTAAAAATTACTGGTCCGGTTATGGCTGAGCTGGTTGAGGAGACTGCGAAATAATACACTCCAGCAGGCAACGTTGTTGGTCCAAATGTTATCTTTTGTGTAGCCGTTGTGGCCCCACTAAATGCGCAATCGATTAATTTGTTCTTGTTGACATCGTAGATGCCGAAGTTAAAATGCGTCCCAGCGCTACTTGCATACAATGTATAAGAACATGAACTCAGCGTCCACGTAGCAGTTAAAATGAACTGATAAACAAGTACAGTGTTCGCTGAAAAATTAGTTAATGTAGCATTCGAGGCGGTGTTGAAGATATCAGCATAGCTGGTCATACCGGGACCGGCGAACCATCCTTGTCCTGACACTGTGAACGAGGGTGCCTGTGCCGTATTCGAGATGACGTTGGACCCATTGATCGAAATACCAGAGCCAGCTGTATACGTTGCCCCGGCAGCTGTGTTGGTGATCACACCGTTCACGATGGTGATCCCGGTACCGGCCACATACGCTCCACTAATTGTGTTGCCGACAATGCTAATTGCTGTGCCTGCGACAAGGCCACCGCCGTTCGTGAGCCCAGCTGCGCCGATGTTCTGGTCCGCGTAGCTCTGCTGAAGGGTCCCGTTGTTATAGATCGCGATGGTGTACAGGCCGGGAGCGACGTATCCATCGGTGTGCCCAAAGCTGTCCGTTACCAGTGGCTGCGGCAGCTGCGTTCCACCTGTGGAGTCGGTGTACGTCGTAGCAAGAGGCGACGGAGGCCCCAGCTGCTCAGATGTTGGTAGCGAGCTGACCGGTTGCGAGATCACGTACACGTGGGCACCTGAGATCGCGAGACCTTGGATCGACTTGACCCATTCATCTACTCGCCAAAAGTTTGGAAGACTCATTTCGCGTTATCCTTTCGTCCAAAAAATGGTGCCCTCACTGGGACGTGCTGAGCTGGGAAGACATCTTGGCCAGCTCCCCGACCGAAGTCAGGAGGCAACTCTCTTTGCGCAGCTTTCTCTTGCCTGATCTCTTCCAGCCTGCGCGTCTTCCACTCGCGGTACTCGCGAGCTGTCTTTGTATTTTCGTGTCCCGGCACGTATGCGCCTTGGGATTGCACGTTGTCGCCGCAGCCGCAGCTGCAGTGATGTGGAGAGAACATGTGTGCTCCTAAAAAGAAAATGGCCCAAGAGCTTTTTCGCCCCTGAGCCATGAGTGTGCTTAGAATTTGTGTCCGATAGCGACCCCGCCGAGCAACAAGGCCACCTTCTCCGCGCCATCCAGAAACTTCCTGAACCGGGACCGCGTAGCAGCCTTCTTGTAGTCGGCTATGGTCTTGTCATCCGCCGCGATAGTGACCTTCCCGGCCTTCACCGATGCCCGGCACTGGGTTAAGTCGTTGGAAAGACTGGAGTTCTTGGTCTGTTCCAGCGTGAAAAGCATCTTCGTATCCCGGAGATCGAGCTTCGCTGCGTTTCCCTCATACAGCAAAGATATCAATTGCTGCGATTCTGGGACGTTTACAGCGACCTTTTGGTCCGGGGTGACCTCAGGGCTCACCGGCTTCCCCGCAGCGCTTGTGACGGCTGCAATTGCGTTCCGGGCATCCTGAGCGGTAGCGTCGGGTCGTAGGCCGGTCTGGATGACCGTGGGAACCGGCTGACTTGCCCGGGTCGCGATCTGGCTCAGGAGCTTGTTTTGCTGCTCCTGCTCCTTCGCTCGGTCGGCTTCGTGCTGGGCGAGGAGATCGCTCAGGGCCTTATACTTTTCGTTGAAGTCCGCTTCGTGTTGCTTGGATACTGCCTCTGCAGCCTCGGCGCGTTGTAGCGCTCGCTCGTATCCCTTGATACTGAGCCACCCTCCAAGGCCTGCCAGAACGAGGGCGAGCACTAGGACGCCAAGAATTGAGTAGCTGAGCGTCACATGTCTATGTGCCAACGCGCTGACTTCGCTTTGAATCTCACTTTGAATCTGCTGTTGGACTGGTATCGTCCCCATTGTTTGTTGTCTCCGTTAACTTTAAGAGCTGCCGGTACGTGTCCTGTCCGAAGTTCAACGCTGAGCCTATACCGGTGATCTCTTCATTATCACGTTGCCAGCTTACGAGTGCCACGATGCTCCCGTCAGCTCCGTAGATGGCTGCGCCGCTGTCCCCGGGAATCGCGTCAATACTGAACTGGTGCGTACGGTCGTGAGCGCTAACATCACTCTGGTCTCGTCCGTTGTTATCGCTCGTTTCTCTTCCCACGTACGTGTGAGGCGGGAAGTCGCTGTTGCCGGTACCGTAGCAAACGACCGGTTCACCTACGCGAGCTTCTCTCGTGTGGACCTTGACGATGTTCTTGAATGCTGGACCGTCGAGGATGTAGATGTCGTGATCGCGCCCATCGGTGACGATGGCGAGGATGCGGTAGTACCGAAAGCTGTAGTCGAGCTGAATGAATACGTCGCTCCCATCCTCATTGCAATGCCCTGCCGTGAGCAACGCGTGAGGACCGATGGCAGTGCCTGTGCACTCTCCATCGATCTTGCCATGGTCGAAGTAGCGGATGCTATGTGTCGCCGCTCGCTCAGGTGTGAGCTGAACAGTTCTGTGATGTCGTAGGCTGCGCAGCCCCACGAGGGTGAGTCCCCAGCACAGCACGACGGCTAATACAAATCTTAAAAACTTCAAGAGAACCCCATGGGCTGGGATCAGTCCAGAGCACACCCAGTCCTTCATCGCCTCCCTTGCGGGAGCCCTCTGTTCGATGCCTTGCTGTACCTTGGGGACATACCGTGCGATACTCTGCACGGCATCGGTCCTCCCAAGGCTTATCTTACTTTCTCCACCAGCTCGTCAAACACGTACAGCGCCTGCTTCTTCAGGTCTTCCAGTGACCCATCGTTGTAGATCACAGCATCCCAGTCGCAGTCCTTCATGTGCGCCAGTGCTTCCTCAGAGGGATGTCCACCGGGAAGAATCGGCAAACTGGAGCGGTGCACCTTAATCACGTCTCCGTATTGGCGTACGAAGTTCACCTCATTGGGGAACCGCGTATCGGTGATGAGCGCGATCTCAGGCTTGTCCTGTGCCAGTCTCTTGGCCAGCTTATTCACCCAGTAGTCTGGGTCCGCTGACCGGCGAAACTCCGTGCCCCACCACTGGAGCAACGTTCGCTGCTTGCCCAGTGGACACAAGGGATCGCTCATGTCCGGGTTCTCCTCATACTGAACCCAGTTAGGCAGAGAAACGAAGTTCCCGTTCGTTTGCGTATACACCATGTCGGGACCGAATAGGTTCTTCATTCCACCCGAAGCGAGCGCGTTCTGGTTTACCTCGTCCTTCAGCTCAGCGGCGAAGCTGTAGATGCGAATGTCATACTGCGCACCGCGCTCTTCTTTGATCATCTTCGCCACAGTATCTTTACCGTGACGTGCTCGGTGGCCGAAGCCAAAGACTAGGGAGTGGATTATAGGCTCTCCCTCGTCCTTCTGAGTAGTCAATGCGTTAGAGCCCAGAATCCGTGCAAGCTTTAGACCAGACTCGCCCCGAGCAGCGAGATTCCGAAGAAATTCATCCCTGCTTGGCAAGCCGACCTCCGTTGTTTCGCGCCTTGGCAATCTCTCGCGCAAGCTCTTCCTTGGTTAAATTTCTACGATCCTCGCGGAAGAACGCTACACCCGGGATCACAAGTTCACCCAGAGAGTAGCGATTCGCGAAGTCACTTTGAACTCGGACAACGTACTCGTTGCTGTTCAAATTACTGAGTCTCCTTGGCACGCCACTTTTTCTCATACATCGTGATCAGTGTGCGCTGCCCATTGGGGTAAGTTAAAATGTGTGTGTGCGACCAAGAGCTGAAACCCCAGTTGTATGACCAAATGAGCTTGCTTGATGTTCCTGCTACGTACAGTCCGTTTATGATGCAAGCACTGTGCGTGTGTGCGGTGTTCATTCTCCGACCGATGACTGCGAGCTTCTCAGGTGTGCCGAAGCCACCATTGGCACCGAGGTGTCCGTGGACTCCACACTCGATCTTCTTGTTCAGGATAGTGAAGCTCTCGTCTGGGAGAAGGAACTTGACATCTTGCTCGGTCAAGCCGTACTTGGCGAACGCGTACGCCGACAAGTTGATTTCCTTGTGGCTCAGGCCCTTCGCTGTATTCTCTTTGATCCTCTCGTAGAACCACTTCTGCAGATCGAGGAACAGCTCAGCGTTGGCCGGATCATAACGGTAGTCGTACTTCAGCAGCCATCTCCGCAGCCACATGTGATCGTGGTTGGAATCAGGAACTATCGTTTGGCACCATGGCCGCAGATACCGCTTGAGCAGCTCAGTGGTACGTCGCAATTCCTCGTCCACCCTGTGCAGGCCTCGCAGCCACCGGTTGTAGCCATAGTGTGCGTCAGGCGCTGCCTTGATCACGTGCGGGTTCGTTGAGGCACCTTCCATCACGTCATGAAGGAATTGGTACTTCGGTCTCAGCGTGTCCAGAATTTCCTGCGACAGCTCCACGACCCATTCCTCCGCTGCCGTACCATGGAGATCGCCCCAAGTAATCGCTTCGATGGTGTTACCAGTTGTAAGCTGGCCGTTCTTCACGAGCACGTCTAGGTCCTGCAACGATTGGTCGCCTTCAGACCATCCCACTTGCCGTGCTGCCCAGTACCCTTTCGCGTCCACCTCAACCAGAAGCGCACCATACTTGTGGTGATGTTCGGCCTTGATGCCTTCTTTCTTCTGGATGTAGTTCTTCAGGGTGACCGTGCCGGTCGTGTAGTTCAGCTTCGTTCCCTCTGACGGCAACGTAGCAATTGAACGCATGGCAACCTTGGCGTGCGGGAAGATCGCAGACTTGCGATGAGTATACGTCTCAAGACCGGCGAGCGGGTTCACCGCTGTCGGCATAATGTTCATTTCACCGCACCACACTAGACCGTCTGCCAGCTCAATGCTTTTGTCGTTCAGATAAGGCTTTACAGCGGGATCAAACCATGGGTCCTTGTCATATGTCTCCACCGGCTTGCCTTCATGAGTTCCAAGCTTCACAGCCGAGGGGCCATACGCGTTCATGTTGTAGGAGAACGAGCCCACTAGAATCTCTGCACTGTAATGGTCAGCAAGAAGCAAGAGAGCTTCCCAGAATTCTTTGTTCACGTATGTGTTGTTCTGGGCCGAAGTGCAGATATATCGCTTGACGATACCTTTGGGCGGAAGAGCACCCTTGGTGGTATCAGAGAAACCTTTGTGGCTTCCACCGGCCACCGGCTTCTTCAACAATTTGGTTTTACGGAGGGCTTTCTGCACTGTGGATCGTGCTAGCCCCAGAGATCGAGCCGTCGCTGAGACGTTACCACCTTGCTTCAAGAACTCGTCAGCAACTGCTTGGGTAGAGTACTTCCGATCTTTCTCTGCCATTTGTCCTTTGGATTGGATTTGTACCCAGACTCGGGTACGCTTTTAGTCTATCACGCGCAACACATATTGTCAAGGAATTTGCGCGGGTGGCGGTGGAGGTGGCTGGGTGTCCTTCTTTAGCCCTAACGCGACCCCTGCGCCCGTTATCATGGCACCGAATCCTAGAGCGTATGTCTGAGGATCGAAGATTCCATGCTTATGGAACTGCCATGAAGCTAGTGCGAAAAACTGAGCGAATCCGATGAGCGCGATGACCCTGATGACACAGATACGGTCACTTCCGGGTTCGGTCACAATATCGCGTACCCACTTCATGGTTATCCTCGGTTCATGCCCTTGAAGTACCCAGTCATCTCGATCTGCGATTCATGCATTTTGTCGAGCGTGTTCGCTGCACGTTCCAGCGCAGCGATCTGAGTGACACCTTGTGATTGAAGAGTCGCCAAGCAGTTTGTGCGTTGCGTACTCAGCTCGTTCTCGATGGCGTTGAGCTTCGCCTCGAAGTCTTCAAAGAATTTTTTGATTTTCTCTATTAATGTTCGAACTGGAAACATAAGAATCCAGCCTCCTACTGTGAGCACCAGTCCAATCTCGGCCTCGTGAATTGCTTCCAAAATAAGTGTATGATCCATGGTGTCTCTCGTTGATTTTATGTCCAAGCAACCTGCGTTCCCGGCATGAACTGGTTAGCCGCGAAAGTTTCCGCAGCATTTCTAATTGTTTTGAATTGGTTTTGAAAACTCGTGAACCCTGCCCCAGAAAACGTCCCTGACCCTAACGTTACACCCGTAGATTCAGCAGTCCACGCACCAGTGGTCATGTTTACAGTAAGTGTAATTGGCACGTTGTACACGCCAATGTTGAATGTGGACGGAGCACCGCTGCCAATATCGAAACGCCAACTTGCAACGTTTGAATTGAAATCATAGTGCAGGACTGTGGCCGCTCCCTGCGTATCATTTTCCTGCACTACTCCGTTGATTGAGACTTGCTTTGGTGTCGTTAAGGTAATGGACATTTTCTTATGCAATCCTTTCGATGACCGCGCTGACTTTGTACGCTATCGAGGTCCCAGAGAAAGTGGTTTTGACAACAATATTCGTGCCTGAGGCATCTACATCGAGGAGGGCTTCCGCCTCGTATGTTGCGTTGGCCGCTGCGGTGTACGTCAAAGCAGGCGCAGCCGTGCCGTCTTTGAATAACGATAAATTCGTCGGAGCTTGGGCTTGGCCGTTGCTGTCCTTCCACGTAGCCGTCCATCCGAATCCGGTAGCGGATGAAACTGAGGAGACTGCCATTACTATCGTGACTCGGTAGACCCCAGCGGCAGAAGCAGGGGTTAAGGTTAATACGTTAGAATCGGCCCCGGTTTCTGCTTTCTGCGCAGTAACGGCGCGGACGTAAGTTGATCCAATTCCCGCAGTCGTCTCTCCGTTATATTTGGTAATCTTGTTCAGTTGCAGATTACCAGTCGTATCGCCGGATGCTCCAGTGCCGATTGCAACCACCCCAGCCGCTTGTCGGCTTATTCCAGTGTCTGCCGATGCATTAGCTGCGGTGGATGAAGAAGTCCAACTGGCGACCCCACCAGAGTTCATAGCAACACGGTAAGTACTTGAGTTGTTAAAGAATCCAACCCTAAAATTTACCGAGGTGTCTGCAAGGAAAATACCCCCAGAACCTGAGTAGCACAGATAAGCACCGTTGTAATCGAACAACGTAGCTGCGGCAACTGCGCTTGGTGCGGTGGCCGGTAGCTGTATCCCTGCAGCCCCTGCTGACCCTGTATGCAGTAGTTTAAGTGTGCTCTGGCCATTGGTACCAGCAGCCAACGATGAACCCAGCGTCCACTTGTCTTCAGCCGATGCAGCACCAGTCCAATAATTTGCCGATAGCGCCATCACCGGCGATGCGTTCGTTGTCCCACTAGTCGCGGTCGTAGTGTTGTACCACTTCCACGTCGTATTGCTCGTCTGGTCAAACTCTGTCGTGTTGGTCCCGTTGGAAAGCGTCAGGTTGCCTGCCGCGTTCCCAATGCGATCCCATGTGACAATTCCTGAAGGAATGTCAGCTGTGACTAGTGCACGAAATGTGGGACCGGCTGCACCACCTGAAGTTGGCCCAGCGAACACCGTGTTTGCATTCGCATTAGACAAAGAAAATGAAAGAGCTGGGGTTGTAGTTGGATTTGAAACTGAAGACGTGAACAAAGGACTCAAGTCACCAGCACTAAAACTTGAAACAGTACCGATACCAGCCGGTAAATCTGCAAGCACCAAAGACCTGAACGTTGGTGTAGCCGCTCCACCTGAAGTTGGCCCAGCGAATACGAGGTTCGCGTTTTGACTTAGCGGCGCAGGTAAACTAATAGTCCCAGTTGCATCCGCTTGGACAAAGTCATCTAAAAAGATTGTCCCATCACCAAACAGCTGCGTAGCCAATATGTTGCTTTCGTTTGGCAACGTTAGCGTTACTATTGAAGGGTCGGCTGGTGCGGTTATGGTAAACAGTCCGCTAGCAGTGCTCGACGCAAGTCCGATAGAACCCGTTGATGTACCGGGAATACCCAGAACAGGCGACGTAGTGTACGCAGGAGCCCCTGAACCTGATCCATTGTTACCAAAGACCGTTCCGCCACCGGCATTTGACAAAGAGAATGACAAAGCTGGAGTGGTGGTAGGATTGGAAACATTCGTAGTAAACAGAGGACTCAGGTTGCCAGCACTAAACGTGGTGACGGTTCCGCCTCCTCCACCATACGCAACCCATCCAGTGTTCGTATGTAACCCTGACTCTTTTACATACAGAGTTGTGCTAGCGCCACCGTTACGATCTACGTAGAAAGCGCCGGGAGAGCCAGTGATATGGCCGTTTGGTGCTCCAATTCCTGTCCACACACTAAAATACTGAGGACAAATCGCGACAAGAACAGCGGTGTTGGTGGAGTCATAGTACATCCCAAACCCAACAATAAACTGTCCCGGTTCTGCGAGAATACCGTTACCGCTGCTATCGAACGTAATTGGTGCAAACCCATTGGTGAGCGCCGTGTCTATAGATTCCCAATTTGTTCCGACCGATACCCACGCTGTACCTGAAGTTTGCACCAGCACAGTCTGGTTATCGATGGTGTCCGTCATCGCTACGCCGAACGGTTGTTGGGAACGAGGATCGCTTCCAATTTCACAATACCCTTGCTCTCCTCCGTAAATAACGATTGCCCCAGCATATAAGGAGAAGTTTGAGTACAGCTGAGCCACTTGCCCAGTAACTGGGGAGACCCAAAAGTTTGTACCGTCAAACGTGATGTTTGTGCTCTGCCATGAATTAAGAGAGATGTCGGACAGACCCTGAAAGGGTCCAGCGTTGCCGGGGCCAAACGGGTCACTGCCTGCAAAGATAAATGAAGGAGGAACCGGTGTAGCCTTGAAGTACTGCACACGTGAAAGATTGAGAACATTGAGTGTCCACCCAGCAGTCAAAACGCTAGGGTCTAAGTTCAATGCCATTGCCCGAACATAATTGCCCATGACAACAGTCTTCCCGCTGTCACTTTGCTTCGGAGTGTACGTGTACCCAGAGCATGTACCGTTGGTCTGGTCAGTCAACGAGTAGTCAGGGTGTACAATGCTGCATGTGAACGACGTGGACGTTGCAGATAGGACCGTGAGAGTTTGACCGTTTAAGAACGAAGCAGGTGCTACGTCAAAGAACGACACTCCATCGCCAACTGCAAAATCTTGTGGTGCATTGACCGTTAACACACCGCTCGCCACAGACACTGCAGTGATATTGGTCACCTTTCGGATCACACCTGAAACAAGAGTCCCACCGCCACTACTGTCCAACGTCACAAAGTTTGCGGCGATGATAGGGTCCATGCCCTTCAGCGACAAACCAAGATTAGGCGTCAAAGGATCAGAACTCTCAAAGTAGTACGCGGGTAATCCCTGATAACCTTCAGCCATATGTTCTCCTTCAATCTACTGTCGCTGATGCTGTCGTAGAATCTGTCTCAAGTGCGTGGACATCAGCGGTCCCTCTTCCAGACCGCCTGTACCGGCAACTGCTTCTCCCGGGGCCTTTGGGTTTACAGGGGCCTCTGGGTATTCAACATTTATTTCTGTACTCACCACCGGTTTCGGAGCCGGTGTCTTAAGTGACTCAATGCGTTTACGGTGTTGCTCCTCAGCGAACTCTGCGTTTGCGATTCGCACCTTTAGCTCTTCGAGCATGCGCTCTTGCTCTTCTTTTGCAGCTCTGGCTGCGTTCTGCGCAGCTTCTACCTCGGCTTGTCTTCGCGCCAGCTCGCGTTGCTGCTCAGCTACTTTGGCTTCTTGTTCTTGCTTTTGTCGGTGCAGCTCTTCCTGTCGTTTGCGGTGCTGTTCCAAACGTTCTTGACGTTCGTGTTCCTCAAGCTCTTTCCGCTCACGAGCTTCCTTCTCAATTCTCTCTGCTTCCTGTTGTCGTTGTTCGGCCAAGGCCGAGATTTGTCTTTCTAACTCCAGCTGCAGCTCTTCAATCGAGGGCATTTCCCTGAGTCTCCTAATTAAACGCGTAATTACAAAGTCTGAAGGCTAGATTCTTGAGTTCTTCTGATTCCAATGTGATCTGCGCAGTAGGCCCACACGATCCGTCAGGGTTAGCCTTTGACCTGACGATGATGGTCACTCCACCGTTCTCATCGCGATTCACAGACACAAATGCCGGGTAATTTACTCCCGGCACTGTGTAAGCAAAGATGTTATCCATGTGATCTCTTCTGGTGTTTTGAAATCCGGCGAACATGCTCTAGAAATTCCTCTTTGGACAAATCTTTCTTCATCCAATTGCATAAGGAACAGCATGGAACGCAGTTTTTGCTGGTGTACCCTAAAGTAGAGTCTACTCGATCAACGCCGTTGTACTTCAATGCGTCGAAAGCCATGGCACAAACATTTGCAGGCTCAGCTCCACACCAATGACATTTTCCAGTGACTAGGTGAAGAAACTGTTCCTTAGTTAAACCAAAGCTAAACCCTCTGGCTTTAGCATTTCTACGGTAATTTCCATAAACTCTATTCAAAGGAGAATTTTGTAACGGACGCTGACCTTGCCTGCAACCACAGCTGATTGTATTTCCGGTCTTTAGGTTCTCCGTAGGAACACAAGTAAGCTTCCCGCAGATACACAAGCATTCCCAGAAAATTCTTGTACCTCTACCGTCTGAACGTTTCCTCGGGCCAAGGTTGGTTCTGACTTTAAGAAAACCAAACACTTGGCCTAGGAGATTTGCTTTGTTATGGTGTCCCATTACCCTGCTATTTTCCCAATAATGCTGCCGCCGACTCCAACCACGCCGGTGACATTAAAGCGATAGAAGCGACCGCTGACTTCCACTGCGGTGCTGAACACCGTACCAGAGCCCGGGGAGATCGCACTGTTGGAGATCACAGCCACCGTAGCAATGTTCGTGTACTCAGAGTCAATATCACGGACAGCTTCCTGCAGATATACCGTAGCCGCATTGGGTACAGTCGGGAACGAGACCACAGCAGTCAGAATGCGTCCTTGGTTAGGCTGCGGATTCTGTGCTGGCACTGCGACCGGTACCGAGGCACCGTTCTGCAGGTTCTCGCTGATCTCGATGCGGGGGACAACGACCTGACCGATATCCGCCGTTGGTGATGTAGGTGACGCGGTCGAGGTAATCGTGTAGGTGATCGTGCAGACGCCTGCAGTCGTGCAAGAAACCGTCAAGATCGGAACGTTCGTTACGTTGAAGTTTGCACTGTTTGCGGCCCCAGCTACAGTGACGAGATCACCGACGCTAGGGATGTTCCCAGAAAGAATCTGGAACACGACCGTTGCAGTAGTTGTACCGTTCGAATTGGTTGTTAGAACTGGACCTTGTGTAGGGCTCGAACGGTCATCGAACGAACCAAATAGATATGTGGGCGAACCAGCCTGCAGAGATGCAGGGGTAGGCTTGAATGGGCTCTTGATATACTGAGGCATTGTTGCTTCCTTCCCCGGGGTTGACCCGGACCTTCACGATTAGCTTGCACCGTATTCAGCGGTGCCTTTCTTTTCTTTCAGGACGGCTTCACATTTCAGTTTGCCGTTCTTCTCGGTAACTCTTAAAATTCCTCCCGGCTCAACGATGTCAGCACCCTCAGGTTTCCCAGCTGGGCCTTCCCCTCGGCAGTAGTCGTTGAACTGGATGCAATCGCTGGTATGCGTGACAATCAGCTTGATGCCTTCCTCACGTGCTTCGTGAATGTAATACTTGATTGCTTCCTGTACCCTATCCCCGAATTCGTTCAGGCTTTCGCCCTCTGGGATTTCCCAGTGTGGATTGTCTACGTATTCGTCCAGCTCTGCCTGTCGTTTCTCTGTCTTCTCTTTTCCCGCGAACTCTCCCACGTGCCAAGGTCGAAGACTGAAGTCCTTGTATGCTGGCGCAATACCAAGTGCTTCACAGATGATATCAGCGGTCTCAACGGCACGTTTGAGGTCAGAACAATATGCCATTTTGACACCTTTGCCCTTGAGCCACTCACCAGCCTCGTGTGCACCCTTTACACCGTTCTCATCCAGCTTAGGGTCCATCCAGCCGCGAAAAGCGTTGCTTGCGTTCAGCACGGTATCACCGTGGCGCACCACGTACAGCAGAACACGCTCTTGGGATCTAAAGTAGTTGCAGCACCATTTATCGCCTACTGGTTTAGGCTCTCCACTTTTACCCGGAACCTCAGGGTCAACGATTACAACTGGATGGTGACACTTGTCCGATTTATACCAAACACAATTATGACATTCTCTGGGTGGCCTGTTCTCTTCATCAGAGACAAGCCCAGAAAGTTTAGTACCATCACCATTTATTTTCTTTACGTTCTCTGGCATGTTTTCTCCGATGATCGTTCGCGCATCGAACGTCACATTTTTGAACTTCTTTTTGAAGGGTTTCTAACGAATAGCTTTGCAAAATCATAACACTGACATCGGCTATTTTATCTTTTCGATCTCTATGATCAAACTCCAATACCACCGGATCAGATTTTCCGCAGTCTACGCAGGGGTGACTTTTAAGATACAAATCTATCCATGCACGCTTTTTCTCGCGCATTTTAAGTATGCTTTTAGAATGTTGAGCGTTAGCATACTCCCTCGTCCGGGAAATGCCTCCGTTCACTTTTCTTTGCTTAGCAGCCTTACAAGACATGCACTGTTTACCTGCTGGGTACCGCAGGATGCGTATGCTCCCACAATCACATCGGTAAAGTTTATAAACACACCCTTTGTAATAGTAAGGAGTATCGTCAATTATTGTTTGCAAAGCAGCCCCTTTCAGTAGACACACGAAAGCCCCGGTGGTTGCCGAGGCCTTCTTTGATTTGCTTTTAGAACGCTGAGCCGTATGCTGACTTCTTCTTTGGGGTTCCGAAGTCCTCGGGGTTGAACGAGGTATCCTCTTCGTTCTCTGCGCCTTTGATCTTCACCATGTCCTTCAGTGACTCGTTGATCTTTGCGCCGGTTGGGTTGTCGATGATCACATGCTTCTTAGACCCTGCGGTCTCCAAGACAATGCGCCCATATTTCAACTTTCCAGCGGCGTTCCTGATCTGCTTCACTTGGTCCTCGGTGACCTCTTCAGGCATCGAGAAGACTTGCTCTTCCCCGGCTCGGGACATACGGTAGCGTGTACGGATTGCTCCGCTATCACGGATGAAGTCCTCCCGCGTATTCTCGGTGGTCTTCCCTCCAAGCATGTGGTCATGTTCGCCCTGCAGCTTGATCATGTCTCCTTCTGGGAGAATGAATCCAGCCTTCAAAGGATCAGTCGTGGTTCCATACTTATCCTTCATGCTCTTGATCTTCTTACCGTAGTCCTTTGGCTCAGTGCTTAGCTCTTTGATTCGGGCTTCGTCTGAGGCTCGCTCGATTTCGTTTCCGGCTGGGATTTCCCGGCCTTGCTTTTCGAGACGCTCAGAAAGTTTCCTAACACTGTCTTCAGTAGTAGGCGTACCTCGGCTTGTGACTTCTGGCCTTCCTTCGATTTTGTCGAGTTTTCCATCCAGCTCCTCCAAGTTCACTCCCATGTCCTTCAGCATATCACGAATCTGCACATCGTTCTTTACGATATCTGCAAAGTCCTGTGAGTACTGACGGATACCCTCGGGAGTAATGGTACCCTTCTCTGTGAGTGTCTTGACCGCTGCCCAAATTGCCGCTTGCGCCTCTGCCGGTTCCCATCCAAGGGCTTCAGCAGCTGCGCGGGTCATGACCGCCATGGGGTGGTATGAAGATGGGTTAGACAGCTCTTTTTCACCGATACCAGCGAATGCAGCCATCCAGCCATCACTCGTGACCTTATCCAAGAAGCCAGCAAGGTTGGCAGCGAAGCTCGGCACCTTGAAGTACCGGTTGTCTTTCAAATCCGGCCACATCTCCAGTGCGCTCTTCCCTGACAACGCTGCGAGTGCATTCGGAATTTTCGCCTTTCGGTTCATTCCGATGTTGTCCCAGAGAATCTTACCGGCGCGTGTCCACTCCTCATCCTTCGGGTATCCCGCAGGAGGTTTTGTGGTCAATTTCTCGTTCAGGTCGATCCCGGACTTCTCAGCTTCCTTCAGTTCCTTCCAGACCCTGATCGCTTCAGTGAAGTTCTCGGCAATGGCCTGCCGTGGTGACAACGAGGCCAGTACGTTCAGGAACTTGTCAGTATCGCCCTCTTTATCGAAGAACTGTGGCAGCAACTCAGCGATAGCCTTAGCGGCAGCGGTACCACGTTGGTACCACTTGCGCTCACCGGCACCGAGGTTTGCGATGTCAGCCCATTCCTGTACGGCGGGGACCTTCATCAACTGCTTCGCAGCGGTCTCTTGACTCTTGGGAGTCTTCAGGCCAGCGATCTCGTCCTCTCGGAACAACTTCGTGATGTTCTCTGGAATCTTTTCCATTCCAGCCATCTTCGTAGCAGCGCCCTCGCCTCCACCGCCGACCTTCGGTATATGCATACCGGCGTCGATATCAGCCTGAGTGAACCCAAGCTTCTTCAGCTCTTCGTCGCTCATCTTAGCGGTCTCAGGTGTAGCCTCAGGAGCTGGTCCTTTGGCTTCAAATTGCCCTTTGGGTTCCAACTTGCCAAGGTCTTGGCGGATCGTGGTCTTGCCCTTCCCTGCCAAGTCTGTGGGTTTCTGTTCCCACATATGCTTCAGCAACTGCTCAGCCTGCTCAGCTCGCGACTTGAAACTACGCTCAGGCTCACCGCCCACCTCTGCACCTTGTTGCAGTGTTCGGCTTTGTTCGCCAATCTGCTGTATCTGCTCAGGTGTGAGCTTTGCCATGATGTCTTCAATCGCCTTGTTGCGCTCAACCGGTTGCTTTTGTTTACGCCCCGGTGGGACCTCACGTTTCGAGAAGTCGTACGCATCAGGATCAAGCCCGACTGCGCCCAGCATCTTCTTGAGGTTTGCATTGGACAACTCAAACACGTGCTGTTTCACACGCGAGTCATCTTCAGCGTTTGTTTCCCCAGTGAGCCCAGCTTCGTGCGCTGCAGCTCTACGTGCGGCCTCTTGCAACTGCTGAGACAAGGACTTGCTCTTCCACTCGGGCTCGTTTTGAACCTGCTCAAGGAAGTTGGTGTCTCGTCCCGGCTTGGCGACCTCTTTGACTTTGGCTTCTTGCGCCTTCGTCGTGGAGTT
>Ga0335069_10002727_pt1 | contig 26975 bp, 24 predicted proteins | sample Lox_Sample_11_FD_206714 | JGI IMG/M metagenome (GOLD analysis project Ga0335069, IMG submission 206714) | Soil microbial communities from Loxahatchee National Wildlife Refuge, Florida, United States - Lox_Sample_1.1 | ecosystem: Environmental > Terrestrial > Soil > Wetlands | place: USA...
CTCTGTGGTGCGCAGTAAGTGCCTTTAGGGCAGTGACTTACGACGTGGCTATCCGGTTGGTTGTCCTACCGTGATTTGACGTATGGCAATCCCCTTTAATCTGCCCACGCTTGGGCTCTGCGAACCGCGGTAAGGACAAGGAACCGGATAGGCATGGGGATAACAATGTTATCCCTTGTGTGTGTCCGGTGATTATCCGGTGAGACTCCGGAGGGACTCAGGAGGGGCCGGGGCAGGCGTGTCCGCCCAAAAAGGGTGGTTTGCGCGCGAACCGGAGTTGGCAGGCAGGAATTTGCAGGCGAGATGGCGGTATTCTGGCTTCTGCCCGGCCTGTTTCAGGTTACGAAGTTTCGTAACCACCCAACTGGCCCGGCTCTATGCAGGTGCCGTTCAGAGCCGGATTTGTGTCGGCGCAGGGTGCGGCTTTACCCCGCCCGCCGCCGAGGCTGGAGTTCATGGGAGGTATCGGACTCGACGTAGTGCCCATGCGCGGGCACGGCAATGCGGTCGAAGTCCCGGGCCAGCAGGTTCAAGGCGGCACGCATGTTGGCCCCGCGCATGGGCGGGCCGTGCCCGGTGATAACCAGTTCGGGCTCAAGCTGTGCCAGGCGTCGCACGGACTCGCGCGCTGAGTGCCAGTCCGGCGTGTAGTACTGGGGCGGGCCGTGCAGTTCCGGTTGCTGGAGCATCACCGAGTAGGCCGATTCCTGGTTCGTGGTGATGAATGCATCGCCTACGATCAGGGCGCGATCGGCCTCGCGCCAGAAGGAGACATGGCCGGGCGAATGCCCAGGGGTATGGATCCAGCGCCAGCCGGGCATGGCCGGCACTTCGTCCTCCGGCAACGAGCGCAGCCAGCGGCTGATGTCTATCGGGCCGCGCGGGTAGATCGGCGACAGCGTCGCCATGAGCCCGCCGCCTACGGTCGGGTCCGCCGGCGGGTAGGCCGTGGTGCCGTTCAGGAAGGGGTGCTCCAACGGGTGCGCATACACCGGCGCGTCCCACATCTCGGCCAGCTTCTGCACCGAGCCGACGTGGTCGAAGTGGCCGTGCGTCAGCAGGATGGCTGCCGGCCGCGAGCCGCGCCCGAAGCGCTGGGCCGCGGCGCGAACGATGGTCCCCGCCGTGGCGGGAATGCCCGTATCAATGAGCACCCATCGGCGGTCCGGCGCGCCGGGCAGGCCGAAGAAGGCGACATTCACTATGCACAGGCGCTTGGATGCAAGGTCGGCCGTGACCTGCCGGGTGCGGCTCCGGGCATTGTTCGGCAGCGCCGTGCCCGCCCGCGAGCCGGCATCCAGGGGGATTTGATGTCTCATGCGCGCGAGTTTCCAGGCGGCTTTGCGGCACTGGGCAGGTTCCATGCCGCAGTGATCAATGTGCGCTCGTTTTTCATGCTTTGTCTCGTGGGAGCCGGCGGGGCTTGCCCTGCGCCCGCCCGCGCCCCATAAGGCATGGTTACGGCACAGGCGCGGATAGTTCAAATAGGGTGTAAACCTCACCCGGCAGGCAGAGAGGGGAAGGAATGCCCTGCTCGCGGCTACTCGCCCGCGTGAAATGTGGCCCAGGGCTCCGTCGGCCGGTCCTTCAGAATCTCCGCCTGCCAGTCGAACTGCGGGTGCGCCGCCAGGAATTTCTCCGCGTTGAACGCCCGGCCGCAACCCGAACCCCACCGGGCCTCGAAGCTCAGCCGCTTCGCCATCGCCGCGTCCACCACTTTGGCGTCCACCGTGCCCTGGCAGTCGAACGGCACGTCGTGCCCCTGGCCCATCGGGTCCAGCTCGAAGTGGCCGCACAGGCTGCGGGCGCCGGGCAGGACCTTGCCTTTCCAGGTGTCGAAATGGTCCGCCTCGAAGCGTCTCGCCAGCGCGAGGTTGATCCTGCCCTCGTACTGCCGCATCAGTTGGTGCCAGCGCACCCGCCGGGCCACCGAGGAGGTGCGGATATCCGTGTCGCTGCGGCTGGTCTCCAGGATTAGGATTTTCGGGTCCTCGGCCACGTTGGAGCCGGTGAAATAGCCGTCGCGCTTCTTCTCCCAGGCGCTGTATTTGAGGCCGAGTTCCAGGCGCGTAATCTCGCCGGTGTGGGCGTCGCCCAGCAGCCAGGAGTTCGCATACCCGCCGTTGTTTTGGCGCTTCATGATCTCGCACCACTGGTCGAGCGAGGCGGCGTCCTGCGTGGCGCGCCGCATCCGGACAAACTCCGGCACGCCGTTGGTATCGAAGCCTTCGAAGCCGCCGATGGTGGTCTCGGAGCCGGCAATGCCGGCCGAGGTGACGAAGAAGTCCGTGCCGCTGTGAATCCAGCCGGGGGTGGTCTGCCAGAGGATCCGGTGCCCCTTCGTGGGGAGAATGTCCTCGATGACGTTCGGGAACACGTCGCAATAGTCCTGCATGGTGTTATGGCCCAGGACGAAGTTGCCGTCGCTGGTCCAACTACCCGTGGCGATGAACGAGCTGCACGCCTCGCGCACGGGCGGGGCGGGGCCATCCTTGAGCTTCTTCAGCTCGGTGGGCCACCAGTAGTCGTTCAATTCGATGATGCCGTTATAGGCGATGAGGTCGTCGCGCGTGACGCGCACCCCCGCGGCGGCGGCGCCGGCGGCAATGCCCTCCAGCTCCGCCATGTCCTCGGGATCAATCCGCGGCGCGAACATGGCGGCGGCGCGAGTGACCAGCCAGGACCAATCCATCGTGCTATGGTGCTCCCACTCGAAGCGCTGCACGCGCAGGCCCTCGGCGATTTCCCGGGCCAGTAGATAGCCGTGTTGAAACCCGCGCTCGCGCGGCTCGCCCTCGACGTGCAGGTAAATCCAGCCCGCCCGCTCCAGGCGCCTGCCCTTGGCCAGCCAGCCTTGCTGCTCGGCCGTCAGGCAGGCCGGCTCCGCGGCCAGTCCCCGAGCGGCGCAGCAGCCTAACAGCGCCGCCCAAACCATGAATCGGATTCGAAACATAGGGGCAGCCTAGCACAGGGCGCCAGCGCCACAAGCAGGCGGCGGTGCCTACATCTGTAGAATCTCCAGCATCCGCTGCAGGCCGTGTGAGGGCGTCGCACCCTCGGACTTCTGCAGCTCCTGCCGGACATGGCCAAGGTCGAACTGGAGGAGGATGCCGATGCTGTTGGCGCCGCGGCCGCTCGAGCGAATGGCGTTGATGCCGTAGCCGTAGCCAACCATCAGTTTCCAGGCGGGCGATTGGTAAAGAATGCCGCCGCCCACGCCCGAGTTCCAGTTGCCGGGCTGCTCCTCGCCAGGCAGGTAGTCCACCCAGGCGCTGGCTCCGGTGAAGACCAGGTTCCACCGTTTGCGGTGTTCAACGGGCAGAATGTAGTTGGCGCTGAACAGCACGAAGCTTTGGGCGCTGAGTTCCTGGTAGTAATAGCCCGGGATGGAGAGCGGGTACTCCGCATCCAGCGGTAGCAGGGCCCCGAGCCGATACGCGCTAAACCGGTCCGGGTCGATGCTCGTGCCGGCGCTCACACTCAGGAAGAAGTTCTGCCTGGACCTGGGCAGCGTGTAGGAGATCAGCGCCTCGCCCCAGAACAGATGGGTTTGCGGCTCCACGGTGAAGTCGCCGAAGCCGTAATTGCCGGACGGGGTGCGGAACTGGCCCTCATACCACGCTGAAAACTCCATCGCCAGGGGCGGGAACAGCACCGGCTCCTTGCCGCCCCAGCGGAACCCGGCGCGGACAATGAAGGTTCCATGCGGAGGCGGGACCTTGAAATCCGGGTAGGTCTGGGCCGTCGAGGTGTAGGTCGAGTAGCGCACGCCGGCGCGGAGCAGCCCGTTAAGCGGAATCGTCATCCCCGGGTTGAACAAATGATACAGGCTCACGTCGGTCTCGGCGCCGAAGCCGTCGAAGGACGCATTCGGATTGTAGGTCCCGTTGCGGTACTGGTAATAATTGTCGTCGAACCCCCCGCCCTGGACGCCAATGCCGAGGTCAGTGTATTGATCGAGGATGGAACGGATGCCAAGCTCCGATTCGAGGTAGGTCGGCGCCAGGGCGACCCGGAGCGTGAGGTTGGTGTGCTGGAGGAAGTCCGGCACGTTTCGATAATAGAAGGCGTAGGCGGCTATCGGCGCCTGGCCTTCCAGCGGAGCGTTGTAGCCGACCTGGATCAATTCGCGATCGAACGGGTCAATCTGGCATTGTGCCGTAAAGGGACCCAGGCAACACGGCGCTAAAAGCAGGAGAACCCGACCCCAGCACTGGTTCACGGCGTTTTACTAGCTCAAACCCGCCAGCCCGGCAAGTGGGTCTGAGTCTGACGGCGCGCCGGAGCGCGCCCGTCCTCGGGCGCAGCAGGGTCCAAATGGCAACGCGCCCGGCTGCTCGAGCGTTGCTGCGCGCGAGGACGGGCGCGCTCCGGGCTGGTAGGAACTGGGCCGTTGCCTTGGGCTCATTCCGCGCTATCCTGAGTCCGTGAGCAAGGTCAGGAAGCTTCTGCATACGCGCTACCGGGTGGATGACCTGGAGCGCACGGTGCGGTTTTATAAGGATGTGCTCGGATTGGAAGAGCTGCGGCGGCACAAATCGCCCCGCGGCTCGGAACTGGTCTTCCTCAAGACGCCCGGCAGCGAGGAGTTGCTCGAGCTGTGCTGCTTTCCCGCCAGCGGCCCGGTCAAAGTGCAGCCGGATCTGACCCACCTCGCCTTTGAGGTGGACAGCCTGCAGGAGTTCGGCCGGCACCTGGACCGGTTGGGCCTGAAGTACTCGGACGGCCCGCACATGGACCCCGACGGCGGCGGCATCGCCTTCATTGATGCGCCCGAGGGCTACGAGATCGAGCTCATCCAAATCGGCAATGCCGGCGCGCACGGCTAGCCCGGACGTCTCATGGCCCACTCTAATTGGGGCTAACCCACGCATGGCGCAGCCTCGGCCACCGGCGCCCGACTCGCAACCCTCGGCTTCCCGCATTCTTCGTGCGCGCGATTTCGAGTTCCGGTTCCCGCGCCCTGCCCTGGTCATGGGCATCGTGAACGTCACGCCGGACTCGTTCGCGGACGGAGGCCGGTTCCTGGACCCGGCGGCAGCGGTGGACCATGCGCTGGAACTTGTTCAGCAAGGCGCCGAAATACTGGACGTCGGCGGAGAGTCCACCCGGCCCGGCGCTGTGCCGGTGCCGGAAAAGGAGGAACTGCGCCGCGTGCTGCCGGTGCTGGTGGGACTGGCCGGGCGTGTGCGGGTGCCGATCTCGATAGACACCACCAAGCCCGGGGTAGCCGCCGAGGCCCTGGCCGCCGGGGCAAGCATCGTCAACGACGTGGCCGCTAACCGGAACGACGACACTTTATGGAGCATTGTGGCCGGGGCCGGTGCGGGCTACGTCTGCATGCACAGCCAGGGGACGCCCCAGACGATGCAGGCCAACCCCGTGTACCAGGATGTCGTGCGCGAGGTCGGCGAGTTCTTCCTCGAACGGCTGGATAGATTGAGCGATTGCGGCGTCAAGCGGGAGCGGGTTATACTCGACCCCGGGATCGGCTTTGGAAAGACGCTCCAGCACAATTTGCTGTTGCTCGGGGCAGTCCACAGCTTTACTGGGTTCGGGTGTCCGTTGCTGCTCGGTGTTTCGAGGAAGTCGTTCATCGAGAAGCTGCTGGGGCCGGGGCTGACGGACCGCCTGCCGGGGTCCTTGGCGTGTGCCTGCCAGGCCGTGGCCCAGGGCGCGCAGATCATCCGCGCGCATGATGTCGCGGCGACCGTGCAGGCGCTCCGGATGACTGAGGCGATCCTGGCAAAGCAGAACGTGTAATGTGGGAAATCATTAAGACCGTCTGGCGTCCGGGTTCCGTGCTGGAGATACTCATCCTCGCGGTAATCATCTACTACGCCTTTCGCTTCGTCCGGGGCACGCGCGGGGCGCCGGTCGTCACGGGGTTCCTGGTGGTGCTGCTCGGACTGGCGTTGCTGAGCTTCGTGCTCAAGCTGCGCGTGCTGCAATACCTGCTGGGCGGCTTCTCGGCGTTCTTCGTGCTAGCGGTGCTGGTCATCTTCCAGCCCGAGCTGCGCCGGATGCTGGCCGAGCTGGGCAATCTCCCGCTCTTCGCCACCACTCACGAGCAGCGCGAGAATATCGAGGTCATTATCCAGACCGTCGAGCGCCTGTCCGAGGTGCGCATCGGCGCCCTCATCGCCATCGAGCAGTCCATCCAGCTCCAGAAGGCCGTCGAGTCCGGCCTGCCCGTGGATTGCGAGGCGACGCCTGAGATGCTCGAGACGATCTTCTTCCCCAACAACGCCATTCACGACGGGGGCGTCATTATCAAGGGCGACCGCATCTCCTACGCCGCCTGCATTTTCCCGCTCACCCAGCGGCAGGACTTGCACAAGTCGCTCGGCACGCGACACCGGGCCGCCATCGGCTTGAGCGAGGAGACCGATGCCGTGGTGGTGGTGGTCTCGGAAGAGACCGGGGCCGTGTCTTACGCCTACCGGGGGCAGTTGGTGCGCGGGGTGACCCTCGAGGAACTGCGCGCCTTCCTCACGTCGGTTCTGCTCAACCCGGTGCGCTCGCGCAACTGGATGAGCTGGGTGCGTTCCCGCACCACCGACCGCCTGCGCAAGGACACCGGAGCGATGGCCAAGAACGGCGCCGCTCCCGCCGCCAGCGAGGCCGCCAAATGATCAAGTTCCTGCGCCACGTCTTCGTTGACGACTTCTGGCTGAAGCTCTTCTCGCTGCTGCTCGCGCTGCTGTTCTGGATGACCGTATCCTTTGCCATCCAGCAAAAGGAGACCCTGCCCATGCCGGCTCTCTCGCTGACCAGCGAAGTCCGCCGCTTCTTCAACGTGCCGGTCCAGGTCGTGTCCTCGACCGCTGACGTGCGCAGCTTCAAGGTCACTCCCGATCACGTCGAGCTGAAGGTGCAGGGCGACGCCCCGGTGATCGAGAACCTGCGGAGCAAGGACGTGCGGGCCATGGTGGACCTGACCGGCTTTGAGACCTTCCCCATCCTCCGCCGGCCCATCGAGGTGTCCGCCCCCGCCGGCGTCACGATTCTCAATGTCCTCCCGCAGGAAGCTCAAGTTGTTCCACCTCCCAAACCCGCCGCACGATGACTGCACCTCGAAAGATTTTTGGCACGGACGGTGTGCGCGGCACGGCCAATATCGAGCCCGTGACCGCCGAGACCGCCCTGAAGCTGGGCCGCGCCGCCGGCCATGTGTTCAAGAAGCTCCAGGCTCAGCCCCGGGGCCACGGGCGGCACAAGATCGTCCTCGGCAAGGACACCCGCCTGTCGGGCTACATGCTCGAGAACGCCCTCTCCTCCGGCATCCTGTCCATGGGCGTGGACGTGCTGTTCATCGGCCCGCTGCCCACGCCGGGCGTCGCCTACGTCACGCGCAGCTTGCGCGCCGACGCGGGAATCGTGATTACCGCCTCGCACAACCGCTACGATGACAACGGCATCAAGTTCTTCCGCGCCGACGGATACAAGCTGGACGACCAGATCGAGCAGGAGATCGAGGGGCTGGTCTTCGGCGGGGAGATTGAGAACATTCGCCCGACGGCTGACGACATCGGCAAAGCCGTGCGCATTGACGACGCCCTGGGGCGCTACATCGAATATGCCAAGGCCTCCTTCCCGCGCGGTATGACGCTGGAAGGGCTGCGCATCGTCGTGGACTGCGCCCACGGCGCGGCCTACAAGTCCACCCCGTGCGTCCTGCGCGAACTGGGCGCGGAGGTGATCGTTTACGGCAACCAGCCCGACGGGCAGAACATCAACCGCGACTGCGGCTCGATGCATCCCGGCCTCTTGTGCCAGAAGATATGGGACCATCGCGCGGACCTGGGCATCGCCCATGACGGAGACGGAGACCGTGTCCTGCTTTGCGACGAAAAGGGCACCCTGGTGGATGGCGATGACCTTTTGGCGATCACTGGCCTGGATATGCTGGCCCAGGGCACCCTGGCCAAGAAGACCGTCGTGAGCACGGTCATGAGCAACTCCGGGCTGGATGCCGCGCTTGCCGCGGCGGGCGGCACCATGGTGCGCACCGCCGTGGGCGACAAGCACGTCATAGACGAGATGCTGCGCCAGGGCTACAACCTGGGCGGCGAGCAGAGCGGGCACCTGATCTTCCGCGATTTCAGCAGCACAGGCGACGGGCTCGTGGCCGCCTTACAGGTGCTGCGCATCATGCGCGCCAAGGATAAGCCCCTCTCCAAGCTCGCGCGCTCCTGGACCCGCTTCCCGCAGGTCGTCACGAACATCCTGGTGCGCGAGAAGCGGCCTTTCGAGCAGATGGATCAGGTGGGGGGGCTGCTGGCTCAGGCTGAGACCGAGCTCAAGGCGCAAGGCGGACGCGTCTTCCTGCGATATTCGGGCACCGAGTCCAAGGCTCGCCTCCTCATCGAGGGCCAGGACCCCGCCTCGCTGGACAAGTGGTCGCGGAAGATTGCCGAGGTCATCAAGGCCCAGGTTGGAGCTTAAATGCTTATGCAAAACTCTGTATCCAAGTGGGCTGCTCTCTTTACCCTCGCCACGGCTTCGGCCGGCCTCTGCGCTGGAACGGAAACCCTCGGCGCGTCCAGGCCCGGCGTCCAAATAACCGAGCTGCCCGACCGGCTCCGCGTCGAGATCAACGGCCAGCTCTTCACGCAATACTTCTTCACCAACGTCCCGCGGCCTTACTGCTATCCGCTCATTGGGCCGGGCGGCGCCGCGATGACGCGCAATTGGCCTATGGCAGACGTGCCCAATGAGGAACACGATCACCCGCACCACCGCTCGCTCTGGTTCGGCCATGGTGCTATCAACGGCCACGACTTCTGGTCCGAGGTAAAGGGCGCCGGCAAGACCGTCCACGTGAGCTTCACCGAGATTAAGTCCGGCATGGACGAGGGGGTCATCAGCGAAAGCAACCGGTGGGTAAGCGCGGAGGGCGAACTCATCTGCACTGACGAACGCACCCTGCGCATTTACAACGCCGGCGCCGCGCCGGAGCGCATCCTCGACTTCGAGATCACTCTCCGCCCCGCCAAGGGCGACCTGACCTTCGGCGACACCAAGGAAGGCACGATGGCCGTGCGCCTCGCCGAGACCATGCGTCTCAAGGGCAAAGTCGGCCACGGGCACATCATCAACAGCGCTGGGGTGCGTGATGGCAACACGTGGGGCAAGCGGGCCGATTGGTGCGACTATTACGGCCCGGTGGACGGGAAGACCGTAGGCATCGCGATCTTCGACGATCCCCGCAACCCGCGCCACCCGACGACGTGGCACGTGCGCGACTACGGCCTGTTCGCCGCCAACCCGTTCGGGTTGCATGATTTCGAGAAGCTCTCAAACAAGAACGCTGGGGACATGGTCGTGCCTGCCGGCAAGAGCGTTACTTTCCGCTACCGCTTCTACCTCCACGAAGGCGACGCGCAGCAGGCCAAAGTGGCTGATCGGTACCAGGCTTACGCGGGTCACCAGGCGCGGTAGGAGCTGACGTCAGGAGTTCTATTCCCGTCCCTCTCCTGCCGTCGGCTGCTACAGGCCCTGAACGTGCCGTCAGCAGCTCGTAGGGCGTTCCTGCAGGATCTCGATGCAGTGCGGGACGGCGCCCGCCACGAAGCCTAGGCATTCAAGTGCGCCGCTGGGTTTCCCCGGCAGGCAGATAACCAGCGCCTTGTCCACAACCACCGCCAGGCTGCGCGACAGGATGGCATTGGGCGTAAGCTTCATGGACTCCGCTCGCATGACTTCGCCGAAGCCCGGCAATTCGCGCACGGCGATTTCACGCACGGCCTCGGGCGTCACGTCGCGCAAGGCGACACCCGTGCCGCCGGTCGTCAGGATGACATGGCAGCCGCGCGATACGTGCTCGCGCACCGCCCGTTGGATGGCCTGCTTGTTGTCGGGCACAAGCGCTTCGGCCAAAACCTTCCAGCCGTAGCCTTCCGCCGCCGACTTCAGTGCCGGCCCACCCGCATCGCGGTAAACGCCCTGCGATGCACGGTCAGAGACAGTGATGACGCCGGCGATGATTTGCGTACTTGGCGCGGGGCTCACCTCTTGGTCTTGGAAACCAGCCTGATGCCTGTCAAACGCATGGCCTTGTCCACGGCCTTGCACATATCGTAGATGGTCAGAGCGGCCACGCTCACCGCGGTCAGGGCCTCCATCTCCACGCCCGTTTGCGCGGCGATGCGGGCGGCGGCGGTGATCACGATGCGGTCGCGGCTCCCTGGCACCGTGAAGCCGACCTCGCAATGCGTGAGCGGCAGGGGATGACAGAGCGGGATGAGTTCGCCCGTCTTCTTGGCCGCCAGGATGCCTGCCAGGCGCGCCGCCGCGAACACGTTGCCCTTGGCAATGGTCTGGGACTCGATCAGCCGCAGCGTCGCGCGCTGCAGGCGCACCTCGCCACGGGCCACGGCCTCACGCACCATCACCGGCTTGCCCGAAACGTCCACCATGCTGGCCTCGCCCCGCGCGTCAATATGAGTCAGCTTTCTCAAGAAAGGCCCCCTCACCTGCCGGCCTGGACGCTTTGCTTCCAGTCAGCGACCACCTTGCGCATCTGGTCCGCCGCATTCAGCTTCGGCTTCACGTGCTTAAGGCTGAACCAGGGCAACATGCCCAGCAAGTCGGGCGTGACCAGCACCTGGCCGTCGCAGTCGGGGCCGGCGCCGATGCCGATGGTGGGGATGGGAATCCGCTGGGTCAGTTCCTTTGACACCCGCGGCGTTACCAGCTCGAGCACGACGGCGAACGCGCCGGCCTGTACGAGCGCATCGGCGTCGGCCAATAGCCGCTGGTGCTCGGGCTCGGTCTTCCCTTTGACATGGTAACCGCCTTCCTCGATCACGTGCTGCGGCAACATGCCGAGATGGCCGAGGAAGGGAATTCCCGCCCGGACGATGGCGCGCACCTGCTCGGCGATGGCAGCCCCGCCTTCGGCTTTGACGGCCTCGGCGCCGGCAGCGACGAGCCGCCGCGCGTTCCCGACGGCGCCTTCCACCGTGTCGTAGCTGCGATACGGCATGTCCGCCGCCAGCAGGCCGCGCGGCTTCGCGCGGGCAGCGGCGCGGACGTGGTGCTCCATCTCGGCCATCGTGACGTGCGTCGTGTCAGGGTAGCCGAGCACGACCATGCCGAGGGAATCGCCGACCAGGATGAGGGGGATGCCCGCCTGGTCCAGCAGGCGTGTCATGGGGAAATCGTACGCGGTCAGGCAGGCAATCTTCTCCCCGCGCTTCTTCATCGCGCGGAGGCTCTCCGCGGTCATCTTGGGCGCGTCCATGGATCAGGCCCGCAGGCTGGCCAGTAGCTCCTCGGGCGAAACCGTGGCGGTGCCGATCTTTCCCACCACGATGCCAGCGGCATGGTTGGACAGGATGGCCGCTTCCAGCGGCGACGCCCCCGCCGCGATGGCCAAGGTGAAGGTGGCAATCACCGTGTCGCCCGCGCCGGACACGTCGAAGACTTCCTGGGCCACGGTGGGAATGTGGAAAGGCTTTTGGCCGTGAAGGCACAGCAGCATGCCCAGCTCGCCGAGTGTGATCAGGAGCACGGCGGGCCGCAGCTCGTTCAGCAAGCGGTCCGCCACGCGCATCAGGTTGGCGTCGGCGAATGGGTTGTTCTGGCGCGTCTCGTCCGGCAGGTCGGCCAGCTCGAAGGCCTCCCTCCGGTTGGGAGTGATCAACGAAAGGCCGGAGAGGTTCAGCCGATGCACCGGCTTGGGGTCAACGCTCAGCCAGATGCCATTACGGCGGCACAGCCGCTTCAGGTTATCCAGCAGCGCCTGCGTGACGACGCCTTTGCCGTAGTCGCCCACGATCACCGCCGCGGTGTGGGGAATCGCCGCCTCGAGCGCGCCCAACAGCCGGCGGATCAGTCCCGGGCCGACGCCGTCGCGTGTCTCGCGGTCAATGCGCACGACTTGCTGCTTGTGGGCCACAATGCGGGTCTTCACCGTCGTGTTGCGGGCGCCGTTGCCCAGAAGGCCGCCGCAGCCGATGTGGTAATCCTGCAGCAGCCGCTTGAGCTGGCGGGCGGCGAGGTCGCGGCCAACGGCGCCGAGCAGGTCGGTGGGCACCTGGAGCGAGGTCAGGTTGCGAGCCACATTGGCGGCGCCCCCGGGCATGAAGCTTTCGCGCTCGAATTCCACCACGGGCACAGGTGCTTCGGGAGAGATTCGCCCCACGGTGCCCCAGATGAAGTGGTCCAGCATGGCGTCGCCCACCACCAGCACCCGCGTGCGCCGGGCTTCGGCCAGGATGCGGCGGGCGCGCTCGACCGGCAGCCGCGCGAGGTTTGTGATCTGCTTCACCGCGGGAAGGAAAAACCACTGCTTTCGCGTTGACCAGAACAAAGTAAAGCCGGGCCGGCGGGAGGTCTTCCCGGCGGCGCAGATGGCGCCGATGAAGTCGGCGGCTACTTGTGCCTGAAATTGGCGGGCAAGGGGCTTTCCGGCGCGGCTTTGCTCCGCTACAGTGCCCCCACATTACATAAATTGACCCTGTTATGGCCGTAGAAATCAACATCACGTACGAGGGCGGGTTGCATTGCACCGCCACTCATGGACCGTCCCGTCAGAAGCTCAGCACCGATGCCCCGGTGGATAACGGCGGCAAGGGGGCTGCGTTTTCACCCACGGATCTCGTGGCCACCGCCCTGGGGACATGCATGATAACCATCATGGGCCTGGTGGCGCATCGTAATGCCCTGGATATTGACGGCCTGCAGGTGCAGGTCATCAAGGAAATGGCCGCCGACCCGGTGCGCCGCATCGGCGCGTTGAAGACGCGGCTGGTGTTCCCGAGCGGCAAACCCCTTTCGCTGGCCAACCGGGCCAAGCTCGAAGCTGCCGCACAGGCCTGCCCCGTCAAGAAGAGCCTGAGCCCGGACGTGAACGTGCCGGTGGAGTTCGTGTATCCCGACTAGCCCGAGCATTTCGCACTGCAAGGTAGGGACGCCTCGCCGAGGCGTCCGGCTTCTGGCGAGGGTGGACGCCTCGCCGAGGCGTCCCTACCCCCCTTACTCGTAGACATCGTAGAAGGTGCCGTTATAGACGAACTGGACGTTCTGGCCGAGGGCCAGCCACGGGAGGACGGCGGGGTTGTTAGTTGCCAGGTGGAAGTATTCCGCCGAGCCGAACTGAATGCGGACGCGCTTGGCATTTTGCTGCTTCTGAACCTCAGAGTCAGTCCACTGGTTGTTGTTCAGGAAGAAGTTCCTGCCGGCCACGAACTGAGCCTGCTGCGCATACTGCACCAGCGTTTCTTTGCCGCGATCCGCCGCTGAGGTCTCGGTGAGGGGGGCCCCCGCCGCGGGCAGCCCGAGCGCGCGACGGGACTCGAAGTTGCCGCTGGAGGCCGCCGGCTGCGCCGCCATCGCGTTCTTCAAGACCTGGCTGGAGAGCGCGCCGCCGACCGCGCGGTTCCCTTCGCGCTCGGATTTGAAGTCCCCCCAGGCCGCCGCCGCTTGCCGGCGGACCATGCCGTCCTTATCAGCGCCCTGGAAGGACTGCATCGCCAAAGGCACATTATGCCGCCGCTCGTCTTCCATGATCAGGTAGGCTGTGTAAGGGGTTACGATGCCGTACTGGCGCGCCAGGTCGGTTGCCTCATCGCGCAGCTCGGCGCTTTCACCGTGGAGCCGGATTTCGTCCAGCAAGTAGCCGACCCGCCGTGTCGCCCACAGCCGCGGGATGAAATCGCAATCCTCGCTCTCGCCGGGGAACTTCGCGTCGTAGGCATACTTCTTCTCCGTGCCGTTGACGTTTCCCTCGATGACCACGGCGCAATCACCTTTGCCCGAGTAGCGTCCCACCAGCACCAGTTGCTCTCCCTTGAACAGGTCGGGCAGCGGCGAGGGGTAGAGCATCTTGAGGCGAATGTCGCCCGTGGCCTTGAGCGTGGGGTTGGCCAGGACGGGCTGGCTGATTTTGGCAAAGAAGCTGGACACTTTGATTTCGATGTCTTCCTCGGGCAGCACGTATTGGCTGGCGGCGCGGGTGTCCTCGGCGATGCGGTCCAGTAAATGTGTGTTCACGTCGGTGCCGATGCCAAAGCAGAACACGCGCGTGCGGCCCTGGCTTTCACGCTTCACGTTGGCGACGATCTGATCCTCATCCACGGTACCGACTGTGGGGCAGCCGTCGGTTAGGAAGATCACCACGAAGGGGCGTCCGTCCGAGGTGGGCCGCAGGCCGTTGTCGTCCAGCGAATGGCTGCGGTGCCGGGCCAGGGCGAGGGTTTGCTTTAGGGCGTCGTCAATCGCCGTGCCGCCGATGGCCTTGAGGTCCTTGATGAAATCCTCCGCCCGGGTGCGGTTGGCGCGTGTCGCCTCGGCCAGGTCGTCGAAGAGGGGCTCGACCTCGGTGGAAAAGCGCATAGCCTGGAAGCGGTCGCCGTCGTTGAGGTTCTCGACGCAGAACTGCAGCGCCTTCTTCGCCTGCTCCAGCTTCTTGCCGGCCATCGAGCCCGAGGTGTCCAGCACGATGGCCACGTCTTTCATGACTACCCGGTTCTCTTTGACGTCCATCCCGGGAGAGGCGAGCAGCAGGAAATAACCATCTTCACCGCTGCGGCGATGGGTCAGCAGGTTCAGACCGATCTCGTCCTTCTCGGGGGCGAAGTAGAGGGCGAAATCGGCGTTGGGCTGGACGTCACTCGCCTCGTAGCCGGCGGTGGCGCGGTTTGCGCCGTCGCGCCGGACCTCGACGGCATGGCTGGGCGAGTATATGGACTTGAGGGGGCGCTGGGTTTGCAGGTCAACCTTGACACTGACGTTGCGGATGGGTTTGGCCGAGTATTTCTCCGTGTCCAGCGGCAACACGTAGCTCACGAGACCATTGTCGGCCTTCAGCAGTTCGGTATAGGAAAGCTTGATACGTTTCCGGCTGTTCGGCTCGATGGGGAAGATGCGGACCTTGAAGACGTCGCGCCCGCCATATTCCAGCAGGGCCGGGTCTTTGAGCCGGCGCACGATGTCTTCGTAAATGTGGCGGGCCTTGTCGGCGGGGAGGAGCTCGGCTTCCACTTGCCGGCCATCAATCTCCATCGTGAACTTGTCAAGGTGCGCTCCTTTGGGCACGGGGAACACGAAGGTGCCTTCCAGCCTCGCCGGGTTGGGGTTGTAGAACTCCTGGTCCACCGACGTGACGGCTACCTGGTCAGTGATGCGGGTATGGACCTTGACGTAATCGACGTCGAGCGGTGCAAAGGCATAAGGCCGCGGCGGCGGGAATGGCCTGGGGAACGGCGGACGGATGGGCTGCGGGTGAACCGGCCCATGCACCACCTGAGTGTCTTCGATAATGATCAAGCCTGCCGCGCGGGCGGAGGTGATCGTGCCAACCAAACCGAGCAAGGCCGCCAATAGTGTCCACCGTTTCATGCCTGGTTAGACGGGAACGGACGGTGGATGCTCCGGGTTCGATTTGGCATGGACAAGACGGGCCCGGGGGCGGCACATTCCGTCTGACGCATCGACTAAAACAAATGAATCATCTCCCGACAGGCTTGACCCGCGCCACTGCACCGTTGACCCGGCGCCACTTTCTCAGCACCACCCTGAAAATGGGTGCACTCCTGGCCCTGCCGCAAGTCGTGCCCGGCACCGTGCTAGGCAAGGATGGCGGGGTGGCCCCTGGCGAACGGATTGTGCTGGGAGGCATCGGCATTGGGGGGCGGGGCACGTACGACCTGGGATGCTTCCTGGAGGAGCCGGACGTGCAATTCGTGGCGGTATGCGACGTGAAGGAGGAACGCCGTGCCGCCATCAAGAAGAAGACGGACACCAAATACGGCAACACTGACTGCGCGACGTATCGCGATTTGCGCGAACTGCTGGCGCGCGGCGACATTGACGCGGTACTGATCGCGACCGGCCCGAACTGGCACGCCACGGCTTCGATCCTGGCGGCCAACGCGGGCAAGGACGTTTATTGCGAGAAGCCGTGCACCAAGAACATTGCGCAGAGCCTGGAGCTGGCGGCGACCTTCCGGCGCACCGCCCGGGTGTTCCAGGCGGGCACGCAGCGCCGCAGCCTGCCTAACTTCGCCTTCGCAGTTGACCTGGCGCGGCGCGGCAAGCTCGGGAAGCTGCAGACCCTCTGCGCTCAACCGCTGGGCCTGACCACCTCGATGAGCGGCTGGTTGCCTGCCGAGCCCGAGCCGGACAGGGAGAAGGTGGATTGGGATTTGTATCTCGGTCCCGCCGCGTGGCGGCCTTACAACAAAAAGCTTCTGGATGGCTTCAATTTCGAGAAGGGCGGCGGCTTAACGGGCGGCGGCTGCCTGGAGTGGGGCTCGCATTGTGTGGACCTTTGCCAGTGGGCCAACGATGCGGATAACACGGTGCCCATCGAGTACGAGCCTGTGGACAAGGAATTGCACGCGCGCTATGCCAATGGCGTCAAACTCGTGATGCGGGACGATGGCTGGCTCAAGCTGGGTTCCTGCCCGGTGCGGTTCGAAGGCGCAACCGGCTGGGTGGAGACGGCCGACGACGGCGACATCGTGGCGAGCACGCCCGCGCTGCTGGCGGGCAAGGGCGCCAAGGTCAGCGGCTACCCGGCGAACTTCCATATCCGCGATTTCCTGGACTGCGTGAGGACCCGGGGCCAGACGCGCGCCAACGCCGATGCGGCTTGCCATTCCCACATTGCGTGCCAGGCGGCCAACATCGCTCTCTTCCTCGGGCGCAAGGTGAACTACGACCCGGTGAAGAACGAGTTCGTCGGCGACGAGCAGGCCAACCGGCTGCGCTCCGAAGCGCTGCGCGAACCGTGGAGAATCTAGGAGGCAAGGTATGAAAGGCGATCCTATGACTTGTCCGGTTATGTCAGTGAGCAAGCACCTGGGGGAGGAAATCCGAAATCCGATGGCCGAAGGCCGAAGGAAGGCCGAAATCCGAAGGCCGGACCGGCGGTCTGGCCCTCCGGCTCTGGCTCGTTTGCGCGTTTCGGAGTTCGGATTTCGGAGTTGGTTCGGCCTTCGGATTTCGGCCTTCGGGCTTGGCCTTCTGCTGGCCACCTGGACTCTGACTGCCGTTTCCGGGGATGTGGCCCCGGGGCAGAGGCTGTCGGGCCGGGAGCAGGAGCACAAATCCATCGGCGTCCTTAAATCCAATGCTCCGCCGGCCGAGAAGGCCATGGCGTGCAAGGAGCTGGCGGTCTGCGGCACCAAGGACGCGGTGCCGGCGCTGGCGTCGCTGCTGGCCGACCCGGAGTTGGCATCATGGGCGCGGATCGCCCTGGAGGCAATCCCCGGCCCGGCGCCGGATGCGGCGTTGCGGAAGGCGATGGGCCGGTTGCAAGGCAAGCTGCTGGTCGGCGTGATCAACTCGATTGGAGTGCGGCGTGATGGCAAAGCCGTCAGGGGGCTGGGCAAGAAGCTCGGGGACAAGGACGCGGAGGTCGCCTCGGCGGCAGCGGTTGCTTTGGGCCGGATTGGTGGAGCTGATGCCACGCACATATTGGAGCACGCCCTGGCGCGCGGGCCGGCGACAGCTCTGCCGGCTATCGCGCAGGGGTGTATCCTCTGTGCCGAACAATGTATGGCGCAAGGCCAACGGGCCCATGCCATCAGGCTTTATGACGCCGTCCGCCAAGCGGTGGTTCCGCGCGAGCGGGTGCTCGAAGCCACGCGCGGGGCGATTTTGGCCCGGCAGGCGGATGGCACGTCCCTTCTGCTGGTACAACTCCGCTCGCCCGACAAGGCCTTCTTCGGCCTGGGTTTGCAAGTTGCCCGCGAATTGCCAGGGCTGGGGGTCACGGACGCGCTGGTCGCGGAGTTGGCCCGGTGCAGCCCGGAGCGGCAACCGCTCCTGCTGGGGGCCATTGCCGACCGTAAGGATGCGGCGTCGTGGGCGGCGGTGTTGGAAGCAGCCAAGGCAGGGCCGGCCAGCATGCGCATCGTCGCCATCTCCGCGCTCGAACGGCAGGAAGACGCTTCCCATATTCCTGTGCTGCTCGACGCCGCCGCCAGCCCGGAGAACGACGTGGCGCGAGCCGCCCTTGGAGCCCTCACTCGCTGGCCGGGCAGCGATGTGGATAGCGCCGTTCTGCGCAGCCTGCCCGAATCCTCGGGCAAGGCCCGAGTGGTATTGATCGATGTTTCTGCGAAGCGGCAGTTTGAGGGCGCACTACCGGCGATCGTGAGCTCGGCTGACAGCCCGGATGCCGATGTCCGCCACGCCGCCGTCCAGGCGATCGGCGTGCTCGGAACGAGTCAGGAGGTCTCCCGGTTGATCGAGTTGGCCGAGCACACGCAGAACTCGGTGGACCGCGCCGACCTGGAAACGGCGCTCGTGGCCATCGCGTCGCGGGCGGGGTCGGCTTGCGTGCCTGAGCTCCTGCCGCTCACGCAAGCCGGCGAGCCCGCGCTGCGGATTTCGGCCTTGCATGTGCTGGCCTCGGCGGGCGGCCCGGCAGCTCTCAAGGCAGTCGTTGCCGCGATTGATGATAGCGATGCATCCGTGCAGGACGAGGCGGTGCGCACCCTCTCGACGTGGCCGAACAACTGGCCCGAGGACAGCGGCGTGGCCGATCCGATGCTGCGGCTGGCCCGGTACGGCAGCAAGCCCTCCTACCAGGTGCTGGCCTTGCGCGGCTATCTGCAGTACGTGCAGGGGGACAAGCAGCTCAAGGCCGATGCGAAGGTGGAAGCCGTGAGAGAGGTATTGGCACTGGTCAAGAGGCCGGAGGATCAGCGGTTAGCGATTGCGACGATCAGCAGCGCTCCGACTGCCAGTGCGCTCGAGATGCTGCTGGCCCTGGCGGCTGAACCTGCCGTGGCCGATGACGCCTACTCGGCTGCCTGCAAGCTCGCGGGGGACAAGGACTCCAAGATTGCGAAGGAGCCGCGCCGACACGCGCTGCAGACCGTGGCCGAGAAGGCGACTGACACCGCGACACGGACCAAGGCCGCGGAGGCGCTGAAGGCCATGTAGTTGGGGTGGCACCGGACGCGCTGCCCGGCATGGCGTCGTGCTGGACGCATCGTTGCTTATGCGAATCCAAACGTGTGCCGTCATGGCCCTGCTGCCGCTTTGGGCTGCGGCGGCGGAGATTCCTCGGCCGGTGCTGCCGGCGGGGGTGGGCGTGAACATTCACTTCGTCACCGGGCACGAGCAGGAACTCGACTTGATCGCGGCAGCCGGATTCAAGTTTGTGAGGATGGACTTCCACTGGGAGACGATTGAGAGGCGCAAGGGGCAGTATGACTGGGCCGGCTACGAGGAACTGCTGGCCAATCTCGACAAGCGGGGCTTGCGCGCGATTCTCATCCTCGATTACTCGCACCCCTTGTATGAGCGCGCCGTGACCAGCCCGGACCCGCTGAGCCATGTTCCGCGCCGAGCCACTGCTTCGCCCCAGAACCCCGAGAGTGTGGCCGCCTTTGCCCGCTGGGCTGCGGCTTCGGCCCGGCATTTCCGCGGGCGGCATGTGCTTTGGGAAATCTGGAACGAGCCGAATGGAAACTTCTGGGCGCCCAGGCCGGACGCCGGGCAGTACACGGCTTTGGCGCTCGCCACCGCCAGGGCTGTCCGGGAAGCGGACCCGCGGGCCACGATCATTGGGCCTGCCTCCTCCGGCTTTCCCTGGGAGTTCCTGGAGACCTTCCTCAAGTCGGGGGTGCTGGAATACCTCGATGCGGTGAGCGTGCATCCGTATCGCAATCCGCACAAAGCGCCGGAAACCGCGGCGGCGGATTATGCCCGGCTGCGCAGCCTGGTTGAGCGCTACGCTCCCGCGTCCAAGCGGGAACAGTTGCCGATCCTGAGCGGCGAGTGGGGGTATTCAAGTTTCACCCACGGCGTCTCGCTGGAGACCCAGGCCGCCTTCGCCGCGCGGCAGCAGCTCTCGAACCTGCTCAATGGCGTGCCGCTTTCGATCTGGTACGACTGGCAGAACGACGGCCCGGACCCGAATGAGAACGAGCATAACTTCGGGACGGTGCTGCCGGACCTGACACCCAAGCCGGCCTACACAGCCATTCGCACGCTGACGCACGAATTGCGCGGTTATCGCATCGTGCGGCAAGTTGCCTGTCCCGGCGGCGAGGATTACCTGCTCGTCTGTGCCGGTCCGGGCTACCGCAAGAAGCTCGTCGCCTGGACCCTGGGCGAGCCGCACCAGGTGCGCGTGCCCATCACGCTGTTTGGCCGGAACCGTCTTAGCGGCACTACAAGTGATGGCACGTGTTTCAAGTCACGCATTGATTCGGGCAGGCTGCTGCTGGATCTGACGCCCGCGCCGCAGTACGTGGATCTTCGTGGGGCCGCCTTGAACTTCCCTGCTCGCCTTTCGCCACCGCCGCCGCTATAAGGGACGGGATGGCGTTCAAAGACTTTCCGGCGCAGGCGCGGGGCGTGGAGTTGCTCCAACGCTCGCTGGAACGCGGGCGCCTTGCCCATGCTTACCTGTTCACCGGCGACCAGCTCGAGGCCCTGGAAGGCCTGGCCGGCGCGCTGGCGAGGACGCTCAATTGCCTCCAGCCGGTCAAGCGCAACGGCGCGGCGGTCGATTGCTGCGACCGTTGCCTGAACTGCCGCAAGATCGAGGACGGCAACCATGGCGACGTCTTCTGGGTGCGGCCCGAGTCCAGGACGCGCCTGATCAAGATCGGGCAGATTGTCCGGCGCGACGACAGCCCGGCCCGCGTGCTCCTCGACGCCGTCAATCTCAAGCCGACCGAGAGCCAGCATAAGATCGGGATCATCGTGGCGGCGGACCGGATGAACGAGGCGGCAGCCAACGCGTTCCTCAAGACGCTGGAGGAGCCTCCACCCCGCTCGCTGCTGATCCTGCTGAGCACCGAGCCGCAGCGCCTGCTGGAGACCATCCTGTCGCGCTGCCTGCGGCTGAACTTCTCCGGGGACGGCCCGCGCCAATGGGCGCCAGCGCAAATGGGATGGCTGGCCGCCTTCAGCGAGATGGCCGCCGCGGACCAAAGGAGCCTCATGGGCCGTTACCGCCTGATGGATGTGCTCCTGCGCAAGCTGGCCGAGGTGCGGGAGCAGATCGAGGAGACGCTCAAGGCCCGTTCGCCGCTAGAGAAGTACGAGGACGCCGAGCAGGCGGCGCGCGACCAATGGGAGCAGGAGCTTAAGGCGGCCGTGGAGGCCGAATACCGCCGGCGGCGAGGGGAGTTTCTCCTGGCTTTGGAATGGTGGCTGCGCGATGTGTGGCTGCAGACGCTGGAGCCTGCGCGGGCGCAATCGGCAAACGGCAGCGCCCCTGAACCCCGCATCGGCCTCGAGGGCCATGGTGAGGAGCTGCTGGCCTTTCCGCAGTTGTCCGGAACACGCCGCGTGGCCCAGCGGCTTTCGCCCAAAGCGGCCCTCGAGAACGTGCGCATCATCGAGCAACTCCAGCGCTGGCTGCATACGAACGTCCAGGAGGCCCTGGCGCTGGAGGTGGGGCTGCTCAAGCTGCAGTTGTAGGTCCGAAGCAATGGCCCGGCCCGCCCACGCCTCGTTGGAGAGTCCCGGCAGCGGTAGCGGGCTGCCGCCCGCTCCAGGCTTGGGCCCGCGCGAAGAGTTGCTGCCCGTCGTTTTCGCCGTGGTCTTTGGAGCCTTCCTGGGATTGAGCATGTTTAAGTTCGGCAACCCGCCGATCCTGGAGAAGTGGGTGAGCACGCCCACACAGTTCTGGGAGGTCGTCTTCGCGTATCCGTGGCCGATAAGCTGGGCCTATTGGATGCTGGGGATCACCGGGCTTTTGGGCGCGGTGGTTGCTCGGCGGAAGCTGGAGGCGCCGGGCTGGCTGGTGGCACTGCCGCTGGCGTGGCTGATCTGGGAATTCATCGTGGGCACGCAGTCGGTCAGCGCGGAGCTGACGGCTCCGACCTTGAAACACTTTGGCGCGTGTGTCCTCTGCTTTTATCTCGGCCTGTTTTCGCTCAGCCGGGTGCGCAATCCCTGGCCATTCTGGCTGGGGCTGCTCGGCGGGCTGCTGCTCGTGTTGCAGGTCGGCTGGGAGCAGCATTTCGGCGGGCTGCAGGCGACCCGCCGATACTTCTTCTTGTATCTGTATCAGCAGTTCAAGGAGGTGCCGCCCGAATACTTGAAGCGAGTCAAAAGCTCCCGCATCTTTGCGACCCTCTTTTATCCCAATGCGCTGGCCGGACTCCTGCTCCTGGCGCTGCCGCCCGCGATCGGACTGATCTGGGATGCAAGGCGGCGCCTGACCGCACCCGCGCGCGGGCTGTTGATCGTCCTGCTGGGCGGGCTCGGGCTGGCATGCCTGTATTGGTCCGGGTCGAAGGCCGGCTGGCTGATTATGCTGCTCCTGGGATCAGTCGTTTTGCTCCGGCTCCCGCTGAGCACACAGCTCAAAGCAGGTTTCATCGCGGTGGTCCTGGTCTGCGGGCTGGCCGGCTTTTTCTGGAAGCACTCGGCTTTCTTCCAAAAGGGAGCGACTAGCGTCGGCGCCAGATTCGATTATTGGCATGCGGCGCTCGATACAACGTGGCACCACCCGGCCTTCGGCACTGGGCCGGGCACGTTCGCCATACCCTATGCAAAGATCAAGCGGCCTGAATCCGAGATGGCGCGGTTGGTGCACGATGACTACCTGCAGCAGGCCTCGGATTCGGGGGTAGTGGGCTGCCTGCTCTACAGCGCATTTGTGGCCGGCGCGCTGGTCTGGAGTTTCAGGCGGGGGGGGTGGCCGGTTGGCGGAAGCGCGGGCATTGGATCCTCAGCCGAAACCGGCTACGAGTGGCTGAGGTTCGGCGTCTGGCTGGGGGTGCTAGGATGGAGCGTGCAGGGCCTTGTGGAGTTCGGGCTCTACATCCCGGCTTCGGCATGGCCCGCGTTCGCGTTCATGGGATGGATGCTGGGGTCCAGCCAATTTGCATGGACAGCCGCCAACCGCGCCCCTAACCTGCGGCATCCATGAGAATCCTGTTCCTGAACGGCCCGAACCTGAACCTGCTTGGCACCCGAGAGCCGGGGATCTATGGGTCGCAGACGCTGGCGGACATCGAGACCAAAGTCCGCAACCGGGCCAGGGAGCTCAAGCTGGTGGTCGAGTTCCGGCAGTCCAACATGGAGGGGGAGCTGGTAGGCTGGATTCAGGAAGCCCGGGGCAGGTTCGACGTCATCGTGCTGAACGCCGCCGCCTATACCCATACCAGCGTGGCCCTGCGGGATGCCGTCGCGGCTGTGGGGGTGCCAACTATCGAAATCCACCTCTCGAACGTGCATGCCAGGGAGGAGTTCCGGCATAAATCGCTCATCGCCCCGGTTTGCTGCGGGCAAATCAGCGGATTTGGGGCGCATTCCTATCTTTTGGCTCTGGAAGCATCTGTTAACGTTAACGTTAGGTGACTCCTGGGCCAAAGCGGGGTCCGGCGGGGGTGTTTTAGGCCATTTCCTGAGCTTCCGAGGGAGCCATTTTTAACTGTTGACGGCCTTTTGGTGCCCGGTTAGTGTCGGCGGCAGTCGAACCGAGCGGAATGCCAGACCCGTAGGTCGCCATTACCCGGTGGGCAGCCCGGCTCGAGTTAACGATTGGAAGGCCGTGGATCTAAAAGACATAAAAGCCATTATAGACCTGATGAAGAAGAACTCGGTTACCGAGTTCGAGCTGGAGAAGCAGGACTTCAAAATCAGGCTCAAGCGGGGCACGAACGGTGGACAGGCGGCCACGGCTGCCGATGACCCCCCGGCTATTGTCTATGCGCCGCCCCCCATCGGCGTCCCGGGCCCAGCCGCTACGGCAACGGCGCCCGCCGCGGCGGATTCCGAACTGGAGATCAAATCACCCATGATTGGCACCTTCTACCGGGCACCCTCCCCCGAAGCCGCCCCCTACGTGGAGGTCGGCACCGAGGTCAACGCGGATACGGTGGTCTGCATTATCGAGGCAATGAAGGTCATGAACGAGATCAAGGCCGAAGCCAAAGGCGTGATCACCCAGGTGCTGATCGAGAACGCAAAGCCGGTCGAGTTCGGGCAGCCGTTGTTCAAGCTTCGCCCGAGTTGAACCGGCTTCAGACAAATCTACGGGCTTGGAGGGAGCCGGACAGGGACAACGCCCTTCCGACCCCTGTTCCTACCGTGTTTTACCCCCTTCAGCATGTTTGAGAAGCTGCTTGTAGCCAACCGCGGCGAGATTGCCGTGCGCATCATACGCGCCTGTAAGGAGTTGAATATCCGCACCGTGGCCATTTACTCGGAGGCGGATGCCAACTCGATGCACGTGCAGTTGGCCGATGAGGCCATCTGCATCGGCAAAGCCCCGGCCAGCGAAAGTTATCTGCGCATTGACCGCATCGTTAGCGCCGCCGAGATCACCGACGTGGATGCCATCCACCCCGGCTACGGGTTCCTGGCCGAGAACGCGCATTTCGCCGATGTGTGCGAGAGCTGCAACATCCGGTTCATCGGCCCAAACTCCCGGGCGATGAACGCGCTCGAAGACAAGGCCGTCAGCCGTGCCCTGGCCAAAAAGGCGGACGTGCCTACGCCGCCCGGCTCGGACGGAGTGGTGGACAACGAGCAGATCGCCCTCGAGGTGGCCAAGAAGATCGGCTACCCGGTCATGATCAAAGCCATCGCAGGGGGCGGAGGACGGGGCATGCGCGTTGCACATAACGACATTTCACTGGTCAAGGGCTACCACACGGCCCGCGGGGAGGCGGAGAAGGCCTTCGGCAACTCGGGCGTGTATGTGGAGAAGTTCATCGAAAACCCTCACCATGTGGAGTTCCAGATCCTGGGCGACCATAAGGGGCACATTATCCACCTGGGCGAGCGCGACTGCTCGATCCAGCGGCGGAACCAGAAGGTGGTGGAGGAATGCCCTTCCCCGCTGCTGGAGAACCCTAAGAACCGGCGGCTGCGGGAGAAGATGGGTAAGGCGGCCATCAAGATTGCCGAAGCCGCCAATTATACCAATGCCGGCACGGTGGAGTTTATCGTGGATGCCCAGGGCCGCTTCTACTTCCTCGAGATGAACAAGCGCATCCAGGTCGAACATGCCATAACCGAGGAGGTGACCGGCATTGACCTGGTGCGCTACCAGATCATGCTGGCTATGGGCGAGCCACTAAAGCACTCGCAGAGCGATATACAGCTCAAAGGACACGCGATCGAGTGCCGTATTAACGCCGAAGACCCGTTCGACGACTTCCGCCCCAGCCCCGGGCGCATCGAGATGTATTACCAGCCGGGGGGACGCGGCGTACGGGTGGATAGCCACGCCTACGCCGGCTATACCATCCCGGCCGCCTACGACTCCATGATCGGGAAGCTCATCACGTCCGGGCGCGACCGCCGGGAGGCGATGGACAAGATGAGCCGCGCTCTCGGCGAATACATGATTACAGGCATCAAGACCACTATCTCCTTCCAACAGGCGATCCTGCAGGACCCGAACTTCCGCCGGGGCGCCTATTCCACCGCCTTTGTCGAGCAACTGCTCAGCGGCGCGCGGCGCGAGTTGATCGAGGAGAAGGCGTAGCAGCCTGCTGGGTGGAGACGCCTCGGGGAGGCGTCCCTACCTGGATCCGTAGCCTGGCTTACGGGCCGAAGCTGGCAAACAGCTCGCGGATTTCCTCCTCCACCTCTTCCGGCCCGGACACCGTATGGGCGATCTGCGCCCGCAGGATTTCCCGGTAGCGGGCACGCAAGCGGTGGATAGCCATCTTCACCGCCGCCTCGCTTAGGTTCAGCCGGGCGGCGATTTCGGCATACGGCAAAGCCGATTCCTCCCGGACGAGGCAGCTTTGCAGGTATTCGAACAGCTTCGCGCGGCCGGAGGCGACATACTCCTCCTGCAACTGGCGCATGGTCTGATCCAGCAGCGCCATCGCCCACTGCCGGTCGTAAAGCACGTCCGGCTGCTCGTGGTGGGCGGGTTCGGCGGCGAAGCGGGACTCGGCCAGCTCCTGGTCAATCGACACTACGGGCGTGAAGCCGCCCCGCTTTTGCGCGTGCTCCCGGTCCCACTCGTTGGCCAGGTAGCGCTTGAAGGCCACCAGCAGGAACGTTCGGAACTTGCCCTTCTCCCGGGCTGCCGCCTGGAGGTAGTCCTTCTCCAGCAGGCGGCCGAAGAAGCCTTGCGTCAGGTCCTGAGCGTCGTGCGGCGCTTTTCCCTGCCGCCGCGCGTAGGCGTAGAGCGGAAACCAGTAAGTGCGGCAAAGCGTTTCCAGCGCCGCCGCGCATAGCCCCGACTCTTTCTCCTGGGCCGAGAGCACGACGGACCAGTGCGTGGTGACGAACCAGGCGTCCGACGCCGGCGCCGGCGCTGCGCTCGAGGCTTTCATGCTCACCGGCTCAGCTTACCGGCGGCGGCGGCGCATGTCCACGACGCGGGGAACGAAGGTGGGGGGAACTCCGGCGCTGCTCTGGCACGGCTGAATTTACTCGAATGGAGGCGACCGAGAGTCCTACCTTCGCCGCTGAGCAGTTGTGCTTAGGCCACCTGCGCATCGCGCCATGAATGATCCGGTCCATATTGAGATGTTGCCGCTCGGGAAGGTGCTCGAGGTCGAGCGCGGCACGCCGCTCCAGGACGTGCTGTTCGCGCAGGGCGTGGAGTTTCCGTGCGGCGGGCGAGGACGATGCAAGGGCTGCAAGGTTAAAGTGCTCTCGGGAACGCTGCCGGTGACGGCCGATGACCGGGAGAAGCTGAGCCCGGCCGAGTTGTCCGAGGGCTGGCGGCTGGCCTGCCAGGGGCGGGCGGAAGCGGACTTGCGCATCGAGTTGGCCCAGTGGGAGGCGGCAATCCTGACGGACGACTCGGTGTTTGCGTTCACGCCTGAGGAGGGGCTGGGCATTGCGATAGACTTGGGCACCACAACCATCGTGGCTCAATTGGTGGAGCGCCAGACGGGGCACGTGCTGGCCGTGAAGACCGCCCTCAATGCCCAGGCGAAGCACGGCGCCGATATCATGAGCCGGGTGGAATTTGCGGTGGCCGGCGGAGGCCAGACCACGTTGCAGCGGTTGGTTCGGGAGCAGATTGGGGAGCTGGCCAGGGGACTTTTGGCGGCAGCACGCGCCGG